>WNFU01003427.1_pt1 | contig 20912 bp, 20 predicted proteins | sample 5400121 | NCBI WGS metagenome assembly WNFU01 (sample SAMN13153360, study PRJNA577476) | soil metagenome | isolation source: 100 cm soil or saprolite under grassland replicate 1 | place: USA:California | collected 2016-06-15 | reverse complement strand
CCGCCGCCCGCAGGTCGTGCAGCTGCACACCGCGGTGGTGGCCGCCGGCCCACAGGTCGGGTAGCGACCGGCCGAGTTCGGCGTGCCACATCAGCGGCGGCAGATCGTCCAGGGCCACGGTCATGCCGACGTGGTTGACGGGACTGTTGGTGCTTATCTGGATGGCCCGGTCGGCCACCGCCCGGCCGCGGAACAGCCACACGTCACCGGTGCGGGTCATCTCCAGCGCGTCATCCAGGCTGATCGGTTTGGCCGGCACCCGCATAGCCTAGGCAGGTGCGAAGACCGAGCCGTACTACAACGACCAACTGGAAGGTGGCCGGCTGGAAGGCGGCCGGCCTGGCCGCCCTGCTCGGCGTCGCCGCGACCGGTGTCGTGATCGCCCGTGCCGAGCGCCACCGCCGTGCCTACACCCCGCAGGAGATCCGCGCCCGGCTGCACGCCCGGCACGCCGACGCCGTCGAACCCGCCCCCGCCACCCGGCCCGATGCCCCGCAGCCGCACCCAGCCCACGGCGCCCGCCCACGGACCGGACGGTGGTCGCCACGCCGCCGCTGACGCCCGCTGCCAACACCGATCACCACCGGGTACCACTCGAACAACGTGCCTGTCCGCGACCTGCTCGCCGGCGTGGCGGGCGGCGACGACCGGTTCGAGGCCAGCGGCATCCTCGCCGCCGGAGACTGGTTCTGGGTCGTGTTCGACAACGTGCCGCACATTGCGCGGCTCGACCCGCACCTGATACCCGGGCACGGTCGCAACGCCCTGCTGCTCCAGCCGCCGGGTCCACCCGGGTACGAGGACATCGCCCACGACCCGGCCGGCGACCGGTACTTCGCGCTCGTCGAGGCGGTGGAACGCCGTCCGGGCAGTTACCTGGCCCAGGTAGACGAGTTCGACGAGGCTTTCCGGCGGCTGTCCAGCCGGTGGCTGGACTTCCCGCTCGACCGCCCGAACAAAGGACTGGAAGGGCTCACCTGCTTACACCGCGACGGCCGGACATACCTGCTCGGCCTCAGCGAGGGCAACCGGTGCCGCGGCGGAGCCGCCGGGCGCCGGCCGGGCGGCGGCCGGGCGCACGTCTTCGTCGAGGGCGCGGGCGGCTGGCAGCGGCTGCAGACGATCCGCGTGCCGGCGATCCTGCCGTTCTCCGACTACAGCAGCATCAGCGCGTCCGGCGAGCGGATCGCGGTCGTGTCCCAGGAGTCCTCGGCGCTGTGGGTCGGCCGTTTCGGCCCGTCCGGCTGGGACCCGGCGGACGCCGGGGTGATCTACGGCTTCCCGCGCGACGAGCACGGGCGGACCCTCTACGGCACGGTCGAGGGGGTCTCCTGGCTGGCGCCCGACCAGGTGGTCGTGGTCTCCGACCGGGCGAAGCCGGACCAACCACACCGGTTCCGGGACAAGGACCAGGCGGTCCACGTCTTCGCGCTCGACAGCAGCGGGCCCGAAGACGGCTGATCCTGGCGAAGCCCATCCTGTGGACAGCCGTCCGTGTAGACAAGGGGCATGCCCGCCGCCACCGTGCCGCCCCTGCACGCACTGTTCCAGCGCCGGATCGACGGCGACGACGCGCTGCTGCGGCTGGCCCGGCTCCGGTTCGAGCAGGCCGGTCTCGCCGCCGAGGTGTACGCCGGCTCCCCGACCGAGTTGGACGCGGTGCTCGGCTTCGCTCCGGACAGCCCCCGGCTGCCCATGGTCCACCTGTCCCGGGGGATCGACATCCGCCGGCAGCCCGACCGCGACGCCGTCGCCGAGTTCGCCCGCCGCTTCGCCGGGCGGGTGTCCGGCTTCGTCGTGCACGACCGGGCAGACATGCCGTCCCGGCTGGACGAATTGACCGCCGCCGCCACCGAGCTGTCCGAGGTGCTGGCCGCCTCCAGCGCACCGACCCCGCTGTTCATCGAATACGCCGCAGGCTGCGAGCTGGCCGAGTTCGTCGAGATGGGCCGGCGCCTGGCGGGCATCCAGCAGCTCGGCATGTGCATCGACACCGGCCACGTCGGCATCCGGCAAGCGCGCCGGCACTTCGCCCGTCAGCGCGCCGACATCGGCATCGACCTGACCGCGCTGCGACCGGACGACCCGCGACTGCCGGAACTGGCCACCGACGTGCAGGACGCGGTCGCCGCCGGGCTGCCGGCCGTGCTCGAGCTGACGGCTGCGCTGGCTGAACTCGGCAGGCCGGTGCACTACCACCTGCACGACGGTCATCCGCTGGTGGACGGGCTGGCCGACCACGCCGGCTTCCTCACGCGGCTGCCGGTGCCCTTCCGCTATCGAGGCCGCCGGTCGCTGGACCCGCTGTTCGGGCCGGCCGGCCTGGCCGCGATCGTCCGCGCCGCGGCGGCGGCGTTCGGCCCGGCTCTGGCATCCTTCACCCTGGAAATCCACGAAAGAGGCGGCCGGCTGCCGCTCGCCGATGCAGCCCCGCTCTTCCAGCACTGGCGCGACACGACCAACGCAGAGCGGATGAACGCCTGGCTCGCCATCCTGACGGAGAACGCAGCGCTCGCCACCACCGCCCTCACCGGCCCCTGACCACCTGCTCGGCCAGAGCGCCGGCCCAATGCGCGGCAGCTTGCCTGCCAGCCGTCGCCGGTCGTTGATTCCGTGCGGCGTGGGCGGTCAGCCACAGGCTGACCGCCGCCGCAGCCGGGCAACTGCCTTCGCCTCAGCCGCCGCGCGGACCGTGGGCCCAGACGCTGTCGTCGGTCCTGTCCTCCGTCTTGCCCGACCAGGCGACGCGGTGGCTGCCCAGCAGCCTGGAGTAGGCATCCCGCGGCTCGACCGCGCACCATCCGACCGGCTCGCCGTCGAGGTACGTTCGGGGGTGGCCTGCAGACCAGCCCGTCGACGGCCTCGCCCCGCAGACCCAGGCCGAACTGCTGTGGCGCGCCGTGCAGGAGGACTGGGACCCGGCCGCACTGCGGGAGGTACTGCGAGCGCACGCCCACCGGCGCGGCACCGACGCGTAGCGTGCTCGGCGCCGCACGGCAAGGAGACTCCCGTGAACGCCCACCACGACGCCGTCGCTGAGCCCGCCGCCTGCCAGGGAGATCGAACAGCCCTCTCGCCAGCATCCAAGAAGTCAGCGTTCTATCGAGAACGGCACGTTCATGGAGAACGCACGATCGTTCTTGCGGCAGAACTCCGTGTACCAATCAGAACGCTCAGTTCTCGGGTTCAGCCCGGAGGGCGGTGCGCGAGGGGTCCGTGCCGCCGATGCCGCAGCACGCGGCGGTGGCGTCCTGCCCGTCACCACGGGGCTCGGCGACGTCGATCGGCAGATGTCGCGACGGCGCGGTTGAGTAGTTGGGCTCAGGCGGCGCGGTGGACGGCGGCCCAGGCTTGCCCCATGACGACACATCGGCACGACGCCATCGACAACGCGGTGGGCGTACTCGTCGCGGAGGGCCTGATCACCTCGGACCAGGCCGACCTGATCGGCACGCGCGCCAGATCGGGTACGGCCGAGCCACCGGCGGCGGGCGCCGCCGCCGACCGTTCGCCGCCGCTGCTGGTCGAGCTGGCCTGTTACGTCGGCGGCGGGTTCATGGTTGCCGGCGCCGGCCTGGCGCTGGGGCGCGAGTGGGACGGCCTGCCCGCCGCCGTGCGCGCCGGGCTGCCCGCGGTGCTCACCGCGCTGCTCGCCGTGGTCGCGGTGCTGGCCGGGCGGCCGTGGCTGCCATCCGCCCGGACCGGGCCGGCGCGCCGGCGGCTGGCCTCGACGCTGGCCGCGCTGTTCGCCGCCGGGGTGGCGTCCACCGCGGGGCAGTTCGCCGGGAACGACGCGGAGGGCCTGACCGTCGCGGTCCCGGCCGCGCTCGCCGCGCTCGCCGGGTACCTGGCGGTGCGCGGCTCGGTCGCGCTGTTCGCGTGCTGGCTGTCCGCGATCGGGTTGCTGTACGCGGTGGCGGAACGGCTCGACCTCGGCACGGCGTGGATGGTGGCCGGCCAGGCCGCGGTCGGCGGCGGGTGGCTGGCCCTGGCGGCGTGGCGGCGGCTGCCTGCCGGGGAGGCGAAGGCCGCGGCCGTGCTGGGTGGCCTGGCCGGGCTGTCGGCGGCCGAGACCGGTGCGGTCTCCGGCGGCGGGCTGACCTGGCTGGGTGCGGCCATCGGCGCGCTGTTCCTGGTCGGCGGGTTCGCCCGCTACCGCGCGGGCGGGCAGCCGGCCGTGCTGGTGCCGGTGGTGCTGACCGCGCTGCTGGTGCCCGCCTCCGTGGTCGGTGCCACGCAGCACGACGTGCGGGCGGCCGGATCCGTCCTGGCGCTGGTCGGCGTGGTGCTTCTGATGGCCGGCGCCGCGGGTCTGCGGCACCGCCAGCCGCGGCACGACCGCCCGCGGCCGGACCCGCGGCCGGCACCCGCCGGGTCGCCGCAACAGTAGCTAGAGTGCGGGCGTGGGGGTGGCGACCCGGCTGTGGCCGGCGGTGACCGTGTTCCGGGTCGCCGCGCTGGGGTACGCCGGCGCTCTCGTGGTCGCCGACCACGCCGGCTACCGCCGTCCCGGCGCCGGCCTGGCCGTGCTCGCCGCGATGGTGGCGTGGACGGCGGCAATGACCGTCGCGAACGCCACCCGGCGCGGCCGGGGGTGGCTCGCCGTGGCGGCCGACCTGGCGGTCTGCGCGGCGCTGACCGTCGCCTCCCGGTGGATCCAGACCGACCACCAGCTTCACGGGGGCGGCGGGGTGCCGCTGACCACGGTGTGGGCGGCCGCGCCGGTGATCGCCGCCGCGTTCGTGGGCGGGCCGTGGGGCGGCGCGGCTGGTGCCGCGGTGATGTCGGCCGCCTGGGTGGCCACCCGGGGCAGCCACGTCGGGCTGTTCGGCACGCTGGTGCTGTTCTTCCTGGTGGGCGTGGTGGGCGGCTACGTCGTTCGGCTGGTGGTCCGGGCGGACGCGCAGCTCGCCGAGGCGGTCCGGCTGGAGGCGGCCACCCGGGAGCGGGACCGGCTGGCCCGCGCTGTGCACGACGGGGTGCTGCAGGTGCTGGCGCTGGTGCGGCGGCGGGCCGGCGAGCTGGGCGGCGCCGGGCCGGAGCTGGCCGAGCTGGCCGGCGAACAGGAGTTCGCGCTGCGTACGCTCATCACCCGACCCCCGGCGCCGACCGGCAGCGCCGATCTGGACCTGCGCACCGTCCTGGCGCCCACCCGGTCCGGCCGCGTGCAGGTGTCCGCGCCGGCCGGGCCGGTGCCGCTTCCGGAGCGCACCGCGCGGGAGACCGCCGCCGCGGTCGGGGCCGCGCTGGACAACGTCCGGGTGCACGCCGGCCCGGACGAGCCGGCGTTCGTGCTGGTGGAGGACCTGGGCGCCACGGTCGTGGTGACCGTGCGGGACGGTGGTCCCGGCATCCCGCCGGGCCGGCTGGAGCGGGCCGCGGCCGACGGCCGGCTCGGCGTCGCGTCCTCGATCCGGGCCCGGGTCGCGGAGCTGGGCGGCAGCGTGTCGATCACCTCGGCGCCCGGCCGGGGTACCGAGGTGGAGATCACCGTGCCGCGCCCGGACGGCACCGAGTGACCGCCCGCGTCATGATCGTCGACGACCACCCGATGTGGCGGGAGGGGCTGGCCCGGGACCTGGCCGAGCACGGGTACGACGTGGTGGCCACGGCCGGCGACGGCGAGGCGGCGGTGCGCATCGCCGCGGCGACCCGGCCGCAGGTGGTGCTGATGGACCTGCAGCTCCCCGGGCTGCCCGGGGTGACCGCGATCGCCCGGATCCTGGCCGCCGACCCGGCCACGCGCGTGCTGGTGCTGTCCGCCTCCGGCGAGGACGCCGACGTGCTGGAGGCGGCGAAGGCCGGCGCGACCGGGTACCTGGTCAAGTCGGCGCGGCTGCCGGACCTGCTCGACGCGGTCGGCCGCACCGCCGCCGGCGAGGCGGTCTTCTCCCCCGGGCTGGCCGGCCTGGTGCTGGGCGAGTACCGCCGGATGGCCGCCGCAGCGCGGGCTCCAGCGCCGGCCGGGGCGCCGGCCGGACCGGCGGCGCCGCCCACGCTGACCGACCGCGAGCTGGAGGTGCTCCGCCTGACCGCCACCGGCCTGACGGCCCGCGAGGTCGCCGACCGGCTGGTGCTGTCCCACCGCACGGTGCAGAACCACATCCAGAACACCCTGCAGAAGCTGCAGTTGCACAACCGCGCGCAGCTCGTCCGGTACGCCATCGAGCAGGGGCTGGAGTAACCGGGGAGGTCCGGTCAGGGGAGGAGTCCGATGCCGGAGGTCGACGGTGCGCTGCTGGCGAGGGCGCGCGGCCGGACGCCGGCCGACCCGGCGGTGCGCGAATGCTGGGACGCCGTCGTCCTGGGCATCGTCGGCGGCACCCTGGCGGCCGGCGACGTTCGCCGGCTGGTCGGCGACCTGCGCGCCGGGCGCGGCGCCGCCTTCCGCCATCTCACGTTCGTGCCCGCCGGAGACGACCTGCACGTCGACCACTTCGGCCGGGTCGCGTCCTGCCGGACAGCGGCGATGTGCGCGGAGCTGGCCCGCCTCGTCGCCCCGCCGATCGCCGCCGCGAGCCTGGTGGCCGCCGCGATCGGGTGGGTGCACACGGGCGACGGGGAGCTGCCGTACCGCGCGCGGCTCGACGGCCGGAACCTGCTGGTCCGGGTCAACGACTTCCCGGCCGAGCCGGTCTACACGCTGATCGCCGACTGCGCGGAGCTTGCCGACCTCGAGGACTGGCCGCCTTCCTGGCACAGGCCGCCGCTGCCGGAGCACCCGCCGGCGCAGGCGCGCCGGCGGCCGGTCGGCATCGGCCGCGTGCGGGTGTGGAGCGAGGAGCTGTGCCGGTTCGCCGCGGGCAGCCCGGCCGACGTCGTCGCGGCGCTCGGCATCGCGGGCACCGTGGTGGCCGGGATCGGGGAGACCGCCACGGTGGAGCCGCCGCCACCGGGCACCGCCGGCATCCGGCTGGACCACGACGGCGACCGGATCGGGACCCTCACGGTGACGTTCTCCGGCGTCACGCTCACCCGCGCGGACTTCGACGCGTACTTCGGGCACGGCATGTGGCTGCCCCGCGTCCATTGGGACGACCCGCACCGGTGCGCCTACCACGTCGAGGTTCCCGGCGGTACGTCGAGTTGTACCGTGTTCCCCAGCTTCGCCGAGGAGCCCACCGACACGGCGGTGGCCAGCGGGGTGAAGCTCCGCCTCGACCGGCCCTGACCCGCAACGGACCGGGTCCCGTACCAGGTGCCCGGCTGGACGCTCTCTCCGCGGCTGCTCACCGGGTGCATCGCCTCCAGGTCGTCGTTTGAGGAGGCCAGCGACAGCACCGGCTACTGCTACCTGCAGCTGCTGACCGCGAGCGAACTCGTGACCAGCGGATCAGCCGCCCGGATCAGCTGCTTTCGTGTCGCAGGACGCGGAAGAGCCGGTGAACGGGGAGCTTCGGAGGCGCAAGTCAGGTCAGCAGTCGCCGTACAAGTTGGCGACGGCGCGACGGGCGCCACGCATTCGCTCGGCGGTGATGTCCGGATGCTCGCCGAATTCGTAGGCGAACGCCGCCACGCAGTTGCGCACGCCGCCGAGTGCCCGAACCGTCGTCCGAATCGCGGCATCCGCCGCGGCGCGGTCTAATGCAGCCATCGAGACACCCGACATCGTCAGGGCCTCCGCCCGCACCAGAAACAGCTGTTCCCGAGACACCGTCACCACTTCCCCCGCATCTGCTGCTACCACAGAGACGCCTCAACTGACCAAGGCGTTGCCTGCGGCGAGTGATACCTCCCGCCGGGGATGAAGCCCGTCGGTGGCGCCCGGCACCGGCACCGGCACCGGCGGGACCATGCGAAGAACTTGCCTGATCAGGCGCGCGGGTCGGTGAGTCCCAGGTCGGCGGCGAGGCGGAGGTAGACCGGCCACGAGCCGCGGTCGTGGTTGCACAGCACGACGATCGTCGTGGCGCGGCGGGGTGGTGCGCCACGACGGCGGACACCCCGGGGTCGAGCCCGTTGTGCCCGAGCACAACCAGCTCGCCGCCGACGAACCCCAGCTCAAGGCCGTAGCCGTACCGGGTAACGCCCTCGGTGCGCCCGCACTGCGCCGAGGTCATCGCCGCGAACGTCTCCGGCGACACCAGCCGGCCGCCCGCGAGCGCGGTCCGCGGCAGATGCGTGTACTTGATCGTCGTCGACGAAGGCCATTGACCGGATCAAGATCGCGGAAGGTACCCGAATACTCGGGTACCTTCACCGGCAAGATCGTTCACTCCTCGATCTACAAGCGCCCTGCCGGTTCCGGGTCCTCGTCCACCAGGCCCAGTCCCCGGATTGCCCGGACAGCAGGCGTATCGAGCTGCTGAGCGAGGCGCTAGGCCTGTGGCGCGGGGAGCCGCTGGCCGGTCTGCCCGGCGACTGGGCCGCCCGGGTCCGTGAGGCGCTGCGGCAACAGCATCTTGGCGCGGCCGTCGCTTGGGGGAGGCCGAATTGTGCGCCTGCGACCCGGCCGCGGTGATTGGGCCGCTCACTGACCTGGCAGTGGAGAGCCCGCTGGCCATTGTCACCCACGACAGGAGCCCACGAAGTACACGGCGCCATTCGCGGCGCCTGGCTGCCCGCGGCTGGGAACGAGGTGCCCTCGGCTATCCGACCAGCGACGAACATGATCTCGCAGGCCGAACCAACGGCGCCGCAGCGAATTCGAACACGGAAACATCGAATGGACACCGCGTGCCGGCGCACAGGTGTACGGCCCTGTCATGATTGATGACGGCATGGCACTGAACCCGGTGAACGACTGAGCGACCGAGGCTGCCCGTCCTCGACCCCTCTTGCATGGCCCTCGTTGTCCTGAGCAGCTCGTGTACCCTGCCAGGAGATCAACGTGGATTGCGACAGCACGCCGTTCCACCGGAAAGGGCCGACCTGTTGTGGCGGGAGTTCGACCGGCCGCCGGTTATCGGCTGGTGCTCCTCTTTGGTTGGATCTCGTCGCTGAGCATGATCAGGTGGCCCATCCGTCGTGCGGCCGGTGCAGCGCGATTCGCGCAGCGGGCGTGCTGCAGCAGGATGCGGCCGTCCGAACGAGTCGGCGGGCGGAGGAGCGTGAGCCCTGCCGGCTTGTGCACGATAGCGTGTCGGCGGCTCTCACGGTGGTGGCACTGATCGGCCCGGCCCGGGATGCCGCCGACGTGCCTTGCTGTAGCTGCTGCATGGTGCTGCGGGCGGATTGGCTGGGATCCGGGTTGGCCTGGGTCGCGTGGGTAGCTGATCTGCGCTGGCGGTACGGTGGCGGGCCATCAGCGGACGGCGACGTCCCGGACGAGGAGCGGCTTGCCGGTGCCGAAGACCACGTCGAAGCTGATGGTGACCCGGGATGTTCCTGCGCTGAGGGTGCCCTCGAAGACCAGCGTGCCGCGGGTGGTCGTCGCTGGCGGCAAGCTGGAGTTGAAGGTCTTTTCGGTGGCGAAGGGGTCGGCGGCGTGGGATCGGCCGCTTTCCTGCTCGATCAGTGAGCAGTTCCTGAAGACGGGCAGGCTGAGTGCATGGTTGCTCCGGTTGGTGACCGTGACGTCGGCCAGTGTCTTGCCGCCGCTGCTGCGCACTCTGGTCACCGTCATTGAGACGTCCGGACTTCCGCCCTTGTGGGCCGGGTGGAGCAGTCGCGGCAGGCCCACCGCTGCGGCGGTCACCAGCCCGGCGATGAGCAGCAGGGCGAACACTAACCGCAGCGTGGAGGACCGGCGGCGAGCTGCGGAGGAGTGGGCGGCCGCCTGGCCGGGCTGGTAGGCCGCCGGGTGCTGCGGGCTGATCGGCTCTCGCGGCAGGGCGGGGCGGTTGTAGGTGGGGTTGCGCTGGATCGGCGCGGCCGGGTATTGCCGTGGCGGGGCAGGGGGAGGGGCGGCGTACAGCCGCGGTGGGTTCGGCGGCCACTGGGGGCCGGCGTGGGAAGCGCGGTGGTCCTGCGGTCGGTGCGGAGCGGCGGCGTCTCCGGGCAGTGGCGGCCAGGGGGCCAGCATCATGTCTGGCTTGATCAGCAGGGTGAGGTCGCTGTCCGGCGGCTCCGGCGGTGGTGGTGGTTCCGGCTCATGCTGGCCGGCGTAGGCGATGACCAATTCGCCCGCGGCGTAGATGGCCCGTTGCGGTTCCTGCCCGTGGCCGGCCCGGGTTACCCGGTCATAGACGAAGGTGTAGAGGTCGTCCACGCTGATCCGGCCGTCCCGATCGCGGTCCGCGGCGCCGGTGCGTAGAGCGGTGATGACGGCCTCGGTGAAATACGACGGGCGGGCCGCCGCCTCGGCGCGACTCACCTCATCTTCGAAGCTGAGTTGGGTCGCTGTTGAGGCGGTCAGGACCGCCCTGGCCTTGCCGGGGGGCGGGTCGCGGACCAGGCCCTCGACGTCGACGGGTCGGCGGGCGGCTCGCGAGCGCAGGCCGCCGTGCACGAACGCTCCGCTGAAGCAGCAGTCGACCAGCACGACGCTGGATTGCGGTCGGGCCTCGTTCAGCCGGCCGTGCACCCATTCGCGGGACAGCCCGGTGGATTGCAGCAGGCTCTGCCGGGTGTTGCGGAAGGCCAGGTGGAGTTCGTTGCGGGCGTCGAGGATGCCGTGGCAGGAGAAGTAGAGGAGCAGCAGATCGTCCCGGCGTCCGGCTGAGAGAAACTCCTCGATCGCCACCCGCGCCTGGTCAACGGTGGAGTTGACCTCCGTCCGCACCTCATACCGTCCGCGGGTCTGATCCGAGAGCACCGTGGCCAACTCCTCGGCGTCCCGTTCGGGCGAGCGTAACCGTGGGATGGTCGGATCGTCGTACTGTGCGCAGGCCAGCAGCAGCGCCCGCCGGCGCCCATGGCCGGCGCCCGGTCCGGTCACCGCTCGGCCGGCTTTGCCGCCCCGTCGCCGATCTGGGCGAGGAATACCTGGACCAGCGCGTCGCGCTGCTCGCGGGTCACCGTGCCGGACAGCTTCTGTCCGGCGATCTCAATCTCGATGTCGGCCGACTGGCGGCGAAGCCAGGACGCGACCGTGTCGAGGACCACCTGGAAGGAGCCCGCGGAGGCCAGGGACACCACGAGCGCACCCCAGGTCACCAGCCCGCCGGACTTCGCGCCGGCCGGCGCCGGACCGCCGGCCACCAGCGCCGCCTCATCCACCTCATCGAGATCCCGCAGCATCGCCTGCAGGCCCCGCGCGAGCTCAGCCCGCTCGGCGTCATCCACGTCGTAACCGCCAAGCCGGACCCGTACGTCCATCCCAGCTCCCTCGCCATCGCGGCAATCAGAGGACTGCATGAGGAAGAGACTGGCGCCACCAGTTAGATACATCCGAGCATGAAGACGGTAAACCGTTCCGACTACACACTGCCGGCGTGTTCTTGGGGTTTGCGCTGGCGCTGATCTTTGTCGTCGCTGGCCGCGGCCGGTTCAGCAGGGCGAGGGCGATGACGTCGAGCCAGTTGGACAATACTCGTAAGTCTGGGGCTACTGGCGCGCCATCGACGAAAGATCCGGTGACGCCGTCACGTTGAAACAACTCCGCGCGGGCACGACAGCAGACGCCAAGCAATGAGTTCACGATCGGGCGCACACAGCCGACGGTGTTCATCGGTGAATGGGCCGGTGGGGCGGCGTGGGCCTGGGCGGGACTGCTCGGCCGGCCGAGCCGCCGCCGCCCGGGTGGTGTGCCAGTGGGGTGCCCGGCGGCGGGGAGTGTTGCAGAATCGGCGGGTGTCGGTGCTGGCATGGAACCGGAGGGCGGTGTGATGCGGGTCGTTCGGTTGTACGGCCCGGGTGATGTCCGCCTCGGCGAGGAGGCGATGCCGCGGGCGGGTCCGGGGGATAGCTTGGTCGAGGTGGCGGCGGTCGGGTTGTGTGGTTCGGATCTGCACTGGTACGGCGAGGCGGGTATCGGCGATGCGCGGCTGGAGCGCCCGCTGGTGCTCGGCCACGAGTTCGCCGGCGTGGTCCGCGGCGGCCCGCTGGACGGTCGGCTGGTCGCGGTCGACCCGGCGATCCCGTGTGGAGGGTGCCAGCTGTGCCGGGCCGGGTGCCGGAACCTGTGCCCGGCTGTCCGTTTCGCCGGTCACGGCCGGGTCGATGGGGCGTTGCGGGAGTTCCTGACCTGGCCGACGTGCCTGCTGCATCCGCTTCCGGAGGAGATGTCGGCGGTGCAGGGCGCGTTGCTGGAACCTCTGGGGGTGGCGTTGCATGCGTTGGATCTGGGTCACCTGAAGGCCGGCGCGAGCGTGGGAGTGTTCGGTTGCGGGCCGATCGGGCTGCTGCTGGTGCAACTGGCCCGGTCGGTGGCGGCCGGTCCGGTGATCGCGACCGACCCGCTGCCGCACCGCCGGCGCGCGGCCCTGCACAGTGGATCCGACCATTCCTGGGACCCCTCCGAGGCTGCGGCGCTGGCCGGGATTCACTCGGTCACCGGTGGGCTCGGCGTGGACGTGGCCTTCGAGGTGGCCGGTACGCAGGCGGCGGTGGACACCGCGGTGGCCGCGGTCCGGCCGGGCGGGCGGGTCGTGCTGGTTGGCATCCCCGAGGATGACCGGACGACGTTCGAGGCGTCGCTGGCCCGCCGCAAGGGCCTGACCATCTCCCTGGTGCGGAGGATGAACGACGCCTACCCGCGGGCGATCAGGATGGTCACCCGAAAGGCGGTGGACCTCGACGGGCTGGTGAGTGGCCGGTATCCGCTGGAGCAGGCCCCGGCGGCCTTCGCGGCGGCCGCCGCCAGGGCCGGGCTGAAGACCGTCGTCAAGCCCGGCCGACCCACACCCTGAACCGGTGCCGCTGCCTGCTGCCCGTGGTAGCCGGCCGCCAAGCAGAGCCGGGTCAAGCAGCCCGCAGGTGTGGTTGCCGGTCAGAATATGGCGCATGGTCATCCGGGTCAGGCCCGCGCGGGCCGGCGACGGCGAAGGGTGCGCCGCGGCCTGGCTCCAGGCGGCTCGCTACTACGCTGGCCGTGACCCCGCGCCGTTCGTCGTTCCCGACGCTGACGGGCTCGCGGAGTTCTTCAAGGGCCGCTGCGCGGCCGCCGGGCAGAGTGATCAGACCCGGCTGGTGGCTGACCGCGGTGGGCGGGTCGTGGGGCTCCTCACCGCGAGCGTGCACCGGCCGGCGCCGCAGGCGCGTTACCAGTTCCTCCGCCAGGCCACCGTTACGAGGTTGTCGGTGGATGCGCTCGTGGTCGCCGAGTGGGCACGCCGCGCCGGAGTGGCCACCGCGCTGATGTCTGCCGCCCACCAGTGGGGCGCCGACCGCGGCGCGGTCCTGGCCACCCTGGACACCTACGCCGACAGCCCGACATCCGTGCCCTTCTACCAACAGCGGATGGGCTATACCAAACGAGCGATCATCCTCGATCGACCCCTCACACCCACCGATCCTGCACGCTGACCACCAGCGACATGGACACAATGCGGCAGAGTCGCATGGCCGCGCGCTGCACCGCAAATGAGTATGTCCGCGACGTAGTTGATCTCTTCCCGTTATTTCTTACCGATACTGGTCGTCCTCGTCGGCGAGCTCTGGGTCGGGTTCTCCATCCATGAGCTCGGCGAGATCGTCCACCGTCGCCGACGGCGCCTGCAGCAGCACCTCCGGCTTGAACATGAAGTAGCCGGTCAAGGTACCGTTGTTGGTCGTGAGGACGTCGACGTCCATGACTCCCCTGTCGACCAGGTGGGGCAGCGACCACACCGGGTTGAGGACGGCAGACACCGTGCCGGGGCTAAGGCCGAGAGCCTTCAGCTCCTCAAGGGACGCCAGGCTCGCCTGCTCGGACTCCAGCGCGACCTTGAGCTTGGGTAACGAGACTCGACGATGGCCCTGCACGTGCGCGGCCATATAACCTGACGACGTGTTGAGGATGAGCGTCTTCAGCTCCTTCTCCAGCGGCACGCCCCGGACCACAGCCGCCTCCGTGCACGTGATCACCGGGGTGCTCGTCCGGTGCACCTGCATCCGCTCGCCGGGCGGCCTTGTCCTCGTACGCAGCAGAGTTCCCTTGACGGGCTGCTTCTCGGGTGGCCGCGCCAGTCGCCATGCCTCCTCGAAGTCATCCACGTAGTTCTGGCACAGCCGGTGGTCGAGGATCAGTCGGCCCCCGCGGATCCGGGTCGGGTTGTCGAACGAGGGGAGGCCGACGTAGGCGCGAGCGATGGGCGGTTGCCCCTTGTTCATGAAGACGACGATGTCCTCCAGCGCGTTGAAGTAGGCCAGGAACTCGGGGTTGGTGACCCGGACGTGCACACCCGCCGCCACCTGGGCCTCGATCGTCCTGACGAGGTCGACATTCGACCCTGGGGGAAGGACGAACAGGCGGCGGATCTGCGCGCCGCGTGTCACGGCCTCGAGGTTCCGCTCGAAGTAGTTCTGCTGGTCCCTGTCGCTCGCCCACACCTGCGACGACACTGTGGACACCGCCAGAATCGTGGTCCCCTGCGCCGCAGTCCGGATCTCGTTCTCGAGCTCGGTGTAATACTGGCCTGGGGTCAGCTGGATCTCGCCGCGCATGGGTGCCGCGATCTGGCGCAGGACCGGGGTAAGCACCAGGTCCTCGAGGTGCCTCAGCCAGGACGGGTCGACCCGCGGGTAGTCCGCTCGGAGGAGTTCGAGGATCTCCTCGACGAGCCGGGACCGGGGCTGATAGGTCGCCTTGAACTGCGCCGCCCAACGCCTGACCTTGTCCCCGTTCTCGTCGGCGCTGTCGTGCCGGAACTGGATCGTCGTGAGCCCGGCGAGGTCGGTGGGCACGCGCGGGACCACACCGCGCTCGTTCTCCACCTGGACGATCGCCGTCCGCCTGCGGCCGAAAGCTTGGATGAAGTACCCGAGCTCGAAGAGCACGTTGTCACGGGGGGTGAACGTGTCCTGGCCCCGATACCAGGTCCTGTCGTCGGGCGAGGCGATGAGGATCGCGGCGTCTGATTCCGAAACGATGCGGGCGAGACTGTCGAGGCCGTACTCACCGGGGCGGAAGCTGTGGCGCCAGGCGATGTACTCGATGCCCTCGTCCTCGAGTGCTGACCTGACGACGTCGTCGTGCTCCTCGGCCTCGGTGGATGCTCCCACGAAAACCCTGGGCCTCGACAATACTGCTCCCCGTCCTACCGTGGTCTCGCCGTTCCCATCGGGCCCAAGCCATCTTACGGGACGCCCCGAGCGATCGGTAGCCCGGCGACTACGGGACGTCACCACCCTCTGCTGTCTGGCTGCGCCGTGCCACCCACATCTGCGCTTACCGAAAGCGTCCTCCGCATCGGAGAACGAAGCGGGCCCACCGGGCTCGCTGGGGACCAGGACCGCCCCGAGCCTCGTCAGCGACAGCTCATCTGACGCGATGGAGTACGCCGCCGCGAGCTCCCGGTACCCTTAAGCTCCATCCACGCGGGGATCGCCACCGCCAGCGCGGCGCAGACGCCCAGCCAGTCCCCGCTGGCAACTCGTCGCCCTCCCAGCGGCCTCAGGCAGATGCCGGCCGAGATCGCGACTGCCGAGACGACGCCACGGTGTCTGCCCATCGGAAGGCTCCGCGCGCTCCTCTGGTACCAGCCGATCTGGTCGTCGAGCCTGCCCGACAGGTACGAGGGCCCGTCGTGCGTCGGGGGGTAGGTAGCTCGCCCCGGCCTGCTGGAGCTACTCGACTCCCAGGCCGGTTCCGCTCCGGATCACCGGACAGGCGTCGTCGGTCCGCGGCATCCTGCGGCAGCGGTTGGAGCCGCCGGCCCGGTCCCGCACCCTGCCGCACCGGTGGGACGCCGCAATCGGCCGACTGATGGCCTCCCAGCCCCTGACCATCCGGATCGACCTTGACCCACCCGACCCCGACAGCTCCACCTGATCCCCGCCCGCCGCCTCGACAGATAACCGGCCGCACACTCCGCGCGGCATAGCAACGCTCCGCGCACAAGGCGGCATGAGCGTGCAGGTGATCATGAGGTACCGGTGCAGTCAGCCAGCCACTGGCGAACCTGCGCAAAGTCAGCGGCGGTCAGACCAAGGTGGGGGTCGACACGGTGCAGCAACGCTCGTACCGGATGGTGTGCGGCAACCCACCGACGATCCGCCACGGTGATCTCGTCGTCGAGCCACACGACCGGGCGCCCGGCTGCCCAAGCGACGAGGGACCTGGTCTTCCAATGCAGCGTGGGCACGGTCCGATCGTCGGTGTCCGGCCACTGCACGACCGGCAACTCAGGCAGGCCCAGCCGCGGTGCGACCACCTCATTCGCCTCGCCCATCCTGGAGGTCGCCCATACCAACGGACAGTTGAGCACCAGCAGCTGCCGACCGTCCTCCGGATCGAGTCGGTCCAACAATGGGTTGCCGTCCTCGCCGTGTCCAGTTCCTCAGCCGCATCGCCGGCGTCCGTTCCAAGCCCACGGTCGGTCAGGGCCTCACCGCACACGGAGTCGGTGGCGACCCGCGTCGCCGGACGAGGGGCAGGCTCAGTCGGCGCAGAATGGGGAGTCTGGCGTGTCGCACACCCCGGGCGGGGCGAAGGACGCGTCGAACAGCTCGATGGTGATACCGCCGGGGCCCCGGTGATAGGCGAATACGGCCGCGTCGACCCCGGGTACGTCGACGGTGGCGATGCGCGGGAATCCCGCCGCGACAAGCGCGTCCGAGTGTGCCACCAGGTTGCGTACCGCGAACCCGAAGTGCGCTGGTGAGAACGCCGGGCTGGCCTTCCATGGGTTGTCGCTGCCGTCCTGCACGCCGCGGACCAGCTCGATGTATGGCGGACCCTGCATCGACAGCACCGAGTCCAGTTCGATCGCCTTGACCTGACCGTTCTCCAGGCGGATGTTGAGCGTCGCGCCCTGCACCTGGCGCCACCGCACGCCCATGGCGTCGGTGAAGCGGGTCATGGCCGACTCCAGGTCGTCCACCGTGTAGCCGACGTGGTAGTAGAGCCCGACGGGAGGTCCAGGGACGTTGGCGGCTAGGGCCAGAGCCGGCGCTGCGACGGGCCTGGCGGGTGAGGTAGCAGGATGTATGGGCAGGCGGCCAGCGAAGGCCACCGTCACCCCTGCCGAAAGCGTCGCGACGGCGGCAACCAGGGATACCCATCGGGACGGTACGCGATCATGCACGGCAACCACCCGCTCACACAGGAAATGGATACTGTCCACTCAAGCACCGGCGTCTGGAGAAACGCACGTCGCGGTGGGCGCAGGCGTTGGAACTGACCGGCGGGGCGTCGGGGCTGATCGCGTCGGCCGGGGCGCCGTTGCTGCGGCTGCTGGCTGAGGAGTCCGGGCTGAGGGCAGGTCTGTCCAAGACGCTGTCCCGGTCCGGGTCCGTTCCTGGCCACGACCGCGGCCAGGTACTCATCGATGTGGCGGTCGCGCTCGGGTTGGGGGCCACTTCGGTGGCTGGGGCGGTCGATGTGCTGCGCCAGCCGCAGGCGGTACTGCAGGCGGTGGCCTCCTCGCCGACGGCCTGGCGTGCGTTCGCCGAACTCGACGCGGCGGCACTGGTCAAGATATCCGCGGCGCGGGCCGCCCACCGGCGCGGCATCTGGGCCGCTCTGGCCGCCCGTCCCGGCGGGTTTCCCTGGGTGGAGGTGGCCGGGCAGGTCTGGCAGGGGTGGATCGTGCTGGATGTGGATGCCTCGCTGGTCGAGTCCCATTCAGATAAGGAAGGTGCGGCACCCACGTACAAGAAACACATCTACGGACTGCACCCGATCGTCGTCTCGTGCGCGAACACCGGGGAGGTCCTCGCGGTACTGGTACGCCCCGGTAACGCCGGCAGCAACACCGTCGCCGATCACATCACGGTGCTGCGGGAGGCGATCGCCCAACTCCCGGCCCGCTACCGGCGCAAAATCATCTTCCGCGCCGACGGCGCCGGGGCGACCAAGGACCTGCTGACCTGGATCAAAACCGAGGCCACGCAACACGGCTACACCTGGCACTACAGTGCCGGGTTCGACGTCACCGAACCCGTCCGTGAGGCGATCGCCGCGGTACCGACCAGGGTGTGGGCACCCGCGCTGACCCCTGACGATGAGGTCAGGCGCGGCGCGCACGTCACCGAAATCACCGGGCTGCTCACCCTGGCCGACGGCTGGCCACCCGACCTACGGGTGATGGCCCGCACCGAACCGCTGCACCCCAGACACCGCAAACAAGCCAGCACCATCGAGAAACAGCGCGGGCAGCGCTTCCAAGCCGTCGCCACCGACCTGCCCGGCCACCACTACCCCCGGCTGGACGCCTTCCACCGCAACCACGCCGGGATCGAAGCGGTGATCAAAGACGGCAAAGACCTCGGACTACGCCGGCTACCGTCCTTCCACCTCGCCGTCAACCAGGCATGGTGCACCGCCGTGGCCATCGCCGCGGACCTGCTCGCCTGGCTACGACACCTCGCCCTCGATCACCACCGCCAACTCCGCAAGGCCACCCCGGCCACCCTGCGCCGTGCGGTGCTCAACGTCCCCGCCCGGCTGGTGCACCGCGCCCGCAAACGTCTCATCCGCCTCTGCGATGACCACCCCCACCAGGCCGACCTCATCCTGGCCTGGCGGAAGATCCGGGCGCTGGGCACCCCGCCCTGAGCGCACCTCACCCGCCCCGACCAGATGGAAGGCCCCACACCAGGCCCGCCCAGGGGAAACCAGGGCCACACCCGGCCACCGGCCGGGCTATCACCACACCCGAAACCCGAAACACCCACCAACACCAAGATCAACAACGGGCTAAACCGTCGACCTTCATGATCGTGAAAGATCTGGGTTGGGGTCCCACTTGACGACCTATCCGTGCCCGGTCGCCTTCGTGAGGATGAGGAACGGGTGAGCTAGCAAAAACCGGTGAAGTCGTTTTGCGCAGCACGATGCCGGCTCTTGGCCCAGGCGTAGTGTCGGACGCCACCGGTAGTCCGGACATCGAGGGGCCATCAAGCGACAACCGCAGCATGATCCGCGATAAGGCCCACTCGGCCGATTCACCGCCGTCGTCGACAGTGTGAGGCTCGGAGATACCTGGTCCCGGTGTGAGGGAGGCGGTCGTGGAAGACGCGTCGGCAGTCCAGGTGGTGCGGGCGTACCCGTTCGGCCCGGTGGTCGGGCTCGAGATCGACCCGATGTACTTCTGGCTGCAGGACCACGAGCCGCTGTCCCGGGTCAAGTTGCCCTTCGGCGAGGAGGGCTGGCTGCTGGTGCGCTACGACGACGTGCGGATGGCACTGGGCGATCACCGGTTCAGCCTCGCGGAGGCGGCCGTGCGGGACGTACCCCGGCTCACCCCGCAACGGTTCGGCGGAATCATGACCGACCTCGACCCGCCGCAGCACACCCGGCTGCGCCGGCTGGTCACCAAGGCGTTCACCGTACGCCGGGTGGAACAGTTGCGGACCCGGGCCGCGCAGATCGCCGGTGAGCTGCTCGACGCGATGGTGGCTTCGGGTCCGCCGGCCGACCTGCAGCAGGACTTCGCGGTACCGCTGCCGGGCCTGATGGTCTGCGAGCTGCTTGGGGTACCCTACGCCGATCGGGACGAGTTCCGGGAATGGGTCGGTGCGTTCATGTCCGTCACCGCACTGACTGCCGAGCAGCGCGGCGCCCACGTGGGCCAGCTCGCCGCATACGTGGGCACGCTGGCGGCACAGCGACGGCAGTCGCCGACCGACGACCTGCTCGGCGCGCTGGTGCTCGCCAGCGACGAGGGCGACCGGCTGACCGAGGATGAAGTGATCCAGCTGACCTTGCAGATCCTCGCCGCCGGCTACGAGTCCACCGCGAGCCAGATCACCAACTTTACCTACGCGCTGCTGACCCACCCCGACCAGCTCGCGCTGCTACGGTCCCGGCCCGAACTCACGCCCGGCGCGGTGGACGAGCTGATGCGGTGGGTACCGCTGCTGGTCACCGCCGACACGCTGCCCCGCTACGCCCGTGAGGATGTCACGCTGCCCAGCGGTACCATCCCCGCCGGCAACCCTGTCCTGCTCGCCAAGCACGCCGCCAACCGGGACCCCCGCGCCTACCCCGACGCGGACCGGCTCGACCTGACCCGCGACGCCCAGGGCCAGCTCGGGTTCGGACACGGCGCGCACCACTGCCTCGGCGCCCCGCTGGCCCGGATGGACCTGCAGGTCGCCCTGACCGCATTGCTCGCCCGCTTCCCCGGCCTACGCCTGGCCCTACCCGAGGACCACGTGCAGTGGAAGACCGGCATGGCCGTACGCGGCCCGGTCACCCTGCCCGTCAGCTGGTAGGAACCGATCCCGATGAACGAGCACTGGACCGTCCGCGTCGACCGCGAGCTGTGCCGGGGTACCGGAGTGTGTGCCGGCACCGCACCGAGGTACTTCCGGCTCGTCAACGGCAGATCCCAGCCGGTCGACCATGTAGTCGACCCCGACGAAATCGTGCTCGACGCCGCCGCGAGCTGCCCCACTGAGGCCATCGCCATCGAGGACGACTCCGGCCACCGGCTCGCTCCCTGATCTGACCGGCGCCCTACCTGCCGAACACGGGGGCGCGAATGGTGTCCCGACATCGGCCCGGCGTCACCTCCAGAGTCGGACAGACTCGGTACCGTCCCGAGGCGTGGATAGTGGAGCTGAGTCCGCAGACGATGCCCGCGGCCAAGCCGCCGACCGGGCGCGTGATCGGACACGGCGCCGGGCCGCGCGCGAGGCGAGCGCCGCGTACCATCAGGCCCGCCTTGACGAGCTCGTTCAGGTGCTATCGCTACCAGCGGGCCGCCCGGGAACTGTGGAAGTTCTGCCGGGGCACAGGCGGTGGGCACGTTGAATGGGTGGCCGACCAGCTGCGTCGGTTGGCTGAGGACAATCAGGTCATCGACTGATGGGCACGCGGCGCCCCGCACCGCCGCAGCAACCCCACCTGATGATCACACCGTCGCGACTCTGAACGTCGGGTGAAGGGTACAACCTCAGCGTTGGGCTTCTGACCAGGCACAACGTCCGGCTGGCAGGATGAG
>WNFU01009405.1_pt1 | contig 20940 bp, 19 predicted proteins | sample 5400121 | NCBI WGS metagenome assembly WNFU01 (sample SAMN13153360, study PRJNA577476) | soil metagenome | isolation source: 100 cm soil or saprolite under grassland replicate 1 | place: USA:California | collected 2016-06-15 | reverse complement strand
CGACGCCGACTACGAGTTCAAGCGCACCGGGTCGCGTGAGAGCAAGTACCCGTGGGACGTCCTGCTGTCGGGCGAGGTCATCGAGTTGGAGGCCGGTAAGGACTTCACCTGCCAGGCTTCGTCGCTGGCCGCCCGGCTACACATCAAGGCCAAGGAGAAGGGGGGCACGCTCAAGACGCAGACCGTGAAGCCCAGCGGCAACCTGGTCGTGCAGTTCATCCCGAAGAGCGAGGAGGTGGCCGCTGAGGGTGCACGGCGCAGCCGCCGCAGGGAGACGGCTGCAGCCTCGTAGCCCAGCGTCACGCCAGGAGGCTGCGCCTACTGGACTTGCGTGATGGGCCGTTCGGGCCGAGGAGGCCGAAGATCGTGCCCGCCTCGACGGCGAAGTTGAGCCCGTCGAGCGCGCGGACGCCGCCCGGATACGTCTTCCTCAGGTTCGATGCTTCGATCGCCTTCACTTCTCCTCCGATCCGAGCTATAGTTCGAGCGTAGAACATTTCTAGCACAGAGGTAGTTCACTTGTCAAAACATTTGAAGAGAGGACTTATTCACGAGGTGATCGCGGCGATCCGCGCCTCGCAGACCGCGACCGACGCCTTCGACCACGCGGTCGCCGACTACGTCGGTCTCGACCGCACCGCCTACCGCTGCCTCGACATCCTCGACCAGGAAGGCCCGATGACCGCCGGCCGCCTCGCCGAGCGCGCCCGCCTCAGCCCGGGCGCGATGACCGCCCTGCTTGACCGCCTCGAACGAAGAGGCTTAGCACGGCGGACCCGCGACACAAAGGACCGCCGCCGCGTCCTCGTCGAGGTGACACCCCAGCTCCGCCAGATGGCCGCAGAGCTCTACGGCACGCCGGAGGAGGGTGCCGACGCGCTCGCCGCCTACACCGACGAGCAGCTCGAGTTCCTGATCAGCTTCCTCCGCGGCAACGTCGCCTACCAGGAAGAGCGCATGCGACGGCTCGAGGCGCTCAAGGCTGGACAAGCGAATGAGGGGCGAGCGTCGGTCGGCAATGCTGGCGTCGCCGACGATGCAGAAGGGGCAGCGTGAACACGAGATCGTCGCGCCGTCGCGTCGGCCGAGGTAACAGGGCCGCTCCTCGCGGCGACGCTACTGGTTCCCCAACGGGCTCGCAGCGCCGGTGCGCGGGTCAGCTGTTGTCGCTACGGGCGCGAGAGCGTTGGCCGTTGAGCTGAAGGCTCCATAAACGGCTCCATGCGCACCGCATACTGGAGTTCTTGCAAGTTCCTTCGACACGGAAAAGCGCGATTTGCGCGGCTTTTACAGAGCCCGATTTCCGGACTCGAACCGGAGAGCCTCCTTACCATTTTGGGTTCGCGGCAACTGGTCGCAACGGTTTTTGCTTGTCTGAGCCGTTGTCGGCGCCGTCCCATTTGCCACCGGTCGCCACCGGTTGCGTAAAGCTCCATCCTCGCGGCTCGAACCTGGATGAGGAGCGCGGGCTCGCGCGGTAGCCAGTGTGCGATACCGGTAACGAGAGCGGCGAGCGTAGGCGCACGCGCGAACGCCGTCTCGATCAGCCGCCACTGTCGCGGAGGAAGCTCCGGACTGCGTTGTTGAACGCGTCGGGCGCCTCGATGTTGCAGAGGTGACCAGTGTCGGGAAGCACGACGAGCATGGAGCGCGAGATCGCGGCGTGGAGGTTCTCGGCGATGGTCAGTGGCGCCCTGACGTCCCTGTCGCCGTACACCAGCAGCGTCGGGACCTTGATCTGGGGGAGCACGTCGCGCAAGTCCTCGGCGGACGCACGCGCCATCGCCCGGAACCCGGCCGGGTGAGGGCCTGCATGCTCGCGGCGAGCGCATCGACAGTCTCCTTCGGTGTGTCTTCGGAGAACATCGTCGGGAGCAACGCGCCCACGAACTCGTCGGGGGACAGATCGGCCAGTTCCATGGCTTGTTGCAGGCGCTGCTCGGCGACCTCGGCAGGCAGCGAACCGGCCCATCCGGGCGTACCCGGAAGCCAGAATCAGCGTCCTCGGGATCGCGGAGTGGCGGCGGTAGAGCTCGAGTGCGAGCGCGCCACCGAACGACAGCCCGGCCACGTGCGGTTTTTCCAGACCGAGCCGCTCGATGAATCCAGCCAAGCAGTCGGCGTAGGCGGCCATACCAAACGATGCCGGCGGATCGAATGATCGACCGGTCCCCGGTGCGTCCCACGCCACCACCGTGAATTCGTCGGAGAGCCCGTCGATCTGCCTCCGCCACGTCTCACCCGACTGACCCGGTCACCCTGGCCCGAGTTCGACCCCACGTGGTCACCGGACGGAACTCGGATCGCGTTCCGGTCCGACCGCAATGAGGATTCGGAGATCTGGCTCATGAACGCCGACGGATCGGGGCAGCGCCGGCTGACCCGTGGCCTCTCTCCGGCCTGGTCTCCCGACGGCTCGAGGATCGCGTACGCGAGCCCCGGGGAAATTCTGTGCCCTCCCGGCAGGGGGCCCCGGTGCACAGGGATCTCGATCATGAACGCGGACGGATCCGGGCAGCGGCGCTTGCCGCACACCGACGGAGGTGAATATCCGTCGTGGTCCCCCGAAGGGAAGCGGATCGTCTTCAACTCCAACCTCACCTTCCAGCATGCGATGTACATCGTCGACGTCGACGGTTCCCGGGTGGTGGACCTCTCCAGAATGGGAGAGGGGTGGCAGGTCGCTTGGTCCCCAGACGGCCGCTCGATCCTGTTCACGTCGCATCGAGACCATCCGGACAACTACACGGACATCTACGTGATGCGCCCGGACGGTTCGGGCGTGAAACGGCTGACGCACAATCGCGGGTACACGCCCGCGTGGTCTCCAGACGGCAGCCACATCGTGTTCTCCGCGCCGGGGCTCTTCGTGATGCGGGCGGACGGCTCCGGCATCACGTCGCTGCCGGTCGATGGAGTCGGCGAAACGTCCCTGCCGGACTGGACGCGGTAGGCGACCGCCTCCATAGAGGACAGCACCGACGCGGTGCGTGGCGATTCAGGCGTGGAACTGGGCCAGTCGCTCTGCCTCGTCGAGCTCCCGGCGCGTGGCGGCCGCCATTCCATCGCGCCGCACTCGGTCCCCCCTCGAGCGAGACGACCCGTCCGGCAACGGCGCGCCTCTGTCCACCGAGGAGCCGAAGACCGGGTCCTCGAACGGTTGACGTGGGGGCTGCAGGCCTACTGGTCGGCGAGGAATGCTTCAGAGTTGCCTCGCGCCGCAATCTCGACGCCGTCATCTCGTGAGTGCGTTGTCTCTTATGTGAACGCGAGCCGTTATGTTGGTGCGCCAGCTGTGCCCAGTGACCGCTGAAGCCAGTAAACGCCGAGAGACTTCGGTGGACTTCCACGGACTGAACGCCGCGGTCCGAAAGACCGCCGACATCCAGCACCGAGCGGCTGCCTGATCAGGAACCGCTCGGTAGAGCGGAGGGGGAGGGATTCGAACCCTCGACGGGCCTAACGACCCGTAACGGTTTTCGAGACCGTTTCAAACTTCTCATTTGCAGGAGTTTTTATCGCGCAGAGGACTAACGCGGCGCTTTCGCCAGGGGATGATTCGGGTCGAGTAAACGAAACTCCGCTTTCCCGTTCTTAAGCTGAGGCCCCCAAGCGCGCGGGCCTCACTCAGCTTGTCACACACACTCGACCGCGGAACCTTGTCGAGGAGGGTCCTCGAGTGCATTAAAGAAGGCACGCTGCAGAGAGCTCGAAGGTGGTGTAGCCTCGACGAGGCCGTAAACCATACCTAGAGCGTGGGTTGAGCCGGATCAGTCAGTCCAGGTGGAGAGCCTGTGGGGAGCAAGAGGAGGCTGCCGGTTCAGCTCGTCGGGGGGAGGTTTGACGATGCGCGTTAGGTCGTTTCTTGCTGTGGGATCGGCGCTCCTGCTAACCGCAGTGCTGCCGGTGGTAGCGAGCGCTGGGCCGTTCAAGGTCAAGCGCCTGCAGGCGATCTCGGCGGGGCCGAGCCTCTTCCCCGGCGGCTGCCCCGGAGCCTTTCACGACGCTGAGAAGCCGACCGGTCTCGAGATCGAGCCGGCGATCACCGCCAGCCCGGCGAATCCACGCAACATCGTCGCGACTTGGAAGCAGGACGTGTCGGCCGCCTTCAACGCTCGGGACGACGTCGTCGCCTCCTCGCTGGACGGCGGCAAGACGTGGCGGCGGAGCACGATTCCCAGCCTTACGCGCTGCACGGGCGGGACCTCGGACACCGCCAGCGACCCATGGGTCTCGGCCGGCGGCGACGGCACGGTGTACTTCGGCGGGCAGTCAGGCTTGACCTCGACCGATCCTCCGCTCGTCGCAATCGCCGCGAGCCACTCCGTGGATGGAGGCCGCCACTGGGCGGGGCCGGCCACGGTTGCCCCGCGTCTCGGGGGCAATGAGCAGCCTGCCGTCACCGGCAGTCCCACCCTCCAGGGCCACGCCTACATGGTCTGGGCCAACTTCCTCTTGAGTGTCCCGCCGCCCTGGGCGAACACCGTCTCGTTCTCGCGGACGACCGACAGCGGCACAACTTGGTCGCCCCCCGTCCTCATCGACCAGCCGGGCCCGTTTGCCGTCGACCAGGCGCCCCGGCTGCTCGTCCTGCCCAACGGAACCTTGCTGACCCTCTTCGCGCGGACCGACTTGGAGGCCGGGTTTGGAGCTCACTACGCCGCACGATCGCTCGACGAGGGGCGAACCTGGCTTCCGCCCGTGCAGCTCGGCCCGCACCTGCCCCTGGTGGCGTTCTTCGATCCCGAGACCGGAGAGCAGTTGCCGCAACCGCATTACCCCAGCGCCGCTGTCGCCCCCGACGGCACCGCGTACATTGCGTTTGAGGCCAATAGCTCAGCGACCTCCGGCGGAATCGGCGTGGCCAAGTCCCACGATGGCGGTCTCACCTGGGGCAGCTCAATGCTCCCCGGCGTGAGCGCCTACGCGTTCGAGCCGGCAATCGCCGTCAACAAGAAAGGCACCGTGAGCGTTATCTGGTACGACCTCCGTAACGACCGGCCCGGCGATGCCGCCCTAACGGCCGATGTCTGGTTTGCCCACTCCCACAACCGCGGCTCATCCTGGCGGCAGACCCATGTCGCCGGCCCCACCGACATTCGAACGGGGCTGCCTCCCGCCCAGAACAGGTTCGGCGAATACCAGGGATTGGCCGGACTCCGTCGCGGGTTCGCGGCCGCCTTCACACTGGCAGCCCCGCAGGCGGAGGACGGACAGACGGACATCTTCTTCGCCCGGATCAAGCCGGGCGGCGGGGGCGACAAGGACGACCGTCGCTAACGGCGCTGTGAGCGCGATGGAGCAACCGGTGAGGACGTCCGGCAACACCGGCCCTGTTGGCCAACCGCGCGGGATCGGCTTCGGGATTCTGCTGCTCATCGTCACGTTCGGCTTCTACGGCTGGTACTGGGTCTACAAAACACAGGAGGAAATGAAGCAGCACACTGGGGAGGGCCTCGGTGGCGTGCTCGGACTCGTCATCTGGATCCTCCTTGGCTTCATCAGCGCGTTCGTGATCCCCTCGGAGGTCGGGAACATGTACAAGAAGGACGGGCAGGAACCCCCGATCACCGGCTGGACGGGTCTGTGGCTCGTCCCGGGCGGGATCCTGATCATTCCGGCAATCGTCTGGTTCGTGAAAGTGCAAGGAGCCCTCAACCGCTACTGGGAGGGGAAGGCTTCCGGAAGGGCGGCGGCGGGCTAGGCGATCTCGTCCCTCCGAAAAGCGGCACGGCAGGGTCGCGCAGAGGAGAGCAATGCACGCAGCGCTGATCAAATTGATGATCGACCCAAACCACGCGCCGGCGGCAGCCAAGGTGCTCACGGAGGAGATTCTGCCCGCGGTCGGTTCGGCTCCCGGATTCGTCGCGGGCTACTGGCTCGAGCCTGTCGACGGCCACGGCTTCTCGTTCGTCGTGTTCGAGACCGAGGAGCAAGCACGGCGATCGGCCCCGCCGGCCAGTGACTGGTCAGCCCCCGGCGTCAGCATCAACGATGTCGACTTCCGGCGGGTGGCTGCCAGCGCTTAGAAATCGCGAAGACGGATGCGGTTCACGGCGTTCAAGGCGCTGCTCGTGCACACGCTCGGCGCTGCGGCGTTCGCGGCGGCCGAGTTGCGGCCCGAGGTGCGGAAGCGCGCGAGCCAGCGCCACGCGACGCTCCCCGTCGAAGAGGCTCCATCGATGGCGTCGGTCGCGGAGGAATTCACTGCGGCACTCGGCGGCGACGAGGCGTTCGAGCTCGGCCTCGCCGCGCTCCTCGACGAGATCGAACGTCGAGGACGGCACTGTGAACGATGATGGGCAACGTCACGCCGTGGATGGCGAGGCTCAAGTCGAGGTTACGTCAAGATCGACGTCGACTTGGGTTTGCGGCGCTCGGGCTGCGGCGCGCCGGCCTCACCCGCAAGGCGCAGACCCGGATCCTCGAGGACGTCCTGAGCAAAGGACTACTGATCGACCGGTCCACACGGGTGCCGTCGACGGCACGAGCGAGTTGCCAGCGTCCTCGCATCCCCTACGGCCGAAAACGTCGACGCGTCCTACCCGTTGATCGCGGCGGCAAAGCGAAGATGAGGTTGGCCTGCCAAAAAACGATCTCGCGAGAAGGTCGTAGCAGCCGCCTAGTGGTGACTGCGAGATCACAACCACGCACCGGTTTTGCAGCGCGAAAACCGGTACCAAAAGCGGTACCAAGTTCGATTTCCGTTGCCTACTAAGAAGACGCTTCTGAGTGAGAAGGTTCCTATGTGCAGGCACTTGTTGAACGGAGCGGCGTAGGAGTCGAACCTACCCACCGATGGGCTACACCGGTTTCGCCGGTTTTGAAGACCGGCTGGGCCACCGGGCCCGGGCCGCTCCAGATCCAGCGTAACAAGCGAAATGCGAGCGCTTCTGGCGGCCTGTCAGGAGGACAGATCTACCGCTCGTCTACCTCTCGTCTACCCGCGAGTGCGCGTAGCGGGTCGTAGCGCCGGGCGGCCTCGGCGAGACCGTCCGCCATCAGGTGGCCGTACACGCGGAGCGTGACGCTCGGGTCGGCGTGCCCGCCGACTCGGGCTACTTGGAGGATGCTCGCTCCCTGCGCAATTAGCTGCGAAACCGCGTAGTGGCGAAGATCGTGGAAGCGGAAGGCGAGGCGCGGAAGGTCCGCCCGACGCAGCGCGTGACGGAACTCCCGCTCGGCTGCGGTCGCCGGGTTCTGGGGCGTTCCAATGGCTGTCGGAAACACCAGATCTTGCGGGCGGCTCCAGCGCGACCGCGCCTTCTGCTCGAGCAGAACCAGTCGGGCGCTGCCGAACATCGGCACGACGCGCTCGCCGGCGGCCGTTTTCGTCGGCGCGATGATTCCACGATCGTTCGACGCGACGACGCGCACGAGTCCGGCCGCGAAGTCGACGGCGTCCCAGCGCAAGGCGTAGAGCTCGCCGCGCCGGAGGCCGAGCGAGGCAGCGAGCGTGAAGATCGCGGCGGCTTCTGGCGTCCGAGAGCCTGCGATCAGAGCCTCGACCTGCTGGCGCGACGGTGGCCGCAGGTCGCGCTGCGGCTGCCCGGAGCGCTTGATCCTCGCTGCGACGTTCGCCCGCAGCAGCTCGTCGTCGACCGCTGACGCGAGTAGCGCCCGCAACGGCGCGAGGTGATTTCGGACGGTGTTGGCCGAGAGGCCTTCGGCAGCCCGCTCGGCGGCGTAGGCCTTGAGTTGGGAGCGCGTGATAGCGGCGAGCGGCAGATGTCCGAACCGCGGCAAGATCTCCCGCTCGAGGATGCGCCGGTACTCCGAGACCGTCGACGGCCGCAGCGCGGGACCGCGCGAGCCGAGCCATAGCTCGGCGTACTCTCGGAGAGTGACCTTGACAGGGGGCGTCCAGCGCCCCTGGGTGCGCGCGAGTTCGAGCTCGACCTCCGCTTTCCGGGCTTTTGCCTCCTTGGCGCTTCCGTAGCGCTCCCATCGGACGCGGCCGTCGCCTGCGTGGTACTTGACGTGGTAGCTCGGCGCACCGTCCCTGCGGCCGGTGCGTTTCACGATGCTTGCCATCGCTCGACCTCCTGCTTTGAGAGAGACTGAGTATCGCTCGACTGGGGCCACTGGCCGATCCGCCGGACCGCGAGCCAAGCGCGTACCGCCGAGAGTTCGAAGGCGAGACTGCGGCCGAGCTTGTAGGCCGGCAAGCCGTGGCGGTAGACCTGCTCGTAGACCCAGCGTCGGCTCATGCCGAGCGCCAGTGCGAGCTCTGCCGGACTGAGCAGCGGCTCTCCGAGAGCTGTTCGGTCGGGAATCGGGCTCATTTGCCTTCAGGAAGAATAGAAGCATATCTGCATACATTGACGGAATCAAGGCACAGAGGCTAGACTGGCGCTGTGCGTCCCGACACCGTCCGGAGCGCCGTATTGATCCGGGAGGCCCGCCTGCGGGCTGGGCTAAGCCAGCAGGAGCTTGCTACGAAGAGCGGGAAGGACCGGACGGTGATCGCCCGTTGGGAGCAGGGACTGGTCGCCCCGAGTGTCGACACGCTCGTCGAGCTCGTGCGCTCGTGCGGGTTCGACATCCCGCTCGAGCTCGAACCGTACGACCCGGAGCCGGACGAGCGCGTGGCGGAGATCCAGATGCTCTCCCCTGAGCGGCGCGTCGACCGGCTGCTCGAGAAGCGCGAGCGGGAGGGGACCTAAGCGTGCCGGCGCGGGACGATGCCTTCGATCCACGCGGCCTCTTGGCCGCGCTCGATCGCAACTACGTCCCCTACGTCCTGATCGGCGGATTCGCCCGGGTGATCCGGGGGACGGACGAGCTCACGGACGGCGTCGACATCTGCCCCCGCCTGCGGTCGGACGATCTCGAGCGGCTGGGGCGGGCGCTCGAGGAGCTGGAGGCCAAGCGCACCGATCGGAAGCGGCTCGTGCTCGACGAGGAGACGCTGCGGAGGGAGCCGGTGCTTACGCTCCGGACCGCCAAGGGGGAGCTGAAGATCGTCCCCGAGCCGGCCGGCACCCGCCGCGGCTACGACGACCTGCGCCGGGGGGCGACGCGGGAGCACATCGGCCAGGGCCTGCGCCCGGACGTCGCCTCCGTGCCCGACCTGGCTCGCATGTCGGCCGCGCTCGGCCGCGAGCAGGACATGGAGCGGTTACGGGAGCTGCGCCGGATCTTGGAGGTCGAGGTCAGCCTGCAGCGGACGCTCGGCCTCGAGCTCTGATCACGCTCAGAGGTCGATCCCGAGGTCGAGCTGCACGGGCTCCCGTTCCCGCTCAAGCCGGTGCCCGCGGTCGCGTTGCATTGCGATCTCTGCACTCGCTCGCGCCAGGGGAGGCCGCTGCTTCGTCTCGGGCGAACGGAGCTCGAGTTCCTCGAGCTTCTCGTCCGCCAGGCGGAGCGCCGTCCGCTCGAGAGCGATCTCGCGCTGAAGCTCCTCGCGACGGCGTCCGCGGGCGTAGAAGGGGAGGCGCTCAAGCCTCCGCTCCGCCTCGGCGAGCCGCTCCTTTCCGCTGGCGCGGATCTTCTCGGTCGCGAGGCGCTGCTGCTCGCTGAGGCGGTCGCGCTCGCTCCGCTCGAGCACGAGGCGGGTGCCCGCCTTCGGTCCCGCGGCGAGCGGGCGCTGCTCGAGCGCGAGGCGCTCGGCGCCGGAGGACTCGAGCCCGTGGGCGAAGCGCGAAAGCGGGTCGCCTCCGCCCAGCTCCTGCGCGTGCGCCTCCGTGTCGGGCTCACGTCCGCAGACGTAGAGGCGCGTCTCCTTGCGGGCGCGCGAGAGGGCGACGTAGCCCCATTCCTGCAGCCGACCTGCGTCGGCGCCGAGGACGAAGGCGCGCTCGACGGTGAGCCCCTGGCTTGCGTGCCCGGTGAGCGCGTAGGCGTGGCGGACGTCGCCGCCCTCGAGGTAGCGACGATCAAGGCAGACCGGATCGTGCTCGATCGTCCCCCGCGTGCCGTTGCGAACGCCGAGGGCGTCCGAGTTGCGGAGGCAGACGATCCGGTCGCCGGCTCGAAACTCGCGCCCCGCGACCTCGAGGCGCTCGCGCCCGAGCCTGCCCTCCGCCTCGAGGAGCGCGCGGGCGACGGCGTTCAGCTCGGCGACGTCGCGGCGGCGGTGGGCGATCATGACGCTGCCGGCGAGGTCCCGCCGCGCTGCTTGCCACCAGTCGGCGAGAAGGCGGGTGCGCAGGGCGAGAAGATCGTCGGAGACGACGAGCCGGCCCTGGCGCTCGGCGAAGGCGAGGTACTCGCGCCCGATCCCGCGGCGGACGGCCTCCAGCGCCGCGCGCTCGAGCCCGTCGCGCTGGCGGCGGTTGTCTTGAAGGTCGAGCGCGCCTTCGCGCTCGACGATGGCGGCGAAGAGCCCGCCGGCGCCGACGGCGGGGAGCTGGTGCGGGTCGCCGACGAGGATCGCTTTCCCCTCCGCCTGCTCGACGAAGGAGAGGACGCGGGCGAGGACGCGCGTCTCCGCCATCCCCGCCTCGTCGACGATCAGGACGGAGCTACGCGAGAGACCGCCGCTCCGCTCGGCCTCGAGCAGGAGGCGGTGGAGGGTCGTGCTCCGAAGCCCGGTCTCGTCGCCGAGCTTCTCCGCGGCCGCGCCCGAGGGGGCGGCGGCGAGGACGGGGATAGCGGCCGCCTCGAATGCCTGGGCGAGGGCGTGGAGGGCGGTCGTCTTGCCGGCGCCGGCGCGTCCGACGACGCAGACGACGCCGTCGCGACTGGTCGCCGCGGTCCGCACCATCGCCTCCTGGTCGGGGGCGAGCGGAAAGCGCTCCCGCCGGCTCACGAGGACGCGCTCGAGGGCGTCCGCGGCGACGGAGGGGGCGCCGACGTCGCGCCCGCGCGCGACGAGCGCGAGCGCTGCGCGCTCGAGGGCGAGGAGCTCGCGCGTCGAGTAGAAGGAGGGACGGCCCGGCTGCGGCGTCTGCCCGACCCGCTCGACCTCCGCGAGCGAGAGGAAGCGGGCGCAGATCCGGCGCAAGCGCTCGGCCGGGACGCCCTGCTCGTGCACCTCCGCCCAGGCCATGAGGAGCTCGGGCTCGGAGAAGGCGCTTCGCTTCTCGGTCAGCCCCTCGGGGCCGAGCAGCCGCCCGGCGAGCGCGAGCAGTTCCGACCCTGTGAGCTCGCGGCGCGGGTGGCGGTGGAGGAGCGCCGCGAGCTCGGCGCGGCCGAGCCCGTGCTCCGCCGCTCGCGCCCGCCAATCCTCGCGCAGGTGGACGAAGTCGACGTCCTCCTTGCGGTCGCGCGTCTCCAGGGCGGCCACGCGGCCGGCGTAGAAGCCGGCCGTTCCGCGCTCGGCGAGGTACTCGAGCACCTGGCCGCGTCGGCGGGAGAAGGCGCGAAGCGCCCCCTCTGGGACGCCCGCGATCTCGGCCATGCCCTTCAGCGGTGCCTGCCGCTCGACGCCGAGGGAACGGGAGAGCTCGAAGCGGAGGTGGGCCTGGTAGAGGTAGCCGGCGGCGAGGCGGTAGGTCGAGAGGATCGCCTCGCCGTCAAGCGCCCGCCACTCCCCGTCGCTCGGGCTCTTCGCCATGTTGGCGACGAGCACGTGCGTGTGCAGGTGCGGGTCCTGCGCCCGCGAGGTGCGGTGCTGGTAGGCGGCCGCGACGAAGCCGCAGGCGCGCTCGCGGACGACGCCGTTCCGGCCCCGCCGCGTGACGCACGCCTCCGCCTCGAGGTAGGAGAGGGCCGCTTCCCAGGCGTCCGCGTGCGCCTGGACGACCGCCAGGCGGGTCTCTTCGTCGCCGAGGGCGTGCAGGAGGCTGACGCTCTTGGGCGCGCCGAAGACGAGGTCGAAGCCGGCGACGGGGGCGAGCCTCTTCTCCTCGAGCCGCCGCTCCCCGCTCTGCGGGTCGATCCGCTCGACCGTGATCGTCCGTGCGGGCGGATGCTTGCGGAGCGTGGCGCCCGTCAGCGGATCAAGCCCGCGAACGAGCTTCCCGAGCTGCTCTTCGTCGACGACGCCTTCGAGCTCGAGCTCCCGGGCGCCCCGACCCGCCCAGATCCCGGGCGACTCGCCCCGGCCCGCGTAATAGTCGTCGACCCCCGCCGCGACCGAGCGCTCGTAGTAGCCCTCCTGCCCCGGCGTGAGCTTGGCAACGCTGAGCACGACGAACTACAATAGCATCTTGATGCATATGTGTCTCGACTAGGATCTGTTCAATGAGTCAAGGGACCACGGAGTCTGATCCGGGATCGTCCCCTACGCGATGGCGTGTCTCGGCTTCGCTCTAGCGATCTTGCGAGAACCAGTGTTCACGTCAGCCTTCGCCGCGACCACCATTACGCGGCACGGGGCGCTCTTCAGGACGTGTCGGAGGGTTTCTCCGAAGATGGGAGCCCGCGTGCTCCGGCGGTTCTTTCGAGCGCCGCCGATCACAATCACCTCGGCTTCGACTGCCTCCGCCTGCTCCACGATGGCGCTCTGCGCCTCGCGCGCGCGGACGATCCGAGCCGAGAGGCTAACCCCATAGGGGGCGCCAACTGCTTCTGCGCGGTTGAGCACCTGTCGGGCGTTCTCTTCCTCATCGGTCATGTGGGCGTCGAGCGGAAGAAGGGGCGGGACCTCGATGACGGTTACAACGGTGATCGAGGCGTGGCGGTCGGCAGCCAGTCGGCATGCGACGGCCATCGCCTTCTGCGACTCTGGGTTGTCGAGGACGGGAACGAGAATCCGGTGATAGCCGTGTAAAACCCGAGGTCGCGCGCGCTCGACGCGATGGCTTTTCTCCCTGGATACGCGGCGCTTTGCCGAGCTTGCGACCACATGTTCACGCTAGACACGCCGGTCCTAATGCCCACTGAAAGAAGCAGGCCTTCGCCTGAAGATGGACCTAAGATGCCTCGACAGGATTGACCAGCCGGTAGCCCACCCCCGGCTGAGTGAGGAGGTATCGCGGCCGCGTCGCATCCACCTCGATTTTTCGCCGGAGGTGTGAGATGTAGACGTGCAGGTAGTTCGACTCCTCCTGGTAGGCGGGGCCCCAGATCTCACGGAGGATCGTCGGGTGGGTCAGCAGCTTGCCCTCGTTCTCGGCGAGCAGCCGGAGCAGGTCATATTCGATTGGCGTGAGCGAGACGGGGCGTCCTCCAACAGTGACGGCTCGTTTGTCGAGGTCGATCCTTAGCTCACCGATCTCGACGACAGGCTCGGCGGAGGGCGTCGCGCGGCGCAAGGCGGCACGCAGCCGGGCGAGGAGTTCGTCGCCGCTGAACGGCTTTGTGACGTAGTCGTCTGCGCCGGCGTCCAGTGCCTCGATCTTTTCCTTTTCCTCGCCCACCGCTGAGAGCATCAGAATGGGTGCCGCGCTCCACTGGCGGAGCTCCCTGCAGATGTCGGTTCCGCGGCCGTCGGGAAGAAGGAGGTCGAGGATGATCGCCTCCGGCGGCCGCGTGGCGGCCTTCATCAGTGCTTCCTGCGCGGTCGCTGCCGTATCCACCGCGTACCCCGCAGCCCGAAGATGTATCTGGACTGCGCGCAGGATCTGCGGTTCGTCATCGACGACAAGGACGCGGGCGCCGCTCACGCTGAGCTCCTGGCGCTCGCTTCGACAGCGGGGAGGGCCAGCGCGAAGATCGATCCGGCGCCAGGCTTCGACTCGACCCACAGGCGGCCGCCGTTCTCGTGAACGAACCCCCGAGCGATCGCGAGCCCGAGGCCTGAGCCGCGCCCGCCGTCACCACTTGATCCACGGCTGAACGGCTCGAATATCAGTCTCTGCTCATGCGCCGGGATTCCCGGGCCGTGGTCCATCACGCGGATGATGACCTCCTCGCCTTCCTGCTCGGCGCGGACCTCGATGCGGTCGCTGGGCGAGGAGAACTTGAGCGCGTTCTCGAGCAGGTTGACAAGGACGTGCTCCAGTTGCGTCGGATCGACCTGGACGGGGGCGGAGTCGTGCGGCAACGCTACGTCGACCCGCTCGTTCTCCGGGCCGATCGCCTCGAGCGCGCGAGCGACGAGGCCGTCGACCGTCCATAGCTCAGGTACGGGCCTAGCCGCGCCTGCCTCGAGGCGTGAGAGATCGAGCAGGTTCGAGACGAACCGTTCGAGCCGCCGCAGCTGCAGCCGGATCGTCCGCTGGAGCTCTTCACGCTCTGCGGACGAGAGGATGTCTACGGAGCTCTCGAGGACTTCGCTTGCCGTCATGATTGCGGTCAGCGGCGACCGAAGGTCGTGGCTGACCGAACGGAGGACTGCCGTCTTGGCCGCGTCGCTTCGGCGCAGCGCCTCCGCCTCGATCGCCTCGCTGCGACGGCGCGCCTCACTCTCTCGTGCGTCCCGTGCGAGCTGCTCGCGGTCGATCGCGGTGGCGAGCAGCGCCGCAAGCATCGAGAGAACGCGCGCGGCGATTTCCCTGTCCGGCTGCGCGTCCTCGTCGAGGAAGAGCCACCCTACGCGACGGTCACCGGCGACGAGTTCGTAGGCCGACTCCTCGCGCCCGGGCTCCCGCCGCGAGCCGAGCTCGATGCGCGCCGACGAGGCACCGAGCAAGGCGACGACGCGCGACGCGATTTCTGGTAGCTGCGGCAGTACCTCCCGGCTTTCGAGGAGGGCGGTGGAGACGGCGGCCGCGAGAGCGGCCTCACGCTGCCGCTGCTCGGCTTCGGCTGCGCGGCGGCGGGCGCGGGCCGCCAGCCCGCTAACGCTGATCGCCGTCACGAGGTAGACGGCGAGCGCGACCCAGTTCTCTGAGTCGGCGAGCCTGAAGGTGTGCGTGGGAGGCAGGAAGAACCAGTTGAAGGCGGTCATGCTCACGAGCGAGACGAGCAGCGCGAACGGCAGGCCCCACAGCGCTGCCACGGGCAAGACGGCAAACAGGTAGAGCACACCGAGACTGAGGACCGGCGCCACCGGTCTGATGACGAAGATCGCTCCCGTCACGACTCCGACCGCGCCCAGGCTCGCGGCCGCGGCGGCGAGGTGGTGAACCCATCCGCGGTTCCGAGGCGGCGCCGGACGAGCGAACGCAACCATGAGGAAAGAGTACGCCGCCCCTCCGGTCGAGGCGCACGACCCCGGTCCTAAGAACGTCTGAAAATTCATCGTCGCGGCCTGGCCGCCTCTGGGCCCTCGTTAGCGTGACGTGAGCGGAACGCGACAATGGCGGAGACGACAGAGGAGAAGCGCGGGCAGGCGCCGTTCGACGAGCGAGTCGACCGCTTCGACGTCGTCAAGCGCATGTTCGTCGGACGCCCACGGGCGACCGCCGAGATGGGCGAGACGCTTCTCTCAAAGAAGCTTGCACTGCCTGTCTTCGCCTCCGACCCGCTCTCCTCGGTGGCGTACGCGACCGAGTCCGGGCTCGTCGTCCTCGTCGCGGCGTCGGCCGCGGCCGCCAGCGACATCCTCCCCATCTCGCTCGTGATCGCCGCGCTCCTTGCGATCGTCGTTCTCTCCTACCGCCAGACGGTACGCGCGTACGAGACGAGCGGCGGCGCCTACGTCGTGGCCAGGGACAACTTGGGGGAACTGCCGAGCCTCGTCGGCGCGGCGGCGCTGCTCGTCGACTACGTCTTGACGGTCGCCGTCTCCGTCGCCGCGGGTGTGCTCGCCATCACATCGCTCGCCCCGAGCCTCGAAGCGCACAAGGTGGCGATCTCGCTCGCCGCGGTCGGCCTCCTCACCCTCGTTAACCTGCGCGGCGTCCGCGAGTCCGGGATCGCGTTCGCACTTCCCACCTACTCGTTTGTGGCCGTCATGTACGTCATGGTGGTCACGGGCATCGCGAAGTGCACGGCCGGGTCGTGCCCGCAGGCGGAAGTGCCCGATCCGGTGGCGATGGGCGCCGGCGCCGTCGGGGCATTCGTGCTCGTCCGCACCTTCGCATCGGGCGCAGTGGCGCTTACCGGCGTCGAGGCGATCTCGAACGGCGTCGGCGCCTTCCGCCCGCCAAAGGGGAAGAACGCCGCGACGACGCTCGGGGTGTTGGGCGTGATCTCGATCACGCTCTTCATCGGCGTCTCCTATCTCACGGTTCGCATGGACGCTCGGCCGAGCGAGAGCGTCTCGCTCGTGTCGGAGATCGCGCGGGCGACCTTTCCGGCCTCGTCGCCCTCCTCGGCGCTCTACTACGCAGTGCAGGCGCTTACGTTCGCGATCCTGATCCTCGCCGCGAACACGTCCTATCAGGGTTTCCCGCGCCTTGCCGCCGTCCTCGCGCACGACCGGTTCTTCCCGCGCCAGTTCGTCAACCTCGGCGATCGCCTCGTCTACTCGAACGGAATCATCGTCCTGGCGGGGCTCGCCTCGCTCCTGATCTGGATCTTCCACGCCGACGTAATCGCGTTGATCCACCTCTACGTCGTCGGCGTCTTCACCGCCTTCACGCTCTCCCAGGCGGGCATGGTCCGTTACTGGCGGCGAACGCGGGACCCCGGCTGGCGTAGGAGAGCGATCATCAACGGTGTCGGCGGGGCGACGACGGGCGTTGTCACCCTCCTCGTTATCCAGGCCAAGTTCACCGCCGGTGCCTGGATGGTGACCGTCGCCGTCCCGCTCTTGATAGGCCTCTTCTTCGCGATCAACCGCCACTACCGCAAGATCGGGAGGCGGCTGCGCGCAGGTGTCGCCGCCGTCGCCGCGGCGCCACCGGCGACGAACCAAGTTGTCCTCTACGTCGAATCGTCGGATGCCGCCCTCGGCGAGGCCCTCTGGTATGCGCGCCAGATCGCCGGCGATGACTTCCGCGCCATCCACGTGCCCGGACGGCACTCCGATCCTGGCATCCGCCCGCGTTTCCGTCAGCTAACCGACATCCGGCCCGATCTCGAAATCGTCAAGCCGGAGGACGGCCGTGTCGACGCGGTGATCGACTACCTTTGGGCGCTGCCACGGGGCGAGTCGAACTTCGTGACGGTGATCGTCCCAGAGCTCTTCCGGCGCCGCTCGCTCGTTGCGGCGCTCGCGCGGCGACCTGAGTTCTCGCTCAAGCTCCGCCTACTGACCGAGCCCGGCGTTGTCATCACCGACGTACCCGTGCTCGCGCGCAGGATCAAGGAGTGGCACCCGCCTGAACGGGCCGTCTGTCGCATCCTCGTTTCGGGGGCCCACGCCGCGTCGATGCGCGCGCTCAACTACGCCGGCACACTCGGCCTCGACGACACCCGCGCTACCTTCTTCGCGTTCGAGACGGAAGAGGCCGACCGCCTAGAGCGTGAGTGGCAGGAGCGGAACATGCCGATCCCGCTCGAGGTCGAGGAGGCACCATTCCGCGATATCGGCGACCCACTCCTTCGCTACCTGCGTCGGATCACGGCCGATCCGGACGCGGTCGCGGTCGTGATCATGCCGGAACTCATCATGGGTGGCACGCAGCGCTTGTTGCACAATCAGAGAGCGCTCTACATCAAGCGGCTGCTCCTCTTTGAGCCCCACGTGATCCTCGCAAGCGTCCCCTACAGGCTCGACTAGCGACAGATGATCGGCTGGCGTGAGCCGCTAGTCCGTGAACGATGCCATCGTCCCATTTACGCATTACGTCTCGTTCGGGAAGCCATGCCTCGCTACCTCGTTGACAAGAATCGCGTGCTGTGAAATCGTGGTTTGGTCGAAGCCCGAGGACCGAAAGGTCACCGGGCTTCGGCATTTTGTGCGCGCTGAAGCAGGCCCCCACGAGCACAACTAGCACCGTTATCTCGACGCATCACGGGCCGAATCGCGCAGGAATTGGACCGCCAGCGACCGCCCTACGCCGGTTTCGCCGACTTTCGATGGTCTAGCTGCTCGATGAGCGGAGGCGTCGTCTCGCCTTCGCCGAGTCGACTGTTCTCCACGCGGGAGCCACGAGGGGATCCGTAAGTTTGCTGACCGCTCCGACGAGGGGCGACCACCGGCTTCCGCCCGCGAAGAAGACAACAAGCGCGGCAACAAGGCGTCCCAGGCCGACTCCGAGGTCGACAGACCGGCCCCGATGCGGCAGGCGAGCGTCTGCGCCTCCATCGCGCCAGTGTACGTCGGCGAAGATGGCCTCGTGATCGACGAGAGACCGCCGCCGGAAGCCACGTACAGTGCGCAAACTCGATCGCCCCCGGCTGGCGGTCAGGCGGCGCCCGGGCCGATGAGCTCCGGGTTTGCCGCCCAGCAGCGTGGCCGAGTTTGGGCGCCGTACGCGCCCTCAAGCGCCGGCTCGACCCGCTTCGCTGAGGCGGCGCCGTTGCCTCTCCTCCTCTATCTCGACCAGAACTACCTGAGCGGCATGGTCAGCGGAAGCCGGGCTTCCGGCAGCTTGAGCCGGCGCTCAGAGCGGCGGTCGCCCGCGGAGCGGTCGCCGTCCCCGAGGCCGCGGCCCACCCAGCGCCCCGCCCGTCGCGACATGGAGAGAGACGATCACGAATCGCCAGGTCTACATGCTCCGGCTTGGCCGCGCTCCGGCACGGGGGTCGCATCGACACGGAGCGATCCGGGCGGCGCCAGACCGGCGTATCGTTCGTGCTGCAGCGGCAAGCTCGAGGAGGAGGTCGACGATGGCCGACACGGTGCAACGCGTCGAGTACTACTACGTGACGGTTCCAGACACGCCCGCAGAGGGCCAGCGGATCCTCTCCGCCCTCAGAGACAGCGGCGTGAACCTGCTCGCCTTCCTCGGATTCCCTCTCGGCGGCGGCCAGTCGCAGATCGATCTCGTTCCGGAAGATCCCGCCTCGCTCAGAGAGCCCGCCGAGCGAGCCGGCCTCACGCTGAGCGAGGTGAAGCGAGCGTTTCTCATCCAGGGCGACGACCGCCTGGGCGCGGTTGCCGACACCACGGCGAGCTCGCGCAGGCCACCATCAATCTCACCGCCGCAGCGGCCACCGGCGCCGGCGCGGAGCGCTACGGCATGATCGTCTGGGTCGCAGCCGCCGATTACGAGAGGGCGGCCGAGGCGCTGGGTGCGTAGCCCCGCCCGAGGCGGCGGCTCGCGCAAAGCAAGAGCCGGGCCGCCTTCCACAGGCCGAACCCCTTCGTCGGGTGGCCACCCCCGCAGAGGACCTCGCTGCCGGAGGCCTGGTGCGTGACCTGCTGCTGGCTGGCGCATCTACTGGCGCATGGGGCGAAATCTCAGACCCGCGCGGGCCGCGCGGGCCTCACTCCCGTCGCCAAGAGGATTCGCCGGGCATTAGGAGGTTGCGGTTCTGGCTTGTCCCACGACGCTTAGCGTGGATACAAGGGGCAGAACACGAGCACGCGGGTTCGACCGCATCGTGACGTGCAGGTCGGGCTGGCTGGCTGCTACGCGCTCGTCAGGACGATCGCGGCGGCGCGTCGGCTTATTGTTTGCGGAGCCCACCCCGAGGGGGAGCCGCAGTAACGATTCCAGCGCCGCTCCTCTTATCGCTCCTTCGACTGCGGAGGCTGGCATTCGTTACCGGATGAGACGACGGCAGTCTCACCAGAAGGTTTCAGGGCCGGTGGCCCGCCGAATGTCGTGGCCCTCGACGGCATGCTGATGAAGTCGCGATCTGGCAAGTCCTCGTGATCCTCGTAGTCCCCGGACACGTGGAGCTGTCGTCGGTAGGAGGGCGGCGACTCGGCGCGAAGCTAGCCCGGTGCGAAGACGCGCCGTCGTCGTAGCGATCGTCGCCGTCGCGCTCGTCGCCGTCGCGGTGTGGCGGCTGCTCCCGCGCGATACGGCGACGCCGATCGTGCAGGCGACGGGCGCTCATGCCTACACGTACAGGACAGCGGGCTTTGAACAGGTCGACGCCTTTGGAGGCGCCCGGCACGATTACCCGAGAACGACGGCGATTCTCGTCCGGCAGACGGACTGTGGTGTCGTACTCACCTGGCGGCCGCTGGCGGAGCGGATGACGAGCTGGGAGCTCTGCCGCTCCGAGCGAGGGTGGCTGCTTCGCGGCTTCTCGGAGCTCCATAGCTTCTTCGGTCGACATGACCAGCGGATCTACCGGTGCCGCTCCGGCTCGCTCGTCGTCGACGCGAGCTGCTCGGCGGGCGACACGACCGAGACGGCCGAGGGGACGACCGTAGGCACGAAGACGCTGACGATCGGCGGGCGGGAGGTGGAGACGCTGCACCTGAGTATTCGGACGCGCCTCGACGGCGAGACTCGCGGAACGGGGACGCGCGAGCTCTGGCTCCGCTCCGACGGGCTGCCGGTGCGCTGGATCCTGACGAACGTGAGCGTGACGCCGTCCCTCGTAGGGGACGTGCACTATCGCGAGCGCTTTGAGCTGACGCTCGTCTCCCTCGAGCCTCGGGCCGGCGCCTGAGCTTCCTGACAAGCGTGAACGTGCCGCTCGTGGAAGCGCCGGCCGCCTTGAGAGAATTAAGGCGAGGTGCGGATTCATCAGCTCACGCTCGCCACGAGCGACTCGGCTGGTCAGGGGGCCTTCTGGGCTGAGACGCTCGGGTTGCCGGTGCGCGAGTGCAGCGACGGTGGGGTCGAGGTGTCGCTGCGGGCGTCGACTATCCGCTTCGAGCAGGCCTTGCCCGCCATCGATCCGTGCTACCACTTCGCGATCAACGCCCCGCGCGGGTCGATCCTGGATGCTGCGGCGTGGATCGCAGAACGGCATGAGCTGCTCGTCTTTCACGATGATCGAGGAGCAGGGCGCGACGATCGCGCATACCGACCGCGGCGCCTCCGCGCTCTACTTCCTGGACGCCGGCGGCAACGTGGTGGAGCTGATCGCCAACAACCACCTCGACAACGAGTCTGACGCGCCCTTTGGCCCCGATTCGTTTCTCGAAGTCGCGGAGATCGGGGTGGGCAACCGCAGACACGGGCGCGACGCGTGCGGCGATCCAGGACGCATTGTCTGCGGAAGTCCTCTGGGGTGGTCCAGTGGCCCGTGTGGCGAGGCTGCTTTATCTTGCTCGCGACCGGTACCCACCTATGCTCGGGAGGACTCAAATGACTGGTCTCAGGCACCGGGTCGGTCTTCGCATCGCGCTGGTGGCCGCGTGTGCGTTCGCAGCCATTGTGGCGAGCGCAGGCGTCGCGGCCGCGGGTTCCCACTCGCATGGGCGCGCGC
>WNFU01003421.1_pt1 | contig 20942 bp, 19 predicted proteins | sample 5400121 | NCBI WGS metagenome assembly WNFU01 (sample SAMN13153360, study PRJNA577476) | soil metagenome | isolation source: 100 cm soil or saprolite under grassland replicate 1 | place: USA:California | collected 2016-06-15 | reverse complement strand
CTGTTGCCAATTGATCCGCTGGCGCGTCCTTGAGCAAAAATCCAACGGCTCCGCTTTCCATCGCCCGACGAAGATAACCGCTGCGCCCAAAGGTGGTGAGAATCACAATCCGGCAGGAGGGCAGATTCTTGTGCAATGCCTGAGCAGCGTCTAATCCATTCCCACCAGGCATCTCTATATCCAGCAAAGCCACATCGGGTTGGGATTTGATGGCTGCTAGCAATACTTCTTTGCCCTCTGAGACTTCCCCAACGATCTCAAGGTCTGGCTCGAGGCGCAGAAGCGCCATCAATGCTCCGCGCACCATCGCCTGATCTTCGGCCAGCAAAACTCGAATTTTGGCTGTCATCGTACCTCCATAGATACGCCTTCTTTATTTGGGATGTCAACGAACAGCCGAAAGCCCGGGACACCTCCCATCGATTGTGGACCTGCTTCCAGATGACCGCTCTGTTTTGCAACTCGCTCGGCAAGACCGGAGAGACCGCTTCCTGTTCGATTTGCCATACTATTTTCGCGCGGGTAACCATCATTATTCACTTCCACGCACGCAGACTCATTGGTAGAGGTGATTCGAATCAGACAGTGCCGCGCGCGGCTGTGTCGTATCACGTTCGTTACGCCCTCACGGACCACCCATCCCAGTACATTATCTAGAACTGGTGAAAATATCTGGGCATCGTATTCAATACTGCAATCAATGCCCGCTGCTTCCAAGATTTGGCGTGCGGCATTTAATTCACCGCGTAGGGTCTGCTGGCGGTATCCAGCAACGGCCTCCCGCACTTCACGTAATGCCTGACGCGCGACACGTTCCACTTCGTGAATCTCCTGCATCGCGGTAAGAGGGTCTTTTTCCAACAGCCGGCCAGCAAGTTCGCTCTTCAATGTAATCAATGAAAGAGTGTGACCAAGCAAGTCATGCAGGTCACGCGCCATCCGCAAGCGTTCTTCTGTCACAGCCTGGTGAGCGAGTTCTTTGCGCGCATGATGGAGTTCGCGCAGTGCATCAGACAGGCGGATAAAACCAATCATGTCTAGGCCAAGGCCACGCACCAGCAGGACAAGAGGAATGACATGCAGCCAATCAGTTGAGGCGAGGCTTCCGCTGATCCTTATACTGACTCCTAATGTAAGAAGAGTCAGAACGAAAACAGATATAGCCGCGCCGCGAAACGGGAGGGTGATTCCCGCGATGGCGCTCACTCCAATAAATAGCCAAAGGAATGAGCTTCCATACATGATGCTCAAAATCAGCGCCAGACCAGTGAGTGCAATGAGCAGGCTCAAGGAATTTTGAAACTTATAACGCCGGCGCTCTCGATCATTTAAAGGATGAGGCCACATCACCCAGAAATACACAGCTGTGAAGACGATTAGCCCCAAAGGCGCAATGAACAGGTGTAATCCTTGTGGCGGCGCTTGAATCAGAGTCAGAACGGGAAAGAATAAGCACACGAGCCAGAAATAGGCATACAACCTCCACAGGCGTACAGAGATTCCGCTGGTTGCAATGATCTCCTGCAAATTTGAGTTGCCGTTGTCACCGCCTGCTGGCCATTGTTGTTCGAGACCTAACATGTGAAGCTCCTATAAAATAACTCTCTCCCCTCCGTGCCTCATTCTACCATCCTCTACAAATAAACCTTTTCTGCGAGCATGCCACTGACCATCTCATAAAAAAGGCAACGATTTAGTGTGTCTATTGATGCCCGGTTGTGAACCCAGTCATGTCATTGATTCCTGAACATACGAAGTACGTCATAACCAAGCCAGATCTGGCTTGCACCCACAAGCCATCCTCCGATCGCGACGATTTTTATAGACAATCCAGTCAGGTAGGCGATAGGGATGACCAAACTTCCCACTATAAGTAGAACCCCTGCCCAGTTCGGAAATACTTTTGCACGAATGACAGATAATCCAAACAAAATATTACCCAGAATCCAAGTTAAGACGCTCACCACGCCAATCAAGATATGACTCTGGGTAAAGATTTGTTGGAACAGCCCCGGTGCTTGTGCGGCTATGACAGGGACAAAAGTAACATCGCTACTGAAGATCCATGAGGCGAGACTAGTGCCAAGAATAGCAACTACAAATGCGACAATGCCAAACTTTCCAGCCCTGGAGGCGTGAACAATATACAAGCCAATCCATCCAACTAGGGCAACCGTGAGTGCTGCCCAAGATGAACTGTGCGCAGGCGCCCACAAAGGATCCGTGCCGAACATTGCATCTTCGCCTTCAGGGTGGAGGGAGAACCCAATAATGAGCAGAATCCCTGCTAGCACGCTGGCAACTCCGCTAATCTGCAAGATAATCTTTGGAATGCTATACGTTTGCATATCATCTCTTCCTTTCGTGAGAAACCTTCGGACAAAGAATTCACGCTGTTTCTGATTTCTGCAAGCTCCTTATCAAGGGAATACTGAATAACGCCTCAACGCCAATATCCACACCCACATTGAACCAAACGCCGAGATAGGCAGAGAACAAAGCTTCGACAACCAGCCATATAGTGATGCCATACAGCAGTATTTTCATCAAGTCAGTGTCGTTTCTTTGGAAGGCGATGCGTCCGACAAAGAAAAGTGTTGTTCCCCAACCCATCATAATAGCGCCGTAAAGCGCGCTTTCCCATTCCAGCAAAAGATCTCTTTGAACTGGCAGGATCTTGAGTCCCCAAAAGGCATACAAAATACCAAACAATATGAGAATTATGGAAACTGTACTGAACCATGCTGCCATTTGTTTTGAATTCATAGGTTTACCTTTCTTAAATTTGAAGGAAATTTTCAGATTTCATAGTGGCAAGATCAGAACACTAGATAACGTGCCGTAGCCATGAAAAAAACAGCAATGAGAAGCGACCACGTATTGAGCCTATTAAGAAGCGCCTGAGTCTTTAGAAGAGAAACAAAGTTTTGTGGCAGGTCATTGATAGGATATTCAATAATCTCAGCATCCAATTTTCTTAGTGCTGCTATATTCCTGTTAGCCAAAACTCGAAAGACCAAACCAAGCAAGCCGGCTGCACCGCCAATCGCAAATCCAATACCTGGACCTGAATGCGCCCAGGATGAACTGAAGCCATCTGAATCAAGCCAATACATGCTATAGCCAGCAAGGACTGTAAGTATCCCGGTAGCAGTCATAGCTGTAAAAAGACGTGCATTCGTATTGAGGTGTTGCGAAACTTTTCGACTGGCATCCGCTGCTGCTTCCAGGGTTGGTCTAAGATAAAAGGTTGTTGTCAGAGTGGCGCTAACCCAAAATACGCCTGCGAAAATATGCGCTAATCGTAGTGTGAGCATTAAGTAATTCATCATATACCTCCATTACAAATTGGTCAGAACGATCTGATTCAGATAAAAGGTATTCGAAATTCTGATGACGAAATAAGATATATCAAGAATTCTCCTCTGACTCCCTTTCTTTGGTTGGAGGTTCTGCTTTCAAGACCAGACCGCGTGAGCCGTCTACTTGAATCCATTGTCCGTCGTGGAGTTGTTGTGTACCCTTTATCGTTCCCATTATGGCCGGCACGCCATACTCACGGGCAACAATAGCTGCATGGGATGCTGCGCCACCCATGTCAACAACCACTCCCGCTGCACGCTGAAAGAGCGGAGTCCATGCCGGATTGGTAATAGGCGCGACGAGCACATCTCCCAATTGGAGTTTCCCAAACTCCGAAACATCATGCACAATTCGTGCCGGACCACTGGCTATTCCGGGGCTGCCGGGCGATCCACTCAAGATAACATTTCCATCCACCGATTCTTGTGATGCAGCCACCAGCAGTCGCGGATCAAACATTGGTTTGTTTGCCAGAGACTCGCGCTTCGCACTCCGGCGAGAAACTAACTCACGAATTTGAGCGGTGGTTTCTCTGGAGGGCGGCCAGAGCTTTCCCAATCTTTCCAACTCATCCAGTTTGAGATGAAAGATGTCTGTGGGCGAATTGACTACGCCCGCCTGTTCCAGGCGCCTTCCAAGTTCCAACGCTACGCGCCGTACAAGCGGCTGTGCGAGCGTGGCGTAGAAGTGAGTATCTTCGCGCATTTGGAACAGGGCGCGCGCATTCGTTAATGATTTCAAGAATAAATTGCGCAAAGGCCAGCGGCCTAGCATGGAACGGGCAAGTAACTCATCGCGTGTGTGTCTCCATTCCTGGTACCGATCTGTCTCAGAGTGTTCGGCCAATGCCAGCACTTTCAAGATTCCTAAAACGACCTTTGGTTCATCTTTCCATGCTGGTTGTGAAATGGTCAGGGTCGTTTCACGATGTCCATATTGATCGAGAAATGTCGAAAGGCTTTGCAAGAAGTTTCTTCCCACATGTGATTGTCCTAGCGCGAAGGACAGGCTGTTTGCATCATGCTGCGCAAACAGTTCAGCTAATCCAGTATTACTGCGAATTTGCGCAGCCAAGGTTTCGAGGGCGCGGTTGGTCTCTGTCGTCTTGGTTTCCACGCCTGAAATCAGCTGGCCGAACAAATTCTTATGACCTGTCAGTGCGACCAATAGCCATAACGTACCCAACCCCAAAAGAGCTTGAGGAAAATATCGTTCACGCAGTTCCATCACGCGCGGGATCAAAGCTAGCGACTCCCGCAAGGTGTCTATATTGTGTTCCCACGTGAGTGAGCGCAGCTCGCGCTTTTCAAGTTCACTCACCTTTGCTGTTACCTCTGTAATGATTGGATCAGCTTGCCATTGGGAAGGGTCGTAATGGCGCGTGCGCCAGAGCGCTAACCAAGGCGCAATCAATATACTTGTTGCTAGCTGTATTGCTGGTGGTTCAAAGCCTACGACGACACCGTCTTCTTCTATCATTGCCTTGTCTGGATCCGGCGCACTCTTGCCAATCATCACCGTAAGAAAATTTCCAACTGCACGTTCCAAAACGCCAGTGAATGTAGTGATATCCAGTGGATATGGACGCGAGTGCCACATCTCAGCCAGCATGGGAATCACCATGCGCATTGGGCGGCTTATCTTTATAGGCTCTGGCAGCGCAGTCATTGGACGCGCCTGCAAGATCAGGAACTTCCCCATTTTCCCTTCATTGTTGAGCCATGCCCATTCAATATCTTGCGGCGTGTCATAATGCCGCTCGATCTGCATGCCCAATTTCGTAAGATCACGCACCGCAGTGGGAGATAAGGTCAGTTCAGCGTTTTTGTTCACCAGTATGACTTCTTCCGTTCCGCCCCCTTCCTTGGACTGAATCATGATTTCCCGCTTACCGATGCGCTGCTCATTGATACGGAAATTGTGCTTGTTTATGACGAAATGATCGGGTGTGACCAACCCACCAACGACGGCTTCTCCCAAACCTGGATTGGCGTCGATCACCAATTCATCTCTTGCGCCACTGACCGGATTGGCTGTGAACATCACACCAGCTACATTGGCAGGCACCATCTTCTGCACGATTACAGCCAGCTTTACGGATATCTGATCTACATCATGGTGGATGCGATAGAGAATGGCGCGTTCCGACCAGAGTGAAGCCCAGCATGCACGGACTGCATCCAGCAGCGCCTGCCCGCCAATGACATTTAGAAAAGTTTCTTGTTGACCCGCGAAAGCGGCTTCGGGTAAATCTTCGGCGGTCGCGCTCGAACGGACGGCTACCTCGTCACTTCCCATTTGGTCATAAGCATTTATCAATGAGTCGCGGATCGGATTCGGCATGGCAGCATCATGAATTGTCGCATGGATCTGCCTGCTAACTTCTTTCACAGATGCAGGAGCATCTATCTGCAATGAAGCAAGCGCAGTTTGAATATGTATTTGCAGATCGTTGGTTTGAACCAATAAGTCATATGCAGCAGTGGTAATCACAAACCCTGGCGGTACATCGAAACCTGCTTTGATCAACTCGCCAAGATTTGCACCTTTGCCTCCAGCGAGGGCAAGGCTGTTACGATTAAAATATGTCAACGGTGCAACGAGTGGGACATTGGAATTGGTATTCCTGGTTGGAAGTGAAATAGACATGCAAGATTCCTGACATAGAAGTTAATTCTGTTGTTTTCCTTCGCAGTATAGTCAGGAGAGCAAACCAGAAGAAGTGAGATCAGTTGTGATTCTTCCATGATAAAGAAAAGAAGCACAACCATGACAATTGTCATGGAACCATAAGCGTTGAACGAATACACGGGGAATAACAATCAAAACTACTGGTTATATACAACTGAATAAGCAAGGGAAGAAAATGAAAATCTTGGGACTGAAGTTAGATCAGTCAACATGGGATTTGAAGATTAGGAGAGTACCCAAATCCCTGAGCGCCTTAGTGGTTACGCGTCGCCGTTTCGAATCGCGTCGGGACCGCAGGTTGAGCCAACTTTGTGCAGTTCACAAAGTTGGCTCTTTTTATCCTCTGAGGCTACGTAGACACGCGCCAAGCCGAATAGATGGTATTTGCCAGCCTCAGCACACAATGCTGCCACGCCTTGACTAGCCAAATGGCTCAATAACACCCGCACCAGACTTTGCCCTGCTTCACTCAGCTTGCAGAAGTTCGAGATCTCTTTTATGGCCCACAAATAGGGTGCCCGCCCTGTCTCTCGTTAGGGTATTCAAAATACTCAGTCTTGTGGTGGGGAATACAGAGAGGAACAAAACCATGTGGACTACAATATGGCAGCTATTTCTTTTTTGGCTCACCGCGGACCTCATGGTTCATTTTAGGGGCAAGCCGTGAGGTCTATGACCCTGGCGGAAACAACTAAACTGCGGACCTCACGGATAAGAGCCATGAGGTCCGCAGTTTCAAGCTCCCTAATTCGTAGCCTATTTAAGTCCACACGGCTAGCCTTTTAGGCTAGCCGTGTGGACTCTAGTCGGGGTGGAGAGATTTGAACTCTCGACCTCACGGACCCGAACCGTGTAGCTCTGGTATACAAAGCTCTGTCATAAACCATTGTTCCACGAACCGAGGAGGCGGTAGAATAATTCAATCGATCCTTTGCCAGCAATTCGGTAAGGCAAACGCGATGGCAAGGTCGGACGGTAGCTCTACCTGATTTTTTTAAGGAACCGTACTATTGCACAAGTAGAGGCTCTTAGGTGTTCAAAAGTGTTGCCATCACAATAAACACATGCGACATATGAGACAGATGAGACGCTTAAATGTTTTTTAGGAGTCAAAAAGTGGCAAAAATGCAGCAAAATCGTACAGAATAAACACATGCGACATGTGAAACACATGAAACAGGGAGGAAAAAACCGCAACCGAAGAATCACACGCTAGTGTTCGAGAAAAGCGGCAAAGGCAAGTAACTCGGCTTTTGTTCGTGCAAAAAGTTCAGGAGCGGAGTTGACCAGTTTCCCAAGTTTGGCAGGGTCGAAGCTATGAGTGTACACGTTACGAACTACGTGTCGAAACCAGCGATATTCGTCCAGTCTTATCCTTGTTTCGGTTGAAATCACGGCTGGACGAATTCCTAGGACTTCTTTTGTCATTTGTTCCAATAAAAGCAGATGCCAGAAGAACACTGAATAACGGCAATTGAAAATACTGCTGGTAACTCCGCTCTGCTTTTTTTATCGAACCAACGGCTTTTTGGATCAAAAAGCCGTTGGTTTGGACTGTTGCACAATCCTGCTAAGCATTGAAGTTGAGAGTTCGGGTCTCTCCGCTCGCGCTGTATTCTTACCGCAATGAAATCTATATCATCAAGCTGAGTCATTGCATGATGCTCTTATTATAGAACCAACAGCTTTTCTGGCTGTTGCTCAATCCTATCAATTCTGGATTTTTCGTTCAGTCTGTTCGATGTGTGCTAATACTTAAGGCATACTTTTGGCATACCTAAGGCATACTTGAGATTCGGTTAGTTCATCTTTCCATGAAAAAACCCCTGTTTTTCAGGGGTTTTTTGTGAGCGCGAAGAGATTCGAACTCTTAACCAACGGCTTAAAAGGCCGCTGCTCTGCCGTTGAGCTACGCGCCCGGCATAATAGCGGACTGCATTCTAACATGGGAAATATTCATCGTCAACGTAAGAGCTTGTCAGTGTTAGCCCAAAGTAGAAATGTCCCTTTCTACCAAAGTTAAAATGTCCCTTCGAAAGGGACAAGAAGTGGACACACTACTGAACATGAGCGCAAAAAGAACTGAGCCGGTTAGAAGTGATGCAAAAGCTCTCAGAAAAACGGATGAGCCAAAAAGAAGCAGGAGCGATGCTGCACTTGAGCACTCGTCAAATCAAACGCCTACTGAAAGCCTACCGCAAAAAAGGTCCGGCAGGCTTGGTGTCCAAACACCGCGGCCGCAAAGGCAACAATCGTTTATCGGAGAATGTGAAGAAGCAAGCCCTGAACCTGCTGAAGACAAACTATCGAGGCTTTGGTCCGACACTGGCGCATGAGAAGTTGGTGGAGAAAGACAAGCTGAGGCTCTCGGATGAAAGCGTGCGCACATTGATGATCGCAGAAGGCTTATGGAAACCACGCAAAGTGAAAAAGGTGGTGACGCACCAACTGCGCGAACGGCGAGCTTGTTTTGGGGAATTGGTTCAGATCGATGGCTCGCCGTATGACTGGTTTGAGGGACGCGCCGCGCCATGTGTGTTGTTAGTTTTCATTGACGATGCGACGGGAAAGCTGGTACAGTTGCGCTTCGTGGAAAGCGAGAGCTTTTTCAGCTATGCTGAGGCAGCCGAGGAGTATTTTCGGCGCTGTGGCAAGCCGGTAGCCTTCTACAGCGATAAACACGGCATTTTTCGGGTCAATCTGCCCAGTGCAGGCGCGGGCGATGCGCTGACGCAGTTTGGGCGCGCCATGCAGGAATTGGATATTCAGATCATCTGTGCCAATACGCCTCAGGCCAAAGGACGCGTGGAGCGGGTCAACCAGACCCTGCAAGATCGCCTAGTCAAGGAGATGCGTCTGCGTCGGATTTCCAACAGGCAAGAGGGCAACGCGTATTTGCCCGAGTTCATGCAGGATCTCAACCAACGCTTTGCCATTGATCCACGAAGTTCGGTCGATGCGCATCGTCCACTCACCACCAAACAAGATCTCGTTCGGATTCTGACTTGGCAAGAATCCCGCACCCTTTCGAAAAACCTGACGATCCAATTTGAAAAGGTGGTCTATCAAATCCAAACCCAGCGTCCGACTTATTCGATGCGCCAGGCGATCGTGACCGTTTGCCTGGATGTGCATCAAAATATCACGATCCTCTACAAAGGTAAGTCTCTGCCCTACACCATTTTCCACAAGCAGGCCAAACAGTCCGAGGTTGTGCATGCCAAAAATCTCAACCACATCCTGCCTCCGCACAAGCCCGCTCCCGATCATCCCTGGCACCAAGGCTTTGCTACACCCCTCTCCAAACGTGGAAGTGTCCCTCCTCCCAAAGGGGACATTTCTACTTTGGAAAATAGGTGACATTTTAACTTTGGGTTGACACGTAAGAGCTTGTCAGCTAGAGACATCCATCAGGATGGAGGTTCGAATGGCTGAAATGCTACATATTAATGAAGATACGTTCAAAACAGAAGTTTTAGATTCATCCCAGCCTGTGCTTGTGGATTTCAGCGCAGTCTGGTGCCCACCCTGCAAGATGCTCGACCCCATTGTCCAGCAACTGGCTGGCGAATGGGAGGGGAAAGTCAAAGTCGTAAAGATCGATTCAGATGAGAATCCGAACCTTGTGATGCAATTTGGTGTAATGGGTATCCCAACCCTCCTATTCTTCAAGGGGGGTGAGATCAAGGAACGCATCACAGGCTATATGCCAAAGGAAAAGCTCGTCGCAAGGTTTAGCCCGCATTTCAATTAAGACTCTTTTTAACCACTTTGGACATTGAGTATCGATGAGAATCTGCGTACTCAGTGTCCTTTGTGTTTAATTATTTTTCAACAATTTATCAAGTTCTGCAAAATCCACCCTTGAAGTCAAATCCAAACTGAGGGGCGAGACAGAAACCATCCGTTTTTTTCGTAAAACGTAAACATCTGTATCTTCTGCTTCATCGTCGAATTCTGCGGCTTCGCGATAACCTAATACGATGCGCTCACCCCATGATTCCCGAACTGGTGTAATGGGTTCATAATATCGTTGCCGCGAAACGCGCGTCAACTGCCAGGGAGTATCAACAGTGGCATCCGAAGGTACATCCACTTTCAAAACATCCACATCTGTGGGCAATTTCTTTTCCAAAAGCAAACGTGCAATCCGAAGCGCGAATTCAGCAGCGACCAAAAAACTCACGTCTTCAGAATAAGTCAGGTGATATTTCGGGTCGGCTTCCAGCGAAATCGCCATGGAAGGGATTCCCAGCGACGCGCCTTCCAGTGCCGCTCCTACTGTCCCTGAGATAGTGACACCGGTAGCAACATTCTCTCCATAGTTGATTCCCGATACCACCAGATCCGGTCTCTCTTTCATAATCTCGTAAACTCCGTGGAGGACTGTCTGCGCGGGAGTGCCTCCCACAGAAAACACGCTCCATTCTTGACCGTTGACCTGCACCCGCTGCTCCTCAATGATCCCATCTGACGTATTCGGCAAACTACGGCCGGCGCCTGAGGATTGTTCACGCGGCGCGGTCACGGTGACAAACCCAAGCTTCGAAAGAGCGGAAGCAGCAGCCCACAATCCGGGAGAGAGAATCCCATCATCGTTCGTCAACAAAATTTGTGGTTTTGATTTTGTCATAAATTTTCCAGGAAGTTAAAACAAACAAAAAGGAGCGGCGATCCGCTCCAAAAAGGCGCCCTCGGCGCGACTCGAACACGCGACCTATTGCTCCGCAAGCAAGCGCTCTAATCCACTGAGCTACGAGGGCACTGGCAGGCAGGGATTTTAATTCAGAATCAGGGTGAGGTCAAGAGATGGGCTAACAGAGGATATTACCGCTGAAGGATAAGGCATTCAAAGACCGTTTGAATTCACCAAATCCAAAAATTCAGGAACGATCCTTGGATCAAAATGGGTCCCTGCTTGGGTCTCAATATATTGAATCGCGTCCTGTTTTGACCAAGCTGAGCGATACGGACGATTAGACGTCAAAGCATCATAGACATCTGCCAGTGCAAACAACCTTGCCGAAAACGGAATGTTTTCCTGATGAAGACCATCAGGATAGCCTGAGCCATTCCATTTTTCGTGATGCCAGTGAGGGATCTCCAAAGCAGGCTCCAGATAGTTCACCGGAGAGAGCAGTTCGACCGCAATGTCAGGATGCCTGCGCATGATTTCCCACTCCTCTGCTGCCAGCGGACCGGGTTTGAATAGGATCTTGTCGGGAATGGCAACTTTACCGATATCATGCAAGACCGCGCCGCGCCGAATATGAATTAGATCTGTTGGTTTTAGGCCCAGACGCGTGGCCAGCCTCACGGTTATGTCGGTCACGCGAAACGTGTGTTCCTTGGTTTCCTTATCACGTAAATCCAAAGCCCGTGATAATCCTTCGATGGTCGCATCATAAGCCAGACTCAGTTCCGCATTTGATCGCTGTAAGTCAGTGAACATTACAGCGCTGTCTATCGCAATGGCTGCCTGCCCCGCTACCATCACGAGAAAATTTTGCCAGTCGGTATCGGGTTTAAATGCTGAGCGGTTAAACATTTCGAGCACACCAAGCACCCGGCCCTTCGCCATTAACGGCACTCCCCAATACGTAACAAAATTCTCCTGAAGAAACATGGGAGATCGGTCAAATTCCACCCTATCTTTTCTCAGATCAGGGATATTGAGCATTTTTCGGTCTAAAGCCACTCGTCCGGCACAGCCTTCCCCCAACTTTAAACGTGTGTACTGCAAGATATTGGAATGAAACCCCTTGCCGGCGGCAAACTCAAGCAAGTTCCTTTTGGGATTCAGCAAAAGGACTGTCGCCGCGTCGACATGCATTAATGTCAAGACACGATCAAGCAGCATGGAAAGGAGCAGATGCAAATCCAGCCCAGAAGCGATTGCAAGGTCAATCGATCTGAGGATGGACATCTGTTGGACTTGCCGCTCCATTTTGATTTTGATCTCCTTGCATTCCGTGATATCGCGAGCGATCAACATGATCTTTGAATCGGAAACCGGAATGAGGCGGGCGTCAAACCAATATTCTCGATTGGATATGGACAGGGCATATTCCAAAGGAACTACATTTCCCGTTTGCCTGACTGCACTCAAAGCATGTTCAAGCTGATCTGCCAAGCTTGACGGAAAAACATCCTTTATCTTTTTATTGTGTATGGAGTTTGGGAATGTATAGGGCAAGGTTGGATCATTGGTTCTGTAATCTAAAATTGCTCCATCAAGAGCAAGAATAAAATTCGTATCTGTAAACGTTTGAAGGATTGCTTCAAGCGCCTGTTCAGAGCTTAATAAATTCACCAATGAATTCTCCGTTGCTGCCTTGTTCCAGCGGACGCGGGGCACAGTGATTCCCTTCACCACTGCGTCCCCAGTTCCGCCGCGTCACCCAGTGTGACATCAGTGCGACCCAATAAATGAAATATGCCTGATGCTATATTGCAATCTTCAAATCGTTTTGAGAGCCTGATTGACCTTTTGAGCAAAGTCACTCAGGTTTTCAGCACGAACGGTTTTAATGATCTTTTTTTCTTGGTCGGTCAACGGGAATGTTTGACCGAGATATCCGTTCGCCAGCGCCTTTTCCGGCTCTCTGAGCAACGTTTTGCGAAACTGATCGCTGACAATTGCCGCCGCGAACAACCTATGCAATGCAGTGCGTTCCACGGCAGGCTTACGAAAGGAAGCAGAATATACGTCTAAACTAAGCATGGTCATGGATTTCTCCTTTTCAAGAGGCTAGCGCCCACCACCAGTGCCATCGGAAGGCGAACGACGACGGCCACCACCACTTCCATCAGAGGGAGAACGGCGGCGCCCACCCCCAGTGCCATCAGAAGGTGTACGATCATCGATATTGTTCAGAAGCTGGTCGAAGCTGTTATTCATGGGGCAATACCTCTTTCTTGATTGATTTGCCCTATGATAGTACCCCGCAGGCTGCAAAACAGGCTGCAAAATTTAAGCTGTTGTTAGGCAGTTAAGTCACGGTAAAGCGCCTCTGTTTCCTGAGAGGGAGATATCCCCAAGCCTTCCTCCAAAGCGACTTTGGAAGCTTGATACCGGCGCACGATTGATACTCGGTCGCCGAGGGCAGCATAGGCACGCATTTCCACCTGATAGATTTCTTCGTGGTAACGATTCTGGGCAAGCGCCAGTTGGCAGATGGAGAGACATCGGTCTAACTGATTAGTATCCAGATAGAGATGCGCCAATTCTTCAAGCGCTGAAACATACATTTGCCCTAAACGTTCGCGCTCATCGGATGCCCAATCAGCATCTACCTCGCTAAGATATGGACCATGAACCAAATCGACCGCTTTTTGGAACCATTCGATACGCTTCGTAACATCTTTAGCTTTGCGAGCATGAGTCAAGTATGACTCAAACGCCTCCACATCGTATTCATAATCCAACGTACGATTAAAGCGATAATAAATTTCATCAAACACGATTGCAGTTTTACCAGCAGCGCGGCGCAGGCGATAGATCTCATCCTTGAAACGTGCTTTCAGCGCTTGAGGGTCAGTGATCTCGGGCCAGAGAACTTCGCCAATTTGTTCCTTTGTGACAGCTTCCTGCCTAAAAAGAAAATAGAAGAACAAATCTCTAACTGATTTCGTGCGCCAGTCAGACATTGCAATCGTCCGACCATTCACACTGACTTCGGCACGTCCAAACGCCCTGATTGTAAGGCTGGCTGCCGGCAGTTGAATGGATTGTGCGTGTCTGCGTAAAGTTCTCCGCACAGAAAATATTCTTTCACCCAAACGTTTCGATTTTTCCAATACGTTAATCAGGCTGCGGCCAATCTGCGGGTCATTGTGTAAGTTTTGCAGCCAGGGGAATGCTTGATGTAAAGTAATTAGTAGAGCATGGGTTGGTTTGTTCCTCATTGTTAACAATTCAGTAAATTCGATCTTGGCTTTATCTCGCTGGCCTGCCTGTTCATATCCCCCCATTAGCCAAACCATACACCACTGACTTTCCGACTCTCTCCCATCTTGCACAAAACAGTCTTTCCCCTCTTGTAGAAGAGCGATTGCCTTTTTGGTTTCATGCTTCAAAAGATGGTTTCGACCTTCAAGCAATGCCCATAAGCCCCGTTCGAATGTAGAAGGATTTGCTTTTAGTTGTTTTCTAAATGATCTCAAAATTCGAGAGGCCGTTTCTGAATCACTTTGTAATAGGGCAAGGTTTGCTCGCGCTAGTACCAAGTAATTGGAAATAAAAAACCCTGGCAGTCCACTAGCGATAGTTTCTGCCTGCTCATAGGCCTGTGCAGCAGCTTCAAATTCTTCTATTTCAGAATAGAGGTCGCCTAAACCAGTTAGTATCAGAGATTCGGCACGCTCATTATGACTGTTGCGGGCATATATTAGACCATTCTCGTAAGTTTCCGAAGCAAGCTCATATTCACCAAGTTGGTGATATAGAAAAGCCAAATTGTTCAAAGTGTCGGCTTGTAAATACAAATTCTTCTCTGCACGCCAGATATTCAGCGCCTCTTGATATGAAGTTTTGGCTAATTCAATATTGCCAACAGCAGCATGAACCATTGCTGTCTCTACAAGCAACATTGGAATACTGCCTGTTTCTCTTAGTTCTTTGTAAAGAGATAAGGAATGATCCAGTTCTTCAATTGCGTTCCGAGACTGTCCCAAACGATATAAGTTCAAGCCTTTAATACGCAATGCTTCAGCATATAGAGGCTGAAGAGAAATATCGGTTTCGGCTAGCTGTAAAGCTTCCTCTATATCTTTCAGGGAATCATCATATTTTCCCAAGAGACGGAGGGTATTGGCTCGCCGCGTTAGTGCAAGAGTAAGCCCTAAAGCATTATGGTCTTTGCGGTAAATAGACACAGCCATATCCAATAGTTGGCTTGCCTCTTGCAAATTGCCTTTCATGGCTGACATCATTCCACGCAGTGAAATTAGCCCCGGGCGAGTTCGCACAATTGCAGGCGGCAAGCTATTGATCCAGCCTTCAAGCGTGACGAGCGCCGTTTGTAGCATTGCTGTACCGGAACGTTCCACAACACCTGCCAACGCTTCAGGATTATTCAATTGTTTGCAAGTGAAATAAGCTTTTTCCCATTCGCCCATCTTTTCGTAAGCGGTAACCATCCGCTCCAAAATAGGCTGTACTTCCTGGGGACGTTCCTCTTTTAAGCGGGTTTGGAGGAACTCGCGAAAGAGCGGATGATAGCGAAGCCAGCGCCCGTCTTCGCCAAGTGGCAGCACAAAGAGATTCTTTTCCAGGATCAAGCCCATGAAGGCGAACCAGTTCTGAGGGTCAGAATAAAGCGGGCCCAGAACCATCTCACAGAACTCAGAATTGAATTCCTCGGGCAGAGAGGTTCGCATGAGGAATTCACGCACAAGTTCAGGTTGTTGATCGAGCACTTGATGGCCTAGATAAGCAAATGTATCCACGCCCGAAACACGCGCCATCCCGGGCAAATTGGAAAGGACCATTCCCGTGATCCAGCCACCCGTTTGGTCAACGAATTCACTAGCAATGTCATCGGGTAGGTGCTGATGGAAATTTTGCGCGTATAACGCCTGGACTTCACGCGGGACGAATGCCAATTCAGCATAACTGAGGCCGGCTACCTGTTCACGTGCCACCATCAGAGTTACATCATTCAGAGTGGGCAATGTGCGTGATGAAAGCAAGACATGGCAATTCTCATCCACCAGTTGGAGGAAGCGATTCACCAAGTCAGCAATGACCGGAACATCGTCCAGGAGATGATAATCATCCAGAATCAGTAAAAAATCATTCTCAACATGATCGTAAAGCTCATTCGTCAACATGACGAGAATGGATTCAGCATCCTGTTCAATGGATTTCAAGCGATTTAACTGATAGCGGGAAGTTTCGCCAACGTCAGGAAATTGTTCTGCCAGAGAGGCGATCAAGTAGGCGAGAAATCTCTGGGGGTCACGATCCAGCAAATCCAGCGCCAACCAGCAGACTGGCATCTCGACGCTGTTTGCCAGGTCAATGAGTAGGGATGTCTTGCCATAACCTGCCGGAGCCGAGAGCAGCAGGAGTTTATTATCCAGCAATAACTTCAGGCTCTCCAGCAACCGAGGGCGGGAGAGTAACTCGGGCCGGCGATGCGGCACGATGATTTTGGTCTTACTGATGGGAATGGACTTGCTTGGCATTATTAATCAGACGAGAATGCTCTTATTCTACTTCTTTACTAAGATATTTCATCTGACGTTCGTCACGTTTTCGGACTAAAAAAGGGTAATTTCCCTTGTTCGAATTATTCTTTGGATAGTTCTTCCAACATACGCGCATGAATTCCAGGCGTTGCGGCAACTACGGATTGAGGTGGAGAAATATAATCTGCTCCTCCATTGACATTGGTCACACGTGCGCCAGATTCCTCACAAACCAGCGCGCCTGCCGCCACATCCCAGGGATTGAGTGACATCTCCCAGAAACCGTCAAAGCGACCCGCGGCTACATAGCACAGATCAAGTGCGGCAGACCCAAACCTGCGCACACCCTGTGTGAGTTTGCCAAATTTCACGAAGTTGGCGAAGTTATCCTGGGGCGTGTTCCACGCGTTGTATGGGAAACCAGTCACGAGCAGGCTTTTTTGCAGCTCGGTGGCAGAAGATACACGCAAAGAACGTCCATTAAGATAGGCTCCTTTGCTGCGCTCAGCCAGAAACATTTCGTCGCGCAGCGGATCGTAAACGGCACCCAGCGTCAGGTCTGAATGAGAGGCATAGGCAATCGAAACACAAAAGATGGGAATGTGATGTGCATAGTTTACCGTCCCATCCAATGGGTCAATATACCAAATATGTTCATCATTGCCCTGAATGATTCCAGACTCTTCTGAAAAGATGTGGTGATCAGGGAAATCCTTTTGCACTTCACCAAGCAAAAATTATTCAGACTGATGGTCCACTTCCGTGACAAGGTCTATCACTCCCTTGTAGCCCACCTGATGTTCTTTATCGTAGCCAGCACGCAAAATCGCGCCTGCCTGGCGCGCAAGATTCTCTACATAGGATAAGGTTGGTTGCATAAAATCACCGATTACTATTCAGCGACAAGTAGCTGCAGCGCTGAACAATATATTATTTTTTCAATTCTTCGAGGGTTTTGTAAATATCGTAGAGTTCTGATTGGATTTCGTCGCGGTCGCGCACCGATTGTTGAAGCAGAGCCTCAAACGCAGACTTCTGGTCAGCGGGCAATGAGACCAGCAACCGTTCTGCGCGCGCAATCTGTGTATTCTTGTGCCTAAGCTTATCTTCCAGTCGCGTACGATATCCGATATAGAACTTTTCCATATCCAGCGGGTGGGGCGAGGTGAATGGCTGTTGTGTGACAAGCTCGGCAACGGTCAACAAGAAGTCTTCCGTGTCAATTGGCTTTTCCATAAAACGCGCCGCTCCCAGGCTCAACGCGAACTCCTTGTCTTCCGGAGTCACATACGTTGCTGAAAGAAAAACGACCGGGATGGGACGTGTTTCCGGGTTGATGCGCAGCTTTTGAACGAATGCATAGCCATCCAGTTTTGGCATAAGAATATCAGTGATGATCAGCACTGGTCTCTGGCGAGAAATCACTTCGAGTGCTTCTTCGCCATTGCGCGCCGTGAGAACCGCGTACCCTTTGAATCGCAATGTAACTTCAAGCAATTCCAGGACGTTTGGAACATCTTCAACGATCAGGATAGGGCCGTAAAGAGTACTCATAGTTACATTGTAGCCGCGTTCTGGATGACAAACAAGAGCGGCTCTTCCTTTGACATGAAACTGCCACCGTTAAATTTGCAAGATACAAACTAACGGTGAATCCCTATCACTCGCTCCAAATCCGTGACCCTAATGCGGAGCGAATAAATTCCACTGCCAATAAGGCGGTTTGATTCTGTACATCGAGAATGGGATTCACCTCCACCATGTCCATGCCAATTAGTTTACCGGTTTCTGCGATCACTTCACAGGCAAGGTGCGCTTCGCGGAACGTCAGCCCGCCAGGGACAGGCGTGCCCACCCCAGGTGCATGACGCGGATCCAGCGCATCCATATCAAATGATAAGTAGATTCCATCCGCATCCCGGCTGACACGTTCAACGGCTTTTTCAAGGGCCGAGACCATGCCGATCCGGTCAATTTGTTCCATGCTTTGCACCATGACGCCCGCTGCGCGCAGGTTGCGTTTTTCGCCCAAGTCGAGATCACGCGCACCGATCACGGCAACCCTCTTCGGGTCGATAACGGGCGGCACTTCCTCCCATAAACAGACTAAGCGCGGGTCACCGAGTCCGCATAAGGCTGCGAGTGGCATCCCATGAATGTTTCCGGAGGGAGTCGTTTCTGCGGTGTTGAAGTCAGCATGCGCATCCACCCAGATCACACCGAGTCGGCGATGTTTTGCCGCGCCGCGAATGGAACCCACTGACAAACTATGATCACCGCCCAGCACCAGCGGAAAATGACCAGCTTGGATAGACGGCGCCACCGCACCCGCGACACGCCGCCCCATAGGAAGGATGCAATCCAGATACTTAAGTTTTGGATCAGTGATCTGGCATGTTTCGAGAATAGGCACTTCGATGTTGCCTCTATCCTCCAGGGTGTATCCTAATTCTTTTAATTTTGGGTGAAGATGTGCATATCGTATTGCGCTGGGACCCATATCTACCCCGCGGCGGTCCGCACCGAGATCAATGGGCACACCGATAATGTCTATTTGCATGAACCGCTCCTAGAACGTCATTGCGAGGAGCCTGAAAGGCGACGAAGCAATCCCATTTTTCATGTGTGGGAGATTGCTTCGCCGCTATACGGCTCGCAATGACACAAATTTAAGTGAATTTACGCTGTTCGATAATATCCTACATCTACCGAATAGACCTGTCCTCGTTTAATAACTTGCTTCACTAAGTTTGTTCCGTAGCGATACCCGAGATGACGATAATCAGGCACCGACAGGATCAACATGTCCGCCTGTTTTCCCACTTCGATAGAGCCTATCGTATCGGACCTGCGGATGGCGTGCGCAGAATTGATTGTAGAAGCCGCGATGGCTTCGGCAGGAGTCAACTTCATACTACGGCAAGCCAGTGCAATTACAAATTGCATCGACTCGTTCCAGGTAGTGCCCGGGTTGCAGTCGGTGGCGAGAGCAAGAATACCATCCGCTTCAATGATTTTACGCGCAGGAGTGTACTCGTACTCCGCCAAACCAAATGGCGTGCAAGGCAATGACACAGCGACGGTATCTGATTTGCCAAGGGCAGCGATATCGGCGTCAGAAGTTTTGACGAGATGATCAGCAGACGCGGCGCCCAACTCCACTGCAAGCGACGCGCCGCCCAGGTTGTCAAACTCGTCGGCGTGGATTTTGAGCGGGAATCCCAGCGAGTGGGCTTTGGTGAGGATTTGACGTGATTGCTCAAGATTAAAGGCTTTATCCTCGCAGAACACATCCACAAACGGCAGAGTCCGACGCGGCGCATGGACTTCCCACCATTGACACAACATGGGCAGCATCGTCTCGCAAACGAGATTTGTGTAACCCTGAGGATTGTCTTTATATTCAGGCGCAATGGCGTGCGCCCCCAGAAATGTGATGGCGAGATCGAGTGGCGTTTCATCATCGAGGGCGAGCAATGCCTTGAGCAGACGAAGTTCAGTCGCAGTTTGCAGACCATATCCTGTTTTGGCTTCCGCGGTGGTCGTGCCATGCCTGAACATACGCAGCAGACGTGGTCGCGTTTGTGCGATGAGCGATTCGATGGAGGCGGTCCGCGTTTGTCTCACCGTCGAAATGATCCCACCTCCTTCAGCCAGGATCTCCAAATAAGGTTTGCCGGCCATTTTCATCTCGAACTCGTTGGCACGGTCACCTCCCCAAATGAGGTGAGTGTGTGGATCCACGAAGCCAGGCATGAGGACGCAGCCGTTCGCGTCGAGAGTCGGTTCGTTGGGATAGGAGGCTCTCAGTTCAGCCGTCGTGCCTACCGCGACGATCTTTTCATCGCGTACAACGACCGCGCCGTTTTCGATGATCCCGAGCGTACCAAGGGATTTACCGCGTTGAGGTCCGCCTTGTAAGGTGAGGAGTTGGGAGGAAGAGTGGATGAGCATGTTGGTAATTGATGGTGGTCGAGTAGCTCTGAGTGTTTTTCGAAGGGCATATCGAGACCACAAGACAGAAGGAGAATTAGAGATTGGAGACCGATTGGTGAGGTAATTTAACCATAGACGGTACAGGATTACAACGAGAACTCTCTTCTAAGTATAATTGCGTCATGAAGAAAAAACAGGTGAGTTACGAGTTGCGCGAGGAGTATGACCTCTCGAAAATGACCGTTTTGCTTAGGGGGCGCTTTGCCTTAAAAACTGTACAAATCAAAAGCGTTCGCTTTGAAGAAAATACTCTTCATATACTGTTGAGCGATGGACGCGAAATCAGCCTACCCATCGCCCAGATGAATTGGCTCAAATGGCTTGCCAATGCCACGCCTGAACAACGCTCCAAATGGACAATTGAGCCTGGAGGCTTTGCCGTTTACTGGGAGGAATTGGATGATGGTTTCGAGATTGAGCATCTGCTCAGTTTGCAACCGCTAGCTTGAAATAATAAACTTCCAAAGTTTCACCATTCGCTGGCGCTTCGGAAGTTTTGTTTTTGGAGAGGGTGAGGAGTTGGGAGGAGGAGTGGATGAGCAGTAATCAGTTTTTAATGAGGTAATTTAACCACAGAATTCCTTGATCACTCCTCTCCAATCTAACCGAATCGACCTCCTATCTTCTTTGAATTCAAATTAGAAGTAAAAATCATTTATCTGACTTCATCAATAAACAAGACACAATATTCCCCTGCC
>WNFU01004003.1_pt1 | contig 20969 bp, 24 predicted proteins | sample 5400121 | NCBI WGS metagenome assembly WNFU01 (sample SAMN13153360, study PRJNA577476) | soil metagenome | isolation source: 100 cm soil or saprolite under grassland replicate 1 | place: USA:California | collected 2016-06-15 | reverse complement strand
CCTGGTCGGAGAACGACCTCGTGCAGGCGATCGCGCGTCAGCCGGGCGCACGAGCGTGGTTCCTCGTAGACGAACCGACGCTCGAGAAACGCGTTCGCGAGAAGACGGTCGCGGAAATGATCGAGGCTGCCCGCTCTGCGGGAGGCACGGTTCTCGCGCCCGGCGAGTTGCCGTTTCCCGTCGCGGGCTCGTACCGCTACGCCGTCCACGTCCAGGCTGGGATCACCCACACGATGGGTGGATTGCGCGTCGACTCGATCGCCCGGGTTCTGCGCGACGACGGCACGCCGATCGAGGGGCTCTACGCCGCCGGCGTCGATGCGGGCGGCGTCTCGACCGGCGGCTATGCGAGCGGGCTCGCGGCCGCGCTGGTGCTCGGTCTCACCGCCGCCGAAAGCGTGGCCGGAAGCTCAGGCCTGTAGGTAGGCGCAGACCCGGGAGTCGCCGGGCAGGGGAGACGGCGCAACCTTGTAGACCGTCTGCGTCGTCTCTCCGACCTCGACCTTGTCGCCGATCGAGGGCGGCTCGCCAGATCGCTCCTCGAGCTCGTAGCCGCTGTGCTTCGAGACGAAGAGCAGATATCCGTTCTCGGCCATCGCGCCGGGATTGTAGAGCCGCTTCCGGAATGACGCTTCGCCCGCTCGGGGCGGGATGGGCGAGTGCGAGACAAGGACGCAGGTCGCGTTCGTAGCCGGAGGCTACGGGCGCGACCGAGGACACCGTCTCGCGCCGTCCAGCGCGCGCCGACGGCACAAGGCTTCGTTCCGGACGCGGCTCATTTTCAGACGGCCAAAGCCAGCTGCTCGGGCTCGGCCGGCGGCGCCAGACGCACCGGCCGCCGGTCGGCGATCCCGAATTCGCGGCGCAGCTCCGCGACCTGCCCCTGTACGGGCGCGGCCGAGTCCTTCTTCAGATACGCCCCGCGTGCGTAGAGCCGCTCGTAGCGTTCGGCCTGCTCGGGCCAGTCCTCAGCGAGGTGCTCCAAGAAGTGCTCCCGTGTGCCCGGCCGAAGGTGGAGCAGACTCGTCCAGAGATGGGTGGCGCCGGCCTCGCGCGCCGCCAGCACGACCTCGCGGAGCAACTCTGGCTTGTCGGAGATGCCGGGCAGGATCGGCGCCAGTCCGACCCCGGCCGTGATCCCGGCGTCCACCAGCGCTTTCAGCGCGCGCAGCCTCTGACGCGGCGGCGCAGTCCCCGGCTCGGTCGTTCGCCAGACCCGTTCGTCCAGGGTCGGCACGGAGAAGTTCACCGACACCTCCGCGCGCGCGGCTGCCTGCCGCAGGACGTCGATGTCACGGACGATGAGCGGGCCGCGGGTAATGAGGCTGAAGGGAGTGTGGGCCTCGGCGAACGCCTCGATGCAGGCGCGCGTCAGCCGGTAGCGGCCTTCGGCCGGCTGATACGGATCGGTGGCGGCCCCGACGGCGACCGGCTCGTGCTGCCACGACTCCCGCGCCAGCTCGCGGCGGAGCACCTCGGCCACATTGATCTTCACCCGGATCGACTGCCCGTAGCGGTCGCCGTAGGGGCGTTCGGCACGCCGTTCGAACGCGCGGACGTAGCAGAACGTGCACCGATGGACGCAGCCCATGTACGGGTTCAGCGACCAGTTGAACGGCATCCCGCGCACGCGGTTGAGCGCGACCTTGCACGGCTCCTCGCGGTACTCGACGCGCACCTCTGCAGTATAGAACATATGTTCGTATACGAGAATGAATCGATGGAGAAGATCGCCCCAGGCATCCGCCGGCTCACGATCCCGCTCCCGCTTCCGCCTGGGCACGTCCACTGCTACGTCGTCGAGGGCGAGACCGGCCGGCTGCTCGTCGACACCGGCCTCGGCCTGCCCGGCCTGGAGGAGCTGCTTGTCGCCGAGCTGGACGGGCCGGTCCAGCGCATCCTGATCACGCTGGGCGGAGCGAATCGCGGCCTGGTTCCGGCGGCACGGCGTGCCTCCCGAGATCGCCGACGAGGTGCTCGAGCAGGGGAGCGCCGCCGAGCCGCTCATCCACTACGCGCGCGACCCCGAGGAAATCGGCGAAGGCGAGCAAGTCGACGGCTGGGAAGTGATCGAGCTCCCCGGCCACGCCGACGGCCACCTCGGCTTCCTTCGCGACGGCGTGCTCATCGCCGGCGATCACCTCCTGCCGGACATCACGCCGGCGGTCGGCCTGTATCCCGAGTCCCGACCTGATCCCCTGGGCGAGTACCTGGCGTCCCTCGAGCGTACGATCGCGCTCGCGCCCCGGCTGGCGCTGCCGGCTCACGGCGAGCCGATCGCTGACCCGGCTGCACGGGCGAGAGAGATCGTCGAGCACCATCGCGAGCGGCTCGACCGGACCCAGGCCGCGCTCGGCCGGCAGCCTCGGACCGGCTATGAGGTCTCGCTCGCGCTCTTTCCGGCCGCGCTCGATCCTTCGCAACGCCGCTTCGCGGTTGCCGAGGCGCTCTCGCACGTGGAGCGACTGGTACACAAGGGCTGGGCCCGGCGTCACGAGGACGACGACCCCGTTGCCTATACTGATTCGTAGCTTGGACGACGAGCTACCGCCCAGTATCCGAGCCCCGGAGAGCGGGGCATGACGGTCTTTCTCGAGCTGCTCGCCGTCGCGGCGCTGATCCTCTTGAACGGGTTCTTCGTCGCGGCGGAATACGGCCTCGTTACCGCGCGCCGCACGCGCATCCGCGAATTGGAAGAGGAGGGGCACCGCAGCGCGCGGGCGGTGCTCAGGATCACGGAGTCCCCTCCGCGCTTCATCGCCGCGATGCAGCTCGGCGTCACGCTCGCGAGCCTGGGTATCGGCGCTCTGGGCGAGCCCGTGCTCAAGCACGTCTTCGACCCGGTCATGGCGACCGTCCTCGCCGTGGTGATCGCGTTCCTCATCATCACGTTCCTGCACGTCGTGATCGGGGAGCTCGTGCCCAAAGGCGTGGCGCTGCGGTATTCCGAGCGGACGGCACTTGCCGTCTCGACGCCCGTGCGCGGCTTCTTCGTCTTGCTCGCGCCGCTGATCTGGGTCCTCCGGCGGACGACGGAGTGGATTCTGCTCAGGCTCGGAATGGAGCCGCCCGGCGCCGAGGGCGACGTTCACTCAGAGGCCGAGCTCAGGATGCTGCTCGACCGCTCTCAGCGGCATGGCGAGATCGAGGAAGAGGAGCAGCAGATGATCTCCAAGGTTTTCGACTTCGCCGACAAGGACGCCGCCGACGTGATGGTGCCGCGGCCCGAAGTAGTGGCGCTCTCGATCGACCTGCCGCCCGAGGAGGCGCTGAAGGCGGTGATGGACTCGCCCTTCACTCGCTACCCCGTCTACCGCGGCTCCCTCGACGAGATCGTGGGCATCCTGCACGTGCGCGACCTCTTCTCCGCGCTGATGGACCGCGGCATCGCCGAAGTCGAGATCGAAGAGCTCCTCCGCGACGCGTATTTCGTCCCCGAGACAAAGGATCTCGCCAGCCTGCTTGCGGAGTTCCGCTCGAAGAACCTGCACATGGCCGTTGTCCTCGACGAGTACGGAGCGATGGAGGGCATCGTCACGCTCGAGGACCTGCTCGAGGAGATCGTGGGCGAGATCGAGGACGAGTTCGATCTACCGGAGCGAGCCATCGAGCGGATCGACGATCGAACTGTGCGCATCCACGGGACCTTCTCGATCGACGACTTCAACGAAGAGGTCGGCGTCGAGCTGCCCGCCGAGGACTACCACACGGTCGCCGGATTCGTTTTCGGGCAGATCGGCCACGCGCCCGAGCGGGGGGACGTGGTCGAGTACGAAGGCCTCCGCTTCGAGGTGAACGAGGTGGAGGGATCGCGGATCGAGAAGATGACGGTCAACCTCCCGGAACAACCCCGGGAAGAGCCGGCCAAGGACGCTACAGCCGAGAGCTAAAGCAGCTCGTTCGTAAGCGCGGCCAGCCGGACGTCGCGATCGGTGATTGCGTTCTCGACGTGCGTCCACCAGCGGAGGGTCACTGTGTTCCAGTGGATCGAGATGTCGGGATGATGGTTCTCGGACTCGGCGAGCGCGCCCACGCGGTTGACGAACGCGAGCGCCTGCTCGAAATCAGCGAAACGGAACTCGCGCTCGAGCGCACCCCTTTCCTCGTGCCACCCGTTTGGCGCTCCCACCATGAGGGTAGTATCCGGACCGATGAGCCGCTTCCGCCTGCCGCTCGCCGTTCTCGTTGTCTTCGCGCTCGCGCTGGTGGGCAGCTCGCAGGCCGCTCAGAAGTCGGCCAAGAAGCTTTTCGGCACGGTGGGCCCCGGTTTCACGATCACGCTGAAGACCTCTTCGGGAAAGACCGTGAAGAGCGTGACGGCCGGCACGTACACCTTCGTGATCGCAGACAAGGCGATCATTCACAACTTCCATCTCTCCGGCACCGGCGTGAACAAGAAGACAGGCGTCGCATTCAAGGGCACGAGCACTTGGAAGTTGAAGCTCAGTAAGGGCAAGACCTACAAGTTCAGGTGCGACGTCCACCCGGCGACGATGAAGGGGAGCTTCAAAGCCACATGAGCCTTCGGAGATGGACAGCTTTGGGCTTGGTGGGCGCCGCCGTTTGCGGGGGCACCGCATACGCCGCCCTCACCGCAACGACGGTGAAGGTGACGCTGAAGGAGTTCTCGGTCGCGGCGCCCAAGGCCGCCAAGCGCGGCAAGGTGACTTTCTCCGTCCACAACGGCGGCAAGCTGGCCCACAGCTTTCTCGTCGTCAAGACGAATCTGGCGCCGGGCAAGCTGCCGGTGAAGGGCAAAAGGGTCAACCTGACGAAGCTCAATGTGATCGGCACGATCGCGTCGATCAAGCCGGGGAAGACGAGCAGCCTGAGCAAGAAGCTCGCCGCCGGCAAGTACGTCCTCTTCTGCAACCTCCCTGCGCACTACAAGGCCGGGCAGCACAGGGGCTTTCAGGTGGTCTCGATACTTCCGGTCAAGCAAGCGGCTCCGCTCGGCCCTCGCTGATACGCCACGCGCGCAGCTCGCCCGTCTCGAGCGAGAGGATGAGGTAGGGCCGACCTTCCCAGAGGCCGATGTTTGTGACGTCGGTCCGAGAAGGCCTGGCGGGTGCGCTCGGATGGGAGTGGAAGACGGCCAGCTCGTACCCGTCGTCCTCGAGGAACCAGTCGTCCGGGCTTCCCGGCTCGAGCTCGAAACGGTAGGGGCTCGCCGCGCGGTTCACCCCCGGCAGGTAACGCTCGGCGAGGCCGTCTCTGAACGCGACGAGACCGCAGGCCTCGTTCGGCGCCTCCGCACGGGCGTGCTCCTCGAGCGTGGCCCGAACGGCGGGCGGAACTCTCAGTGGGCTGGAGCCCCGGAGCAAAACTCGACGTAATCCACGTATTCGGTGATCGTGGGGTTGTCGCCGCAGACCGGGCAATCTGGATCGCGTCGCAGCTCGACTTCGTCGAAGGACAGGGCAAGCGCGTCGAAGAGGAGCAGCCGGCCGACGAGCGGGCTGCCGATTCCCAGGGCGAGCTTGAGCGCCTCGCATGCCTGGATCGAGCCGACCACACCGGGAAGGACTCCCAGCACTCCGCCTTCGGCACAGCTGGGCGCGAGCTCGGGAGGTGGAGGCTGCGGGAAGAGGCAGCGATAGCAGGGCCCTTCTCCGGGCTCGAAGACGGTGACCTGCCCCTCGAAACGGAAGATCGATCCGTGGACCACGGGGATCTCATGCCAGGTCGAGGCATCGTTCAGCAGGTAGCGCGTGGGGAAGTTGTCGGCGCCGTCGACGATCACGTCCCAGCCCTCGCCGAGGATTCGATCGACGTTCTCGGCGGTCAGGCGTTCCTGGTAGGCAACGACTTCGACGTCGGGGTTGAGCTCCGCGACGGCCCGCTGCGCGGAGAGCACCTTCGGCTCTCCGAGCTCCGCGGTGGAATGGATCACCTGGCGCTGGAGATTGGTCGCGTCGACGACGTCCTCGTCGACGATCCCGAGCCGGCCGACGCCGGCAGCTCCGAGGTAGAGCGTTGCCGGCGAGCCGAGGCCGCCTGCGCCGATCAGCAGGATGCGGGCGTCGAGCAGCTTGAGCTGCCCTTCTTCCCCAATCTCCGGGATGAGCAGGTGGCGGCTGTAGCGCTCGAGCTGCGCGGCCTCGAGCGCGCTGCTCGTCTCGACGGGTAGCCCCGCTCGAGCCCATTCCGTGATTCCGCCGGCCAGGGAGCCGGCGTGCTCGTAGCCGAGCTCCTTCAGGTCGCGCGCCGCGCGGGCGGAGCGATTCCCGACCGCGCAGTACGCAAGAACGGCGCGGGCGCGGTTCGGCTCGACCCCCTCGATCGTCGCGCGAAGGGAACCGAGGGGAACATGAACCGCGTTCGGGAGGTGGCCCAGAGCCCACTCCGTGGGCTCGCGAACGTCGAGCAAGAGTGGCGGGTCGGCCTGTTCCAGCAGCCGCGCCGCATCGCCCGCGGTGATCTCTTCGATCTCGGCATTCCGGCTCATGAGTTGGAGGAAGCGTAGCGCCGCTATCGTCGCCGTATGTCTCCCCGCGCCCGTGTGTACGCCGTGGTGGCCGCCGTATGCGTCGCCGCCGGCGGTACGGCTGCAGGAGTCGTGCTCGCGACCGGCGGCGGGAAGGCCGAAGGCAAGCACGTGCTCACGGGGAATCCCCCGCTCGAGCTCGATCTTGGAGTCCGCCAGGATCCGGAGGCGGTCGCCCTTCGCAACGGCCAGCGGCTGTACCTGAGCGGGAAGCTCGAGCAGGCGGCGGCGATCTTCGGGCGCCATTCGTCCCTCCAGGCCAGGGTCGGGGCTGCGATGGCCGGCCTGCCGCAGTCACGTGTTGAGCGCCTGAGCGCGGAAGCCCGCCGGCATCCCTCGAGCGCCGTCGTCCCGCTGAATCTCGGCCTCGCGTTGCTCTGGGCGGGCGACGAGAAGGAGGCGCTGGCGGCCTGGCGCGACGCGAAGAGGGTCGAGCCCGACTCCTCGTCGGCGGTTCGTGCCGACGACTTTCTCCACCCAGGATTCAATCGCGGCCTTCCAACCTTCGTGCCGAGCTTCGGGCCGCCCCCGGGCCTCGTGCGCCGAAGGCCGGACCGCCAGCTGGCCATCCTCGCGCGGGCCGCGGGGCGTCGAGACGTGCGCTCGAAGCTGCTGTACGGGATCGCGCTGCAGCGGCTCGGGCGGCCAATCTCGGCAAAGCGCGTGTTTGCGCAGGCAGCGGCGATCGCCCCCGACGATCCCGACGCGCGGGTGGCAGCCGCAGTTGGGCGCTTCGACAAAGAGCATCCCGAGCGCGCGTTCTCGAGGCTGGGCCCGCTCACCCGCCGGTTTCCGCATGCGACCACGGTCCGATTCCATCTCGGCCTGCTCCTTCTCTGGATGGGCCAGGTGAGCCCGGGCAAACGGCAGCTCCGGCTCGCGCGCGCCGAGGATCCCGGCTCGCCGCTTGGGCGAGAGGCGGCGTTGTTTCTGCGGCGGCTCGAAAACGTGACCAATAAATAGGTCTCCCAGGACCGAAAAATGAGCCGAACGGCCTATGGACGCCGTCCGCTGCGGCTGCGACAGTTGCGCCGGGTTGGGACGGGGTAACGGGGATCGTGCGGATAACCGGGAGCAAGCTTCCGGGCCTAGCCTCGCGCTCGCACAGCTGCTCGACACCGTTGAGGCGCGCGGCCTGCTCGAGAGTGGCCGCCAGGCCGGCTCACTGAGTACCGACGAGATCGTCCTCGCTCTCGGCGAGCTCGATCTCGATGCTGCGCAGCTAGATGACTTCTACTCCGCGCTCGAAGACCTTCAGATCGAGGTCGTCAACGTCAATGGAAACGGGGCGAAGGAAGTCGAGCTCGATCTCGAGGCCGAGGAGCACCAGGTCTCGACCGACTCGCTGCAGCTCTTCCTCAAGGACATCGGCAAGGTTGACCTTCTCACCGCGGCTCAGGAGATCGAGCTCGCGAAACGGATCGAGCGGGGCGACCACTCGGCGAAGCAGGCAATGGTGGAAGCGAATCTTCGCCTCGTCGTCTCGATCGCGAAGAAGTACCGCAATCAGGGGCTCCCGTTCCTCGACCTGATCCAGGAGGGAACGATCGGGTTGGTGCGGGCCGCCGAGAAGTTCGACCACCGCAAGGGATTCAAGTTCTCGACCTACGCCACGTGGTGGATCCGCCAGGCCGTCGCCCGCGCGCTCGCCGACAAGGGGCGCACGATCAGGATGCCCGTTCACATCGTCGAGAAGCTGAACAAGATCGTTCGAGCGGAGCGCAAGCTGCGGGGAGAGCTCGGCCGCGAGCCGACGACCCCGGAGATTGCCGTCGAGGTCGAGCTCAGCATCGAGGACGTCGGTCAGATCAGGCGGACAGCGCAGCTCCCCGTCTCGCTCGAGAAGCCTGTGGGGGACGACGAGGAGTCTGAGTTCGGCCACTTCCTCATGGACGAGTCGGAACCGCTGCCGGACGAGGCGGCGGAGATGACGATGCGGGGCGAGACGCTGGGCAAGATCCTCGGGACGCTCTCGGAGCGGGAGCGGCTGGTGATCCAGCTCCGCTACGGGCTCAACGGACAGGCACCATTGACGCTGGACGAGGTCGGGCGCGCCTTCAACATCACGCGCGAGCGCATTCGCCAGATCGAGCACCACACGCTGAAGAAGCTGCGGGCGCTCGCAGACGCCCAGAAGCTCCGCGAAGTCGCCTGACGCCGCTGGCCGCCCTCCGCTTCCGCCCGGCGAAGCCGGGCTTTGCGAAGGGCTGACGCCGCTGGCGGCAGGATGCTGTGCCGTCGGCGCTTGGCCGTACCACGTGTACGGTCCTGCGCGCCGCCGGCTTGCCTCCTTTGCCAGCGGCGCCCCAACAGCGCCAGTCGCCTGAACCCGGCCGCCGTCGGCGATCGCCGGGTTGCGAGGCTGGGGCCGCCGCGGACCACCCTCCGCTGCGATCGTAATTGGCAAATGCGCACGGGTGTGAAACGCATTCGGGCCGAAAGCGTGAAGTCGGCGCGCCGAAGTTCCCGGCCCTAGACTCCGCCGCCGTGGACCAGATCTGGCTGGACGAGCTGTTCGAGTTCCTGCGCATTCCGAGCGTGAGCGCCGACGCGGACCGCGCCGCTGACGTGCGGACCGCAGGCGAGTGGGTGTGCGAGCGCATCCGCCGCGCGGGTGGCGAGGCGAGCCTGATCGACTGGGAGGGGCAGCCGCTCGCGACGGGCGGGATCCCTGCGTCTACGGGAGACGACGCCCCGACGGTCCTCGCCTACGGACACTTCGACGTGCAGCCGCCGGCGCCGCTCGAGTTGTGGGAGAGCCCGCCGTTCGAGCCGGAAGTGCGCGGCGAGTGGATCTTCGGGCGCGGGGTGGTGGACGACAAAGGGCAGCTGTACATGCTGCTGAAGGCGGCCGAGACGCTCGCTGCGGAAGGCGCTCTTCCGGTGAACGTTCGCTTTGCGTGCGACGGAGAGGAGGAGACCGGCGGCCAGTCGATCGTGGAGTTCGTCGCTGCCGACGAAGCCGGAGCCGACGCCTGCGTGATCTTCGACGCGGGGATGCTCCAACGCGATGTCCCCGCCTTCTACCTCGCGACCCGAGGCCTGGCCTACTTCCACGTCCGCGTTCGAACCGGCACCGCCGACCTGCACTCCGGCCTGTTCGGGGGCGCGGCCCAGAACGCGATGCATGCGCTCCTCCAGACCCTCTCGGGCGTGATGCCTCGGGACGGCCGCGTGCCGGAGCCCCTTCGTAAGGGGGTCACGCCGCCGACCGAGGGGGAGCTCGAGGACTGGTCGGGCCTCAGGCCCGGCGAAGACGAGATCGCCGAGGCGGGCGCTCACCCTGCCGACGAGCAGGCGGCCGGCGACTTCTACCTCCGCACCTGGGCCGAGCCCGCGGTGGACGTGAACGGGATCGCCGGAGGCGAGGCTTTCCTCCAGAAGACGGTCCTTCCTGTCCTAGGCGACGCGAACGTCTCGATCCGGCTGGCACCGGGTCAGAAGGTCGACGAGATCGCCCCCGAGTTCGAGCGGCTGCTGCGTGAGTCCGCACCCTTGGGAGCGGAGGTCGAGGTCGAGCTCCTCTCCTGGGCCGAGCCCGGCCTGGTTCCGCCCGACGCGCGCGCGATCCACCTCGGGTTGAGCGCCTTCGAACGGGCCCTCGGGACCCGTCCTCTCCTTGTCCGCTCGGGCGGGACGCTCCCGATCGTTCCCGCGCTCGTGGAGAAGAAGATCCCCACCATTGTCACCGGTTTCGGCCTGCCCGGCAGCAACGTGCACGCTCCGAACGAGCGCCTCCTGGCCGAATATCTTCCGCTTGGAATCGACGCCGCACGCGAGCTCTTCCAGGCGTTCGGCGAGCTCCGGTTATAGGGTTGGGGAACCCCAGGAGAGGAGGTTCGATGAGAGAACTACGTTGCGCCGACGCCGGCTTCGATTGCAGCAAGGTCCTCCAGGGCGAGGACGATCAGGAGGTCATGTCCAAGGCCGCCGAGCATGCCCGCGAGGAGCACGGGATGGAGGAGATCGACGAGGACACCGGTCAGAAGCTCCGTTCGCTCATCCACGACGCCTAGGGCCCCGAGAGGTCCTTGGCGTACTGAACGTCCATCGGGTTGGGCGGGAACGGGACGATCCGCGTTTCCTCCGTGAGCTGCCACCCGCGCCGTTCGTAGAAGCGGCGGGCCGGCCGGTTCTGCTCGAGCGTCCAGAGCTTCGCCCGCCTGCAGCCGCGAGCGCGGAGCCGCTCCAGGGCGAAGTCGTGCAGTGTGGATCCGACACCGGTGCCTTGATGGGTCGGGAGCACATAGAGCGTGCGCAGGAACTCGCCGTCGATGGAGACCGAGGCGACGGGCACTCCGTCGCTTTCGGCGACATGGATCTCGAGGGCGGGCTTGGCCAGCGCCTCGCGCCAGCGCTCGCGTATGTCGTCGCTCGGGAATGGATACCTCTCCGGCGGGAACACGTGCGCGAAGGCGACGACGGCTGCCTCGCGCTGAATCGCAAGCAGCGTCTCGAGGTCGTCAGCGCGAGCAGGACGGATCGTCAATCCCACGGAGGTGGATTGTGCGTCCATCGGCCTCCCACCATCGTCGCAACCACGCCGATCTCGGGTAGCTCCTCGGGCTGACAAGCGAGGGGGTCGCGGTCGAGCACGACCAGGTCGGCGAGATAGCCTGGCAGAAGCTTTCCACGCCTGCGCTCGTCGCCCGTGAGCCAGGCCGGATTGACCGTCGTCGCCTGCAGGGCCTGCTCGACGCTCAGCGTCTGCTCGGGATGCCAGGCGGGACGCTCGTCCAACGTACGCAGGACACCGGCGCAGACTCCGGCCAGAGGGTCGAGCTCTTCGACCGGCGCGTCGGAGCCGTTGACGACGAGCGCCCCGGCGTCCCAGAGAGAGCGGTAGGGGTATGCGCGCTCCGTCATGCCCGCCCAGAAGCGGTCGGCCAGGTCGCGGTCCGACGGCGCATGGCTGAACTGGACCGAAGCGGTGATCCCAAGGCGTGCGAACCGCGGCACGTCCTCCGCCGAGAGAAGCTGGGCATGCTCGATCCGGTGCCGCAGGCCGAGCGGCTTCCAGCCTCCTTCCGTCGCCTCGAAGGCGTCGAGCGCATCCCGGTTCGCCTGATCGCCGATCGCGTGCACGGCTACGGGAAAGCCGGCCTGTGCCCCCCGGCGGATGATCTCCTCGAGCTCCGACCGGCTCGTGATCTCCACGCCGGAGCCGTCGAGCAGCCGGGCGGTCTCCGAGCCGAGCGTCCCGTCCATGAACGCCTTGAGGTACCCGACACGCAAGCGGTCGTCGCCGAGACCGGACACCACCCCGAGCTCGGCCAGATGGTCGACCTGCTCGTGCGGGAGGGACTGCCAGACCCGCAGCGTGAGCGCGTCCTCCTGGTGCAGCTGCTGGAAGTGGCCGAGCGCGCCGAGCCAGCCGTCCTTGTCGTGGATCGCAGTCACACCTCGCTCGGCGGCGAGCTTGAGCGCTGGCCGAAGCAGTGCTCTCCACTCGTCGTTCGGAATCCGCTCGAAGACGTACCGCCGCCGGAAAAGCCAGGCCGACTCCTCCCGCAACACCCCCGTCGGGTCGCCGCGATCATCGACCTCTACCACACCGCCTGGGACGGCCAGGTCGCCGTCCGCGGCCGCCAGCGCGGCGGAGTTGAGCCAGAGACTGTGACCGTCTCTCGCCATTAGCGCCACAGGCGTGTCGGGGCTGACCGCGTCGAGCGCTTCCTTCGTCGGCTCGACCGGCGGCGACCACTCGCCGCTCCGCCAGCCGGCCCCCCGCAGCCAGGCGCCCCGCGGGGCAGCCTGCACCGCCTCGGCCACCCGCGACACCGCTTCCTCGAGAGAGCGGGTCCCCTCGAGCCGAACCTCCTCCTGGCGAAGAGTCCACAGCAGGAAATGGACGTGAGAATCGGTGAAGCCGGGGAGGACGCATCGTCTGCCGAGATCGACCCGGTCCGGGCCTGCCAGCGCGGTCTCGTGCGTCCCCACGCCGCCCGCGATGTGTTCGCCCGCGATCGCGAGCGCTCCTGCGTGCGGGAGCGCCGGATCCATGGTGAGCACGGTGCCGTTGTCCAGGATCATCAGGCGAGATCGTATGCGGGAATCCGTTCAGGGAGGATTCAGGTAAGGAGAGGGAAATACAGGAAAAATTCAGCTACCATGCAGCAGAGATTCCAGTGAAAAGAGCCTTCCTCCTCATCGCAGCAATTGCCGTGGTCGCCGTCGGCGGCGCCCAGGCGATCACGTACGGCGTATCGGACGGCAACGGCCATCCAAACACTGGCGCATTCGTCTACTTCAGCCCCAGTAGAGGCGAGTACCGCATCCTCTGCACGGGGTCGCTGATCTCGCCGACGGTTTTCCTGACGGCTGCGCACTGCACGTCCTATCTGGAGGGCTTCGGGATCACCAACGTCGGGGTGAGCTTCGATTCGACATTCGATGCGTCGACCTCGACCGTCTACCCCGGGACGATGCACACGAATCCGCTCTACAACCACACATCATCCGATCCGGGTGACATCGCTGTGATCACGCTCAACGACCCGGTGTTCGGAATCACTCCCGCGGTCCTGCCGGGCGCCGGTCTGCTCGACCAGATGAAGAAGGCGGGCACGCTGAAGGGCACGAGCTTCACCTCGGTCGGCTACGGCGACCAGGAGCCGAGCAACGAGCCGGGCGGACACGTCTTTCCATTCACGGGAGAGCGCCGCGTCGCGAGCGGTGAGTTCAATTCGCTTACCGACGCCTGGCTCAAGATTTCGCAGAACAACTCCCATGGTGACGGCGGGACCTGCTACGGCGACTCCGGCGGCCCGCAGTTCCTCGGGTCGACCAACACCCAGGTGTCGATCACGATCACCGGCGATACGCCGTGCAAGTCGACGAACGTCGACTACCGGCTGGACACGCCGCAGGCGCGGGCCTTCCTCGGCACCTACGTAACGCTTCCTTAGGCTTCGAGCTCGACGCGCTCGATGGTCGCGTCTTCGCGCGGACGGTCGCGTGCGTCGCGAGAAAGGTTTGCGATCGTGTCGACGACGTCCATGCCGTTCGTGACGCGGCCGAAGACGGTGTGCTTGCCGTCGAGCCAGGGGCACTCGTCGGCGGTGACGATGAAGAACTGGCTGCCGTTCGTGTTCGGCCCTGAGTTCGCCATCGCCAGCGCTCCGCGGACGATGCGGTGCTCGTTCTGCTCGTCCTCGAACGTGTAGCCGGGACCGCCCGTCCCATCGCCGCGCGGGCATCCTCCCTGGATCATGAAGTCGGGGATGACGCGATGGAAGGCGAGCCCGTCGTAGAAGCCTTCCCCCGCGAGCTTGGTGAAGTTCGCGACGGTCTTGGGCGCGTCGGCCTCGTGTAGCTCGAGCTCGACGGCACCGTGATTTGTCTGCAGGGTCGCACCGGCCACGCAGTCACGGTACCGCAGTAGGGTCTTGGCGTGTTCGACCACGTCACGATCCGTGTTCCCGATCTCGAGGAGGCGCGCCGCTTCTACGGGACCGCGCTTGCGGTGCTCGGCCACGGTGAGCCGGCGGCCGACGAGCACTTCTTCGAGTGGGGCGATCTCTCGATTGCAGCCGCCCGCCCAGACAGGCCGGTTACCCGGCGCACGCACGTCGCGCTCGCGGCCCGCTCGACCGAGCAGGTGGACGCGTTCTGGCGCGCAGCCACCGAGGCCGGGTTTCGCGACAATGGCGCTCCGGGCCCGCGCCCCCGCTACCACGAGGGTTACTACGGAGCCTTCGTGCTCGACCCGAGCGGGAACAACATCGAAGCTGTCAACCACGGTTTCGAGACGCCCAACATGATCGACCACGTCTTCATCCGGGTCGCTGACCTCGACGCCTCGCGAAAGTTCTACGAGACCGTTCTCGAGCCGCTTGGACAAGGCGTGTGGGCTACCGGAAACGAGCCGGGCGGTGACGAATGGGTAGGGCTGGGTGCCCGCGGTGGGAGCCTGTGGGTCAGCGAAGGCGAGCCGACGGAGAATTTGCACCTCGCCTTTGGCGCGCCCGGCAATGGAACCGTCGAAGAGTTCCACCGCACTGCCCTTGGGGCCGGCTACGAAGACAATGGGCCGCCGGGCGAGCGCCCCCGCTATCACCCCGGTTACTACGGCGCTTTCGTGCTCGACCCCGACGGGAACAACGTCGAGGCCGTCTGTCATAACAGGGACTAGGCTTCCCGCCGTGCCCTATGACCCGCTGAGCGACGAGCAGCGCGAGATCCGCGACCTCGTCCGCACGCTCGCGCGCGAGCGCGTCGCCCCGCGCGCCGCCGAGATCGACAAGACGGCCGAGTTCCCCTGGGACATGGTCGAGCTCTTCCGCGAGCACGAGCTCTTTGGCCTTCCGTATGAGGAGCAGTACGGCGGCACAGGCACCGGCGCGTTGATGGTGCTGGTCGCGATCGAGGAGCTGTCAAAGGTGTGCGCGACGACGGGCCTGATCCTCGCCGTCCAGGAGCTCGGCTCTCTCGGCGTCAAGCTTGCCGGCAGCGACGAGCAGAAGGACCGCTACCTCCCTCGCCTTGCGAGCGGAGAGTGGCTATGCGCCTACGCACTCACCGAGCCGGGCTCCGGCTCCGACTCGGCGGCGATGCGCACCGAAGCGCGCCGCGAGGACGGCGAGTACGTCCTCAACGGCTCGAAGCGCTTCATCACGAACGCCGGCGTCGCGGATCTCTACACCGTCTTCGCCAAGACCGACCCGGAGGCGGGGCACGCCGGCATCTCTGCCTTCCTCGTCGAGTCGACCGCGCCCGGTTTCGAGGTTGGCCGGATCGAGCCCAAGATGGGGATCAAGGGCTCGACGACGGGCGAGATCTTCTTCAACGACTGCCGCGTCCCCGCCGAAAACCTGCTCGGCGACGAAGGCGAGGGCTTCAGGATCGCGATGCAGATCCTCGATCGCTCCCGGCCCGGGATCGGCGCGCAGGGGCTCGGCCTCGCCCAGGGCGCGACCGACTACGCCCTCGAGTACGCGAAGTCGCGGGAGGCGTTCGGCAAGCCGATCGCGCAGCACCAGCTCGTCGCGGCGCTGCTGGCGGACATGGAGACGAAGTGCGAGGCCGCGCGCGGACTGCTCTATAGGTGCGGGCAGATGATCGACGAGGACGCTCCCGGCGACGAGCTGACGAAGATCTCGGCGATGGCGAAGCTCTACTGCACCGATGTGGCCATGGAGGTGACGACCGACGCCGTGCAGGTGCTCGGTGGCTACGGCTACATGCAGGAGTACCCAGTCGAGCGGATGATGCGCGACGCGAAGATCACCCAGATCTACGAGGGCACGAACCAGATCCAGCGCCTCGTCATCGCACGGGAGATGCTGAAGGAGAACCGAGCGTTCCTGCTGGCCGGCGTCACCTGAGCCAAGGGCAGGGGTGACCATGGATCGGCCTCGCCCTTCGACCCGGCGGCTGAAGGACGACGAGGTCGAGAGGCTGCTCGCGCTCGACGTTCCCGCGCGGCTCGCAACTCTGCAGCCGGACGGCTTCCCCCGAGTGACGCCGATCTGGTTTCTGTGGGAGGCCGGGGCCTTCTACATGACGAGCGTCGAGGGCGCTCCCCATCTCAGGAATCTTCGGCGCGAACCTCGTGCGGGCATCTGCGTCGACATCGAAGCCGGTATGCCGGTGGCGTCAGGCGTGCGGCCGAACGCGTCGGTCAAGGCTTGGGGGATGGCCTCTCTGAAGACGGATACCGGAGGGCAGTGGACGCGCCGCATCACGTTGAAGTACGTCAGCGGCGACGCCGGCCTTGCCCGCGCCGAGTTCAGAGCACAGATGGACCGCGTCGTGATCGAGCTGCGCCCAGGCCGGCTGCTGTCTGCAGGGACCCTGGAGGTGCTCGGTTAGCTGGGGAGGTTGTTGCCGGCCGGGAGCTTCTGCTTGTACGTGAGATGCCCAGGCGGGCCGCTGAGCACGGTGATCGTCTTGCCCGCCACCGCGTGCCGGTAGTCGATGCTCGCCTTCCAGCCCTTCTTGAGGACGATCTTGGCGGTACTCCAGACCGCGTTCCCGCTCTTCGTGATCCGCTGGATCTCGACGACGTAGATGGCGAAGCCTTTATAGGCGGAGCCCTTCGTCCCACCGGTGTCGAAAGTCAGCGTTCCGTCCGGATGCGTGTAGACCGCGATCTGCGAGCCACCCTTCGTGCCGGCCGCGGCCACCGCCATCGCGTAGCCGACGCCGTTCTCTTCGAGACCGAGAGCAAGGCCGGGCGTGGACACGCGGCCCTCGGTGGTGCGGTACACGAAGCCCTTACCGCCGCCGCCGAAGGCGATCACGTCTCGGTCGTTGGGCCTGAGCGCGATGTCCTCGATGCCCGCGTACAGCCCGGGCCCGATCAGCGTGATCGACTCCTTGTCGGGCTTCGTCAGGTCGCTGGCATCGATGAGGACGCCGACGATGGTGTCCGTCGGGATGCGATAGGCGGGCTCGGGAGCCGCGTTCCAGGTCTGGCTGCTGAGCGTCTGGACGATCTGAGCGCCGGGAATCTGGTTGATGAACTTGCCGTGGTAGAAGCCGGTGATCCGGTTCTGCTCGTCGCTCAGGATCAGATGGGCGTGATTCTTGGGATCGCCGGTCAGCGTGATCTCGTAGTACTGCTGCGAGCGGGGGAGCGCCGAGCCGGCCGATGCCCCTCCTGCGGCCCCCTCGCCGTTACAGAATGGGCAGGGCTGCGTGCCGATGCCGGGCGCGGTCGGGTAGAGCATGAGGTTCTGCGTCGAGGCGTCCCCCGTGTAGAGCTCATTCGTGGCGCTTGGGTTCGTCCCCCCGACGTATTTCCAGGTGTCGGCGTTCGTGTCCACCTCGACCGGGCGCGTGACTCCGGGGAAGTTGTTGTCGTAGACGAGAATCGTGTACAGCCCGCCGCCCTTGTCCTCGACGGCGTAGGGCGTGATCGCATGGCCGCCCGTCCCGTCGGCCTTGAAGATCACGAGCGTGTAGAGCTCCGCGAAAGATGGGTAGGCGGACGAGCGGTTGCTCCCGCTCCCGCTGTTCAGCGAGTCGACGAGCGCCTTCAAGACATCCGACGGCGCACCGGTCACCTTCTTTCCCTGAACGGTCGGGAGATCCTGAAAGACCCAGTCCTCGGCGATCAGCGACTGCAGGTCGACGTTTCCGCGGAGGGGCAGCGCAAAGGCCGCGTTCCCGCCGAATGGGCTGAGTGGAAGATTGCCCGCGTAGAAGCGAAGCGCCGTTACCGAGAAGCCCATGCAATGACCGCCGGCCATGCGCTCGTTCTCGACATCCATCCACTTCTGCGCCGTCGGCGTCAGCTGGCAGCTCGAGCCGCTGCCACGCGCGCATACGACGTCTCCGAAGAGGTCGTCCATGTTGGTCGCCGTCATGTTCTGCGGCCCGACGTCGTTCCCGTAGTTCTCCCACGAGAAGCCGTTCGGGTCAGGACGGAAGCCGTTGTCCGCGACGAGGTTGCCGCTGGGCTTGTAATCGGCGGACTGCCCCGCCGAGCCACCGCCGCTGACGAGGCCGGTGCCGGCGGCCGACTTGTGGCCCCCGCCGCAGCCCGCGAGCGCGAGCACGATAAAGAGGGCTGCCGCAGACGAGAGTAGGAACCTCACCCCGACGACCCTTTCATGGCCAAGGAACTCTGTCAAGAGCTTTCTGCGTCTGTCACGGCCGGAGCGAGCTCGTGTTCACGACCTCGAAGTCCCTACCGGTGATCTGGCCGATCGTGTGCAGAGCGTCGTTCGACCAGTGTGGGTCGGGCGCGCCGCTGATGTACCAGTTCGCGCCGTTGTCGGCGACCATCATCCCGTAGCGCTTGAGGGCTTGAAGCACGATCCGCGTCTGGCGCGGAAAGCCTGCGATCGGGACGTTCGCCTTGAGCCGCACCCGCAGTCCCATCGGCGGCAGGCTCGAATCGGTCAGGTCGCTCGCGTGGTGGCGCGCGGGGTAGATGTACGCGCGCCGCGACCGCTCGACGGTGAAGCGAAGCGCATGGTCGATCCGGCCGCGCTTCACCTCGTCCCAGCGCGCGAGCCCCGGAAAGATCGGCAGCCCGGCGGCGTCCGCGGACGTCCAGCCCGCCGGCCGCAGCTTGTTCGAGCGCAGGCTCCAGATCGCCCCCGAGCCGGCACGGCGGCCGTGCAGCGCGTAGACCTCGTACAGCTTGCAGCTCGAACGGTCGACCATCAGCGCGTGGTGGTCGCTTCCGTACTCGACCTTGACGCGGGCCGGAATGGGGTACCGGCCCTTGTCGCTCTCGTCCGCGTAGTCGAAGGAGAGGCCGACGCGCCGAGTCGCCTTCGAGACGACGTTGAACGGGATCCCGATCGGGCCGCCGTCCCATTTCCCGGAGCCGAAGTCGGGATGGAGGCCCGTGTCGAGCCCGATCGAGCGGATGATCTGGCTGGAATTCGCGGACACCGGGAGCCTGTCGACGCGCCGGTTCCAGGGATTGTTCTTCGGAAAGATCGGACAGCCGGGGGCCTGCGGAAGCCGAAGCGCGGCGGCAGAGCCCCCTGCGACCAGCGCGAGCACGAACGTCAGCGCAGCTGGGTATAGGTGGGATCGCCGTCCCACAGCACTGGCTTGGAGTCGATTGGCACCCATCGGTAGCGGAAGACTAGGCCCGCGTCCTCGTCGGCGCCGGACACCGTGTGCTCCCACGAGTCCAGGGTCTGTCCTTCGGCGTGCACCTCGAAGGCGTGGTTCTCGTAGGGCGAGAGCTCCGTCCACGTGCCGAGGACCGGCAGCTCGCGCACGATCCGAACGTTCTCGAGACCTGCCTCCTCCACGAGCTCTCGTCGAAGTGCCTGCTCGAGTGTCTCTCCCGGGTTGGCGCGGCCGGCGGGTACCTGCGTCCCAGCTTCCGGATGGTCACGATGGTCGAAGACGAGCAACTCCCTCCCACCTGCACGCCGCCGCGTCACGTAGGCAAGAACGTGCTGTCGCACTAAGCCTTCGCTTTGAGTGACGCTTTGTACGCGCGCTTCTTCGCCTGGTAGTCCTCGAGCGCCTGCGCCGAGTCGACGTCGCCGAGCGTCGGGTGGTTCGGAACGAGGTCCTGTGCCGCTGCGACGCGGAAGCGCTTGGCGAGCACCGAGCCGAGCGCGGTCACCTTCATCGGCCCGAAGCCGGGGAGGGACGAGATCCGTTCGCGCAGGTCCGCGCCGTCCTGTGCTTCTGCCCACAGGCGCTCGGCGTCGCCGCCGTAGCTCTCCACGACGACTCCGGCGAGTTGCTGGACGCGCTCGGCCATTGACCCGGGGAAGCGGTGGATCGCGGGCTTCTCGCGGAAGGCTTCCTCCAGCCGCGCGGGGTCGGTGGCAGCGATGCGCCCCGGCTCGAGCGTCCCCAGCCGCTGCCTCAGCTTGAGCGGACCGGCGAAGGCTGTCTGGACCGGCACCTGCTGGTCGAGTGCAAACCCCATCAGGAGCGCGAACGGCTCGTGGGCGAGCAGCGCGTCGGCCTCGTCGTTGCCGGTGAAGTGAAGCCGGTCAGGCTGGGTAGCCGTTGGCATTGCGCCGATCTTACTTGGGAAGTCTTGCCCTTGATCATTGCCGCCGGGTCTGTCCGGAAACCTGGGTAGTGTTGTCCATGATGAAAACGTGCGCGCATTGCAGGCTTCGAAAGCCTCTCGCTGACTTCTATCGAAGCAAGCAATGGAATGACGGGCGCCATCCTTACTGCAGGCCCTGTCTCCTTGAGTACCAGCGGCGTTGCCGCTTCGAGAAGCTCGATGCTGAGCGACCTGAGCGGCGGCAGTGGAGCCGCCGTTTCGTGCGCCACGAGTACTTTCGAACGCTGACGTTCCCCCGCCAGGCTTACGTCCTGGGACTACTCGCTTCGGACGGAAACGTCTTTGGAACCCGCGTTTCGCTCGAACTGGCGGTCAAAGACACGGAACTCGTGGAGCTGGTGCGTGACCAACTCGCACCCAGCGTCGCTCTCCGCTCACGCCGACGAGCGACGCGGGGCTATGTCATCTTCTCGATCAGCTCGCGTCCGCTTGTGGGCGATCTCGCGTCGCTCGGCGTGGTGGAGAGGAAAAGCCGCACGTTCCGCTGGCCGGAGGAGCTACCAATTTCGCTTGCGCGCCCGTTCCTCCTCGGCTACTTCGACGGAGATGGCTTCATAACGTGGAGCCGGACTCAGCACTGGGTGTACCCGCGCTGGGGCCTGCTCGGCACCGAGGGTTTCCTCGAGGCCGTCAACGATCTTCTCGCGGCTGAGCTTGGAATCAGGCGGCGAAGGCTTGAGGGCCGAGCAGGTTGCCATCGTCTGAGCGTCAGCGGGCGCGATGCTTTCGTGGTGGACAAGTGGCTCCATGAAGGTTTTGAATTCGGCCTCGGTCGCAAGCGCTTCACGGGCGACTAGGCTCTTTGGCGTGGAGCCGCTTTCGGTCTTCAGCCCTCGGACGCGCGCCTGGTTCGAGCGGACGTTCGAGGCCCCGACGCCTGCGCAGGCGCTCGGCTGGCCCGCGATCGCGCGCGGCGGGGACACCCTCATCCAGGCGCCGACGGGCTCCGGCAAGACGCTCGCCGCCTTCCTGTAC
>WNFU01003413.1_pt1 | contig 20977 bp, 20 predicted proteins | sample 5400121 | NCBI WGS metagenome assembly WNFU01 (sample SAMN13153360, study PRJNA577476) | soil metagenome | isolation source: 100 cm soil or saprolite under grassland replicate 1 | place: USA:California | collected 2016-06-15 | reverse complement strand
GCGGGCAGCGCGGCGAGGGCCGCCTCGTCGGGGATGTACTCGTAGTCCTCCAGCGAGCCGTGCAGGAACTTCTCGTACGCGGCCAGGTCGAAGTGGCCATGGCCCGACAGGTTGAACAGGATGACCCGCTTCTGTCCGGCGGCCCTGGCGGCCAGCGCCTCGTCCATGGCAACCCGGATCGCATGCGACGACTCGGGCGCAGGGAGGATCCCCTCCGCGCGAGCGAAGGCGACGGCGGCAGCGAACGCCGCACCCTGGTGGACGGCCCTGGCCTCGATGTCGCCGTGCTCCTTGAGCAGGCTCACGAGCGGGGACATGCCGTGGTAGCGCAGGCCGCCGGCATGGATTGGTTCCGGGATGAAGCCGGAGCCCAGCGTGTACATCTTGACCAGCGGCGTGAGCTTTCCCGTGTCGCCGAAGTCGTACGCGTAGACGCCGCGGGTGAGCGACGGCGCCGCCTCGGGCTCGACCGCGATGACCCGATAGGCTCGGCCGCCACGAAACGTCTGGCCCAGGAACGGGAAGGTCAGGCCGGCAAAGTTCGAGCCGCCGCCGGCGCAGGCGATGATCAGGTCCGGCTCCTCGCCGGCCATGGCCATCTGCTCGATCGCCTCCTGGCCGACCACGGTCTGGTGGAGGAGCACGTGATTCAGGACCGAGCCCAGGCTGTACTTCGTGTCGTCCCGTGTCGCGGCGTCCTCCACCGCCTCGCTGATCGCGATGCCAAGCGAGCCGGGACTGTCAGGCTGCTCGGCCAGAACTGACCGGCCGTAATTGGTCGTCGTGCTGGGGCTCGGGACGACCTCCGACCCGTACGTCTCCATGAGGATCCGGCGATACGGCTTCTGGTCATAGCTCGCACGGACCATGTAGACCTTCGACTCGATGCCGAAGAGTGAGGCGGCGAACGACAGCGCGCTGCCCCACTGACCGGCGCCGGTCTCGGTCGCGATGCGGCTCGTGCCCTCGTCCTTGTTGAAGAAGGCCTGGGCAATCGCCGTGTTGGGCTTGTGGCTGCCGGCCGGGCTCACGCCCTCGTACTTGAAGTAGATGTGCGCGGGCGTGTCGAGGACCTTCTCCAGCCGTCGCGCCCGCACCAGTGGGCTGGGCCGATAGAGGCGATAGGCTTCGCGGACCGGTTCGGGGATCTCGATCTCGCGGTCGGCGCTGACCTCCTGGCGGATCAGCGCCATGGGGAAGAGGGGAGCCAGGTCGGCCGGCCCGATCGGCTGGCCGGTCCCGGGATGGAGGACGGGCGAGGGCGGCACCGGAAGGTCGGCCACGATGTTGTACCAGGCCTTCGGGATCCGGTCCTCACCCAGGACGAACTTCGTGTGCTCCTCGTCGATCCCCGCGGTGCGCAGCTCCCGCTCGCCCATTCCGGTGCCTCCTGTTCGTTGGAGTCGGCTCGTTCCCCGCCGTTCGTTCCCGCCGTTCGATCCCGCCGTTCGTTCCCCCGACCGTGACATGGCGGAGCGGTCAGAGTACGACGGTGGCCACCGATCGACCACCGCAGCTTCTGCGGCCGCTGCATGACGTCTCATTCCACAGGGACTCGGCTGTCGGATGAACGTGCAGAGTCCATGTGGTAGAACGTCAATTCGCGGGGCGGCCACGCTGACTCATTCCGCAACCTATTCCTCGTCGAATACGGCCGGGCTCATGCCTGGCGGTCTGAGGAGGCGCGGGCGCGGGGCTCAGCGGGGGACGAGCGACTCGTAAAGGTCGACCGTCTGGCGGGCGATCGCGGCCCAGCCGAAGTGGTCCACGGCGCGCTGGCGACCTGCCCGCCCCATCGCCTCGCGCCGGGCTGGGTCGGCCATGAGCTCGTTGATCGCCGCGGCGAGGTCCCGCGCGAATCGTTCCGGATCCCGCGGCTCGAACGACTCACCTCCGGCGGATTCGAACGGAACGAGCAACCCGGTCTCGCCGGGCACGACGACCTCCGGAATGCCGCCCACGGCGCTCGCCACCACGGCCGTGTCGCAGGCCATCGCCTCCAGATTGATGATGCCGAACGGCTCGTAGACGGACGGGCAGCAGAAGACGGCGGCGTGGCTGTACAGCTGGCGAACGGTCGGCTTGTCCACCATCTCCGGGATCCACACCACGTTCGCGTGCTCGGCCTGGGCCGCGGCGACACCGGCCTCCATCTCGGCCGCGATCTCGGGCGTGTCGGGGGCGCCGGCGCACAGGACCACGCCGATGCCCGGATCGAGATGGCGGATTGCGCGGACCAGGTGGACGATGCCCTTCTGGCGCGTGATGCGGCCCACGAACAGGACGTACGGCACGGATCGATCGATGCCGAAGCGCTCGAGCGCGTCGGCGGCCCGTTGCGGGCGGTACTCGTCGGTGTCGATCCCGTTGTGGATCACCCCCACTCGCTCCTCTGGGACGTTGAACAGGCGCAGGACGTCGGCCCGCGTCCCCCCGGAGACGGCGATGACCGCGTCGGCCATCTCGATGGCGGTCCGCTCCACCCAGCTCGAGACGTCGTAGCCGCCGCCGAGCTGTTCGCGCTTCCACGGCCGGAGCGGCTCGAGGGAGTGGGTCGTGATGACGAGCGGGATGCCGTAGGCGAGCTTCGCCAGGATGCCGCCGAGGTGCGTATACCAGGTGTGGCAGTGCACGACGTCCGCCGTCACCGGCTCGGCCGCGAAGGCGAGGTCGCGGCTGAGGGCCGACCACAACGGTCGCAGGAGATCGTCGGCCCCGGACAGGTCGTGGGCGACCGGAAAGCCGCGGACGCGGAGCCGTTCACCCAGCTCGTCCTGCGTCCCGAAGGTGCGCACGTCGACATCGATGAGCCTCGCCAGCTCACGGGTCAGGTACTCGACGTGGACGCCGGCGCCCCCATAGACGCTCGGTGGATACTCGTTCGTCAGGATCAATGCCTGCATCCCGGCCAGCCTATCAGCGCGGGGGTGTAACGCTCGCGAGCCTCGCGGCGTCGAGCCTGGTAGCGCCGGCGCTCGGCGGCGCCGAGGGACATCAGCCAGGGGACCCGCTCTCATGCCGCTCCGCCGCCTGACCGCGCGGGAGTACCTCGTCGACCTCGTCGGCACGACGGTCGCCTGGCCCATCTACAGCCGCCGGGAATGGATGGATCGAGAGGCCCTGGACCGGTTCGCCCTGCGACGCACTCGCGACATCGCCGTCCACGCCGCTCGTACCGTCCCGCTGTACCGCGACCTCTATCGCGATGCCGGCGTCGAGCCGGCAGATATTCGAAGCTGGGACGACGTGCGCCGCCTGCCGCTGGTCGACAAGGACCTGATCCGGGACGGCTATCCGGAGCGATCGCTGACCGAGGGCGCGGACCTGGCGGCGTGCCTCGTCTCCACGAGCTCCGGATCGACGGGGCGGATGATGACGATCCCCCACCGCGCCGACCGGCTGTGGCCATATCTCCTGAGCAGCCAGCGGATGCTCCGCTGGGCAGCGGGCGGCCGCTACCCGTTCTGGTGGCGCCAGGCGTACGTGTACACGTCCGAATACCCGCTCCTGCGGGTCCCCGGGTTGTACCCGCTCACGTTCATTCCGACCGCGGGCGAGCCGGCCGCGATCCTGGCCCGCCTGGAAGCCGTCCGGCCGCAGCTTCTGCACACGTATCCCACCGTCCTGCGCGACCTCCTGGCCGTAGAGCCAGGGCGGGTGGCCGCCCTGGGACTGAAGGGCGTCTCGGTCGGCTCCGAGCTCTCCAGCCAGGACGAGCGCGATGGCTGGGAGGGCGCGCTCGGTTGCCCCGTCCGGGACGAGTACAGCACCGAGGAGCTGGGCCGCATCGCGTCGCAGTGTCCGGCCGGCCGGCACCATCTCCACGAGGACATCGTCAAAGTGGAGATCGTGGATGCCGATGGCCGTCCGACCGACGGCATCGGCGAGGTGGTGGGAACCGAGCTCCACAACCGGACGATGCCGTTCGTGCGGTACCGCCAGGGTGACCTCGCCCGGATCAGCGAGGAGCGCTGCGATTGCGGGCGTCATAGCCGCCTCCTGGTCGACCTCGTGGGTCGGAGCAACGACGGCTTCGTCCTCGGTGACGGGCGGCGGCTGGCGGCCGGCTTTCTGCTCGACGTCGCCTATCGCGCCCTCATCGCGGCCGGCGAGACGGGCGTGCTGGCCTATCGCTTCATCCAGCCCGATCCCACGCAGGCCACCCTGGAGGTCGTGCCCGGGCCAGGCTACGGGCCTGCGATCGAGGCGCAGATCCTGGCGTCGATCGAGGGCGAGCTGGCGGCCAGCGGACTCCGGCTTACGGTCGCGCCGGTGCCCGCGATCGAGCGCCTGCCCGGGGGCAAGCGCTCCACGATCGTGCGGACTTTCTTTAAGGCCAGCCCGGGCCCATGACGAACCTCGTCTTCAGCAGGGCCTGGGAGGACGACCGGCTCGACCTCGCCGCGCTGTCCATTCGGCCGGGCGATCGTGTCCTCGTCGTGGCGGCCGCCGGGGATGCGGCGCTGGCCCTGGCTGCGGCCGGCGCCGGCCGGGTCATCGCCGTCGACCGGAATCAGGCTCAGCTCCACCTGGTCGCCCTCAAGATCGCCGCCGCCAGGCACCTCGACCCGGAGGCTCGCTACCGCTGGTTCGAGGTCGGTCGCGACCCCACCGCACCGCAGGTCTATCGCCGGGTCCTGCGGAGCCGGCTCGATCCGGCCGCCGCCGCGTTCTGGGATCGCCACATCCACCTCTTCGGGGATGGACTCCACGATCGGGTGGGCGTCGGCCGCTCGTTCGCCCGCGTGGGCCGGCTGGCCCGCTTCCTCGTCCCGTCGCTGGCCGCGCACGTGGAGGCCGTGGGTACGACCGGCGAGCAGGCCGCCTTCTGGCGCCGGCACGTTCGTGGTCGCCTGTTTGGCCCGATCACCCATTGGCTCTTTGCGCACACCCCGGCGATGGCCCGCCTCGCCCCCAACCCGCACGAGCTGCAGCGAATGCGGCAGGGCGGTTATTCGCACGCGCTGGAGGCGCGGATCGAGGGCGTGATCGAGCGCACCCTGGTCCGCCAGCATCCCTGGTGGCGTCCCGCGTTCTCCGGCCGGGCGGCGTCACCGGGCCACGGCGCCGCCTGGCTGGATCCGGATCTCGACTCCGCCGTCCGCGACGGCGCTCAGGCGATCGAGCTCGTGGCCGGCGACCTGACGGAGGTGTTGAATGCCCAGCCGGAGGGTTCGCTGGATGCCGTGAGCGTCTCCAACGTCCCGGACTGGCTGGCCCAGGACCAGCATCGGGTCCTGCGGGCTGCGCTCGTCCGCGTCCTGGCGCCCGGTGGGCGTGTTCTCGCCCGCTCGATCCTGGCGGATGACGGGTCGCTGGCGGGCGACGGCCTCGTTCGGGATCCTGCGTCGGCGAGGCTCGTTGCGGACGAGCGAACCGCGCTGTACGGTCGGGTCGACCTGCTACGGCGCGGCTGAGACGCCCTCGCTCCGTGGGCGCGCCACGGCTCAGACGACCGTGGGCAGCTCTCGACCGATGCCATGCCGGAGCCGCCGTGGCGACAGCGCGAGGCAGGTGACCATGAGGGCGAGGGCGAGGCCAGCGAGGGACCACAGGCTGGCCTGGAAGTCGCCGGTCACGTCCCGGATGGCACCGAGCAGGACCGGCCCAGTGGACGACAGGATGTAGCCACCCAGCAGCATGAGGGCGGCCACGGCGCCGACCTCCCCGGGCGCATCGGCAACGTCCACCGGGAGAGTCAGGACGAGTGGAAAGATGGCACCCAGGGCAAGGCCGAGTGCGACGCTCCAGAGAAGGCCCGCCTCGGGCACCAGGAGCACGCCCAGGAGGCCGATCAGGACGGCCAGCGCCGACGCCAGCAACTGGCCACGGCGAGAGCCCAGTCGATCGGCGACGAGCGGTACGCCGATCGTCGTCAGCAGGCCGATGCCGTTCATCGTCGCCAGGAGCGATCCGGCACTCGCCTGGTCCCAGCCTCGCTCGACGTAGACGTTCGCCAGCCAGGCCACGAGACCGTAGTAGATCATCGACTGCAGGCCGAAGAGGAGCGCCAGGAGCCAGCCGGTGGCGCTGCGCCATGGCAGTCGCGGCGGCCCAGATCCGGTGCGTTCGTTCGGCCGGTCCGATCGAACGAGGAGGAGCCAGGCCGCCCCGGGCACGGCGCTGGCAATCGAGATGGCAGCCAGCGAGAACCGCCAGTCCAGATCGACGCCGGCCAGCGGTACCGCCACGGCCGCGGCGATCGTGGAGCCGGCCACGATGCCACCGGCGTAGGCGCCCGTACCGAGCGCGGGCACGGTCGGTGCCCGGAGCTTGACGACGATGGCGGGAATGGCCCCGGCGGTTCCCACGCTGACGCCGATGGCCAGCGTGGCGGCGAGCACGGTGGTCGCGTCCGGAGCGACCGCCCGTGCCACGCCGAGGATCGAGATGGCCGTCACGCAGGCGGCCAGCGCGGCGCGGACGCCGACTCGGGCCACGAGGCGGGGACCAATGGGCGCGAAGATGCCCATGCACAGGACGGGAATCGTGCCCAGCAGGCCAGCGACGCCATGGCTCATGCCCAGGTCGGTCCGCATCTCCGGCAGGAGGGGACCGATCGCCAGCAGCTGGGGCCGGAGGGCCAGGGACGCCAGGAACAACCCGACCAGCGGGGCGAGCGCCGAGCGTGGTGGCATCGTGGAAGGGTACCGCCAGCCGACCGGGCGATGGTTCAGGCGAAATACAACATGTAGGTCAGGACCCACAGCCCGACGTAGACCGCCAGCACCAGCCGCTCGTGGCGACGCAGCAAGGCGGGTGCAACTACCCCGATCAGGGCGGTGACCAGCACGCCCGGCCCCATCCGGGTGAGACGGTTGACGATCACGCCGAGGCCGAGCAGCAGCGGCGACCCGCCGGCCAGCATCCACGCGACCGTGTACACCTTCACCGGCGTGCCCGGTCCGAAGCCGACGAACCCCAGCAGGTCGTCGCCGGCGACGGCACCCTGCGCCGCCTCGAGCATCGCCGGATCGATGCCCGGAACGGCCAGGATGAGCGATCTGGCCGCGCCCGGGTCGAGCATTGTGAGTCCGGCCAGCACCGCTGAACCGGCCAGAGCACCGGCGATGGCGGCGGCGAACAACCGCCAGGCCTGGCGAGGCGCGGCCAGCGCCAGGAGGTACAGCAGCACGTCGGGGACAACCGGCAGTGCGATCGCCTCGGCGACGCCCCACGCGCCGATTAGGACGGCCGCCTGCCTGGTCGCCGCGAACTGCTCGAGGCGCTCGACGATCGTGCTGGCACGGCCGGCTCGTTCCATCGCGCCGCCGATGATGGCACGGAGTACGCCGTCCGGGCGCGGGACGTCGTCCGTGTGGCCCGGTCGCGTTTGACAGGCGTGCGGGCCGCTCCGAACATGGACGCGGACTGACGAGCGCCCGCCACGAGCCCGGCGGCGCCGATCGACTCCCGTGCCCGGAGGAAGCTCATGTCCCGCCTGATTCGCCGGCTGAGCGCAGCCGTTACGAGCATCGCCGCTCCCACGACGATCGTCCGCGCCCACTGCGACCTGCCGTGCGGGGTATACGATCCCGAGCAGGCCCGGATCGAGGCCGAGTCCTGCTACAAGATCATCGAGAAGTACGCGGCCAACGAAGACGCGACGTTCCGCACCCGCGCCATCGCGATCAAGGAAGAGCGTGCGGAGCTCGTGAAGCACCACCTCGACGTGCTGTGGCACGACTACTTCAAGCCCGAGCACCTGGACAAGGTGGCCAACCTGCACGACCTCTTCTGGGAGACCACCAAGCAGGCGTCCAAGGTGAAGGCATCGACCGACCTGGCCGACGCGAAGAAGCTGCTCGACCTGATCGACCAGGTCGAATCGGCCTGGAAGGTCACCGGCGGACCCGAGAAGACGCGCGTCGTCCGACAGACGGCCTGACCGCCAACGGTCCTCCGGCCATCCGCGCGGAGCCATTGCGCACCAGGCTCCGCGGTCCATGGCGCGTGGGGGTGGCCGAAGGAAGCATGCGCCCCGCCATCGAGCCCGGCGACTGGCTGTTGACGGACCCGACCGTCCGACGCTGGCCGCGACGTGGTGTCATCGTCGTCGTCCGGGAGCCAGACTCGGACGTGCTCGCCCTGAAGCGGGTCGCGGCTCGACCCGGCGACGTCGTGGCCGACATCCCGGTGACCGATCCCGAGACCGGCCGGGACGTCGCGGTCACGATCCGGCTCGGGCCCGACGAGGCGTGGCTGCTCGGCGACGACCCGACGGTCGTCTCCATCGACTCGCGGCGTTACGGGCCCGTGGGCCTCGACCGGCTGGTCGCCCGCGCCTGGTTGCGCTACTGGCCGCCACGCCGGATCGGCCTGCTGCGATAACGCACCCGTCGCGGCCGGCGCGCCGATCCCTGGTCTCCCCTCGACGGGGACCTATCATCGGTCGACGATGAGCACGCTCGCCTTCGACCCTCAGCAACCGCTGCCGGGACCACCGGACCCGTGGGCCGCCAGCGACCCGCCGATTGGGCGCGAGGGTCCGCCATACGCCATGACCCAGATGATCGCGGCGGAGCCGGCGCTCGCCGGCCGGGTCCTCGGCTACCTGTCGGGTTCCTCTGGTCCGGCGGCCGAGCTTGCCGGCGCCATCCGCGAGGCTGCGGCGGCCGGCGCCCCGATCGTGGCGGTCGGCTGCGGCACGTCGGAGCACGGCGCGCTGGGCTTCGCGGCAATCGTCGGGGAGGCGATGCGTGCGGCGGGACTCCCGGGGCCCGGTCCGGTCGCCAGGCAGGCGCTCGAGGCCGCGCTCGAGCCACAGGCCGGCGGCCTGTGCATCGGGATCTCGCACGAGGGCGGCACCGCGGCGACCATCCGGGCCATGGGAGCGGCCCGCGCGTCGGGAGCGCGCATCGGCCTGGTGACCGTCAGCGAGCGGGCCCCGGCCGCCGCCTTCGCCGATATGCTCCTCGTCACGCGCGAGCTGGACCAGAGCTGGTGTCACACCGTCGGCTACCTCGCCCCGCTCCTCGCGGGGGTTGCCGTCGGCGCCGTCATTCGCGATGCGCCCGACGGCGCCGGGCAGGTCCAGGCGCTTCTGGCGGCGGGACTGACCGCGCCGGCGACCGCCTTGACCGAGGCCGTCGCGCAGGAGTTGGCGGCGGCTCGTCACCTCGTGGTGATCGGCTCCGGGGCCGACCGCGCGGCCGGCCGCGAGCTCACCCTCAAGATCGAGGAGGGCGCCTGGATCCCGTCGGCGTATCGCGACCTCGAAACGTTCCTTCACGGACACCTGCCCGCGACGGACGAAACGACCGGACTCGTGCTCCTCCTGACCGACCGTAGAGGCGAGGCCGAGCGCATCGAGCGGGCCCGCCAGCTGCTGGCCGCGGTCGGGGCGGCTGGGGTCCGCTCGGCGGCGATCCTGTCGGGCGCAGCAGCGGGCGCGCTCCCCGACTCGCTCACGCCGGCGGGCCGTCTCGTCGTGCCGGGCGATCCGAGCCTGCCCGCGCCAGTGGCCAGCCTGTTCGCCACGGCGACGCCACTGCAGCTGCTGACCGAGCGGATCGCCCGTGAACGGGGCACCAACCCCGACCCGATCCGCCGCGATGACCCCCGCTACGCGAACGCGGCCGCACTGGCCGAGTCCTAGCGGCCGAGTGGCGGGCTGTACGCCCTAACGCGCTCCTCGAACAGCCGACCCTCTTCCCTCGGGACTTTCGAGCTATGCCGGGCGGCCGAGAGGTCACGTAGTCTGCGAGTCCGTCCACCGGGGACTTCGTTCGAGGAGCCATGCCGCCGTTCGTGGGGCGTCGCCCAAAGCCGCGCACCCACCAGGAGCCGCATCGTCTGGCGCCGGAGACCCGGCTCGCCTGGATCACGAGCCACGTCGAGCGATTGCTGGTGCCCCCGGCCACGCCGTCGGACGAAGATTCGCCGGATGACTATCGGCGTGTCGTGCTGTTCGTCGCCGCCATCGCCCTGGGTTTCTTCATTCCGTCGCTGGCCATCGCCGGCGTGCCGACCAGTCGCTGGCTGCCGTTCATCATGGCGAGTGCGATCGCGGGCGTCGCCATCGCCTCGGGCTTCCTCATCGCGGGGCGCGGCTCACCCCTCGGCATCCCCCTCGCGTTTGCCAACGCGATCATCGGGGCGGCCCTTGGCTGGTACCTGCACGACTACTACCACGAGCTCGCGCTCCTGTATGCGCTCCTCGCGGCCGCGCATGCCAGCCTGCACGGCCTTCGAGCCGCGCTGGTCACGGTAACGCTCGGCGCGATTGCCATCCCGCTGGTCGTGGCTCCAACTCCCCACTTCAACTGGACCGATCCCATCTACGCGTCCATCTACCTGCTCGGCCTCTCGCTGCTGCCGTGGGTCGCCGGCCGGCTCGCTCGTCGTCGGGCTCAAGCCCTTCGCCTGCAGCTCCGGGCCACGGTGGCGACGGAGCAGGAGGCAGTCATGATCCTCGCCCGCGCCGCCGAGGCAAAGGACGAGGTCACCGGCGACCATGTCGGTCGTGTCGGCGATCTATCGGCCACGCTGGCAGAGCAGGCCGGCCTTTCGAGCGCAGCGGTCGGCGATGTCCGCTTCGCTGCGATGCTGCACGACGTCGGCAAGCTGCACGTGCCCGACAGCATCCTCATGAAGCCCGGCCGCCTCACGCCGGAGGAGTTCGCCATCGTCAGAGAGCACTGCGTCTGGGGTGAGCGAATCCTCGGTTCCAGCAACGGCTTCCAGCTGGCGCGACGGATCTGTCGCAGCCATCACGAGAACTGGGATGGCTCGGGCTATCCGGACGGGCTGATGTGGGAGGGCATCCCGCTCGTCGCCCGCATCGTCCACATCACCGACGTGTTCGATGCGCTGAGCAACAAACGGCCGTACAAGAGCGCCTGGCCGCTCGAGCGCTGCCTGGAAGAGATCGAGCGACAGGCGGGCCGAATGTTCGACCCGGAGCTCGTCGCGCTGTTCCTTCCGCTCGTGGCCGCGAGCGCGCACGTCCGTCCGGCGAAGACCGATGAGGGACGTCCTCCGGCCCAGGCAATCGCCTGACCCCCTGACCTGCCTGACCCGCCTGACCCGCCTCGCGCCGTAGTCCACCATGACTCAGTCATGGGACGAGCACGCATGGTGGAACCACGAGGACTGCATTCTCGCGCAGTGGCCGTGCACGTTCGTTGGTCCCGCGAGTCACGGTGGACTTGCGCGACGCCAATTCAGCCCGTGGCCTCAGGTCCGACGTCTGGGCGCTGCCCCCAGGCGACGCATGAACTCGGCGTAATCGGCATATGCGGCGGCGCCGCGCCGTCCGTGGAGGATCGTTGGCCTGAGCCATTGGCTGCGCCGGCTTGACGGATCGATCGCCACGATGGCTCGAGCCGGCCGGCTGATCGCCACGCCCGGGAATTCGATAAAGCGCCGCACCTCATCCGGCCGCACCGGAAAGGTCTGCACGAGCGCGTCGCGATTGAGTCGCAGACGCATCTCCGTGGCCTCCGTGTCGAGCACGACGATGGCGCCACCGACCGATCGGACCGCCCAGCCCAGCCGACGTGCTGCCGTCTCCGCTTCGCGCTCGTACCAGGTCCTCGCCCGCTCGATGCGTCCCAGATCCTCGATCTCGGTCTTCATCTCGACCACGAGGAGGGCTCGGTCCGTGGCGCGATACGCGAGGACATCGATCCAGCCATGGGACCGAGCATGGCCGATCTCGACTTCTCGCTTGGCCACCCAGCCGGCAGCCATCAGCCTGCGGACGACATACGCCACGCATTGCGCGTGAGCGGGGTCCTGCTGTCGCCGACGGTCGGCAAGGAACGGCGCCTCCACGCGCAGGTCGAGACGGCTGCCCATGGCGTCGATGACACGCCCGATCGTGGCCAGGTCGACGCGATCCAACAGCCCTCGCTCGAGGCGCGAGACCGTCGACTGTGACGTGCCGGCGCGACGAGCGAGCTCTGCCTGACCCCAGCCGATCGCAAGCCGGGTCTCGCGCGTCGTCGAGGCCATGACAAACGTCAGATGGCGACCAGCCGGGCCGGATCCTGGTAGCGGGACGAGCCGTCTCATCGACTGATTGCAGCATCCCGCGGTTACGCGGCAGTTTCAGGACACGGCTGTAGTCCACCATGACTCAGGCTCGGAACGAGCACACATGGCGTGCGTTCAGGAACTGCGAAAGCGCGCATCGGCCGTGCTTGTTCGTGGTTCACGCGAGTCACGGTGGACTTGCGCGGGCATGGGCGCGGGCATGGGTGTGGGCGGGAGCGCGGGCGCGCTGCGCGGCGGGCGCGGACGCGGGAAAGACACTCAGGCGCGGGCGACGATCTCGCGGCCGAGGAGGTCGATCATGTCGAGGTCCCAGGGCAGGAAATCCTGCAGCATGATGCGCTGGCAGCCGGCCTCCTCATAGCGGGCGACCATGGCCCGAGCCTCGTCCGGGGTGCCCACGACCCAGCGTGGCTTGCGCTCGGCGAGCCATCCCTCGGCGTCCGTGTCGCGACCCGACCGGCCGCCGACGCTGCCCTCGCCCATGAGAGCCATGAGCTCCGCGCCACGCCGCCGCACTTCGGCAGCGTCGGAACCCACGAGCACCCCCGTCATCGCCGAGCGCATCATCGTGGCCGGATCCCGGCCGGCCGCCTCGCACGTCCTTGCCAGCTGCCCGAACTTCTCTCGGGCATGCTCCGGCGAGGCGCTCGAGAGATTGAACTCAGCCGCGTGCGCGGCCGCGATCCGCAGGGCGCGGGGGGAGCCCGAGCCGCCCGTGATGACGTGGATGCGGCGCGTGGGCTTTGGCCGGAATCGCGCGTCGGAGATGCTGTAGAACCGCCCCTGGAACGACCAGCCGTCGGGCTCGTTCCACAGGCCGTCGAGGATGGTCAGCTCCTCCTCGAGCATCGTCGCCCGGTCGCCGATCGGTGGGAACGGAAAGCCGTGGCGCCGGTGCTCGTCCTCGTGCCAGCCCGCGCCGACCCCGACGTCGATCCGGCCGCCGCTCATCTCGTCCACGGTCACGACGACCTTGGCGAGGTTGCCGGGCTGTCGGAACGCGACCGGCGAGACGAGCGTTCCGAGCCGCAGCGTGGAGGTCTCCCTGGCCAGGCCGGCCAGGACCGCCCAGGCATCGGTGGTCGGATTGTCGGTCGGCCCAGGAAAGCTCTCGTAGTGGTCGGATCGGAAGAGCGTCTCGAATCCGGCGGCCTCGGCCCGGCGGGCGACGGCGAGCTGGTCGGCGTAGGACATCCCCTGCTGGGGCTCGATCATCAGGGCGAAGCGCATCGGCGACCTCCTCCATTGGGCCTGAAACATTCAGCTTGACAGGATGATTCGCTCGGGTAGAATGCTCAACTTGATGCGAAACATTGACGAGGACCGAACCTTGACCAACACCGCGAGTCCCGTCCAGGGCCAGGACGTGCTCGTGGAGCGCATCATGGACGAATTCCATGCTGCCATCCGCGAATTGCGATGCGGCGGCATGGGCCGCCTCGTGAAGTCAGGCGTCAGCATGACCAACCTCAACGTGCTCGGTCTCCTGTCCCGACACGGCGAGATGCCGATGAGTCGCCTGGCCGACGTCCTGGATGTTTCCCTGTCCAACGCGACGGGCCTCGTCGACCGGATGGAGGAGCGCGGGCTCGTGGAGCGCGTCCGCGTCCCGGACGACCGCCGAATCGTCAAGGTCCGGCTGTCCGGCGCCGGTGAGCGCACGCTCGAGGAGGCGGAGATCCTTCGCCGGGAGCTGGTCGAGAAGATCCTCGGCCAGCTGAACGGCAGCCAGCGCGAGCGGTTGGCCCGATGCCTGCAGGACCTGCGTGGCGCCGTCGCCAGTCTCGTCGCGACGGAGGGTCCGGAAACGTTCGGCCACGTCCACACGCACGAATTCGGCCCCGTACTGCCCCGACAGAACGAAGGGATCAATCCAACTCAAGCCATGGGGAGCAACTCATGACCGAAGGAATGCCCATCAACAACGAGGAGCCGGCCGCGGTCTCCGTCGCAGAGGATCCGGCGCTCGGCCTGGACCGTCGAGCCAAGCTCGAGATCCTCCTGGCGATCATGCTCGGGCTATTCCTCGGAGCGCTCGACCAGACGGTGGTCGGGACGGCGCTGCCGAAGATCGTCACCGACCTGGGCGGCAACGACTACTACGTCTGGGTCGTGACGATCTACCTGCTCACGAGCACGATCACCGTGCCCTATTACGGGGCGCTATCGGACCTGTTCGGTCGTCGGCCGCTGCTGATGATCGGGATCTCGCTGTTCCTCGTGGGCTCGGCGCTGTCCGGCCTGAGCCAGACGATGTGGCAGCTGATCCTCTTCCGTGGAATCCAGGGCATCGGCGCCGGAGCCCTGTTCCCGATCTCGCTGGCCGTCATCGGTGACCTCTTTACCCCGGCCGAGCGAGGCAAGTACCAGGGCTTCTTCGGAGCCGTCTTCGGCCTGAGCTTCCTCGTTGGGCCGTGGCTCGGCGGCTTCCTGACCGACAACGTGAGCTGGCATTGGGTCTTCTACGTCAACCTGCCGATCGGGATCATCAGCCTGCTCGTCATCTGGCGGCTGCTGCCCAACATTCGGAAGCCCGGTGCGACACGCAATATCGACTGGCTGGGCGGCGCCGTCTTCGCCGTCGCCGTGAGCTTCTTCCTCGTGGGCCTGACCAACAAGCAGTCCGGCGACTGGGCCGACACCGCCGTCGGCGGCTTCATCGCGATCGGCCTGGCTCTGGGCGCCGTGTTCGTCTTCATCGAGTCGCGGGCGAAGGTTCCGATCATTCCACTCGACCTGTGGCGCAACCGAACCTACGTCTCGTCGATGCTGTCGACTTTCCTCGTCAGCTTCGGCTTCTTCGGAGCCGTGATCTTCCTGCCTCGCTGGTTCCAGGTCGTCCGTCACGAGAGCGCGACGAACTCCGGCTACCAGTTGCTGCCGTTGCTCATCGGGCTGATCGGCGCCTCGATCATCTCCGGCTTCATCGTGGCCCGGACGGGGCGCTACAAGCTGCTCGTGCTCGGGGCCATCGCGACGATGGCCGTGGGTATCTTCCTCATGACCAACCTGCGAACGGACACCGATCAGCCACATCTCTGGCTGTGGATGTTCATCACCGGCCTGGGCATCGGGCCGACGCTCTCGGTGTTCACGATCATCGTCCAGAACGCCGTCCCATTCCAGAAGCTCGGCGTCGCCACGTCCAACCTCACGTTCTTCCGGCAGATCGGCGGCTCGGTCGGCCTGGCGATCGCGGGGACGGTATTCGGCCAGTCGCTTCGCGACGGGTTGCCGGGACAGGTAAAACCGGTCCTGGGCCAGATCGTCAGCCAGGTGCCGCCACAGTTCCAGGCACAGGCTCAGGCCGGTCTCTCGAACCTTGGCGGTGGCTCGCTCGATCTGAACAGCCTCACCGGCGTCGGCCAGAGCTTCGGCCACAGCGTGGTGTCGAGCGTGCCGGCGCAATTCCAGGTGTTCCTTTCGCCCTTCATCCCGCAGCTCGATCGCGCGTTCAATGACGCCTTCAGCCTGGCGGTCGCCCAGAGCTTCACGCTCGGGGTCGTCGCCGCAGTCGCGGCGCTCACGGCCGCCCTTCTCATGCGCGAAATCCCGCTCCGTCGCACCACGGGCGCCGAGGTGCCAGCGTCCGCGGAATCGCGAGCCGGCTCGGCCACCGGGATCCGCCCGGCGCCAAGCACCGACTGACCTGACCCCTCCTCTCGCGGAGACGGCTCCGGCCTTCGGTCGGGGCCGTTTCCGTGCTGGGCCTGCGGTCGGGGGCGGCCGTGCCCGGCCTTCGGTCGGGGCCGATTCCGTGCCCGGCCGGCCTTGCCGTACGATGGAGATGATGGTCGACTCACGAGTCCTTCCCTTCAAGCCTCAGCTGCGGGCGTCCGGTACCCGCGACGCGCCGTTCCGGGCGTTGCTGGCGGGAGGCGAGTTACCGCCGGGCTCCATGCGGCGCGTGAGCGTCGGCGAGCTCGACGTGCTGCTCGCCAACACGACCGACGGGATCGTTGCGGTCGACGACCGATGCCCGCACATGTCGGCGCCGCTGTCGATCGGCCTCCTGGAGGGCTGCGTCGTGCAATGCCCGCTCCACGAAGGCCGCTTCGACCTGTGTAGCGGTGATCCGGTCCGGATGCCGACGACCGGCGGCCTCGATCCCGACGGCGTGTACCACCCCACGTGGTCGCCGGCCGGGCTGCCGCCGAAGACGGACCCACCCGGCCTCAAGGCAGAGGCTCGCCGGCTGACCCGCGTCCGACGATTCCGCTATTACCCGGTCCGGATCGTCGACGGCACGATCGAGGTCGCGCTGCCGACCGACCTGGAACCGACGAGCGACCCGGAACCGGCGACCGACCCGGAACCGGTGACCGCCCGCCAGCAGGTTTGACGAAGGTCGAACTGCCCGGGTAGACTCCGCCGCCTGTGGTGAAGAGGCGCCTGATGGCAGGCGCGGGTGCCGTGGCACTCGCACTGTTGGCCACGTTCGTTCCTCCAACCGGCAGCGCGCAGGCCGCGAGCACGTGCACAGGATGGCGGAGCACGCTCACTCCTCCGCCGTCCATCCGGGTCTATCGGACCGCCCTCGGGCACACCGTGTCGGTCGACTTCAAGCGATATGTCCGGATCGTCATGGCCAATGAGTGGGGACCCACGCATCCGCGTGCGTCCCTGCGCGCGGGGGCTGTCGCCATCAAGCAGTACGGGTGGTACTTCGCCATGCACTGGCGCGGCGGGCGCGACCCGGGCGGCCGCTGCTTCGACGTCGTCGACACCACCCGCGACCAGGTCTACGACCCGTCCCGGACCGTCTACGCGATCCACGCGGCGGTCGTGGAGGAGACGTGGAACTGGACGCTGCGCAAGGGCTCCACGTTCTTCATGACCGGCTATCGGGCCGGGAATGGCATCTGCGGGTCGCAAGAGGACGATTGGCATCTGATGCAGCGCAATGCGTCCGACTGCGTCCGGGACCTGGGCGAGTCCACCGAGACGATCCTGCGCCGCTACTACGGCGCCGATGTGTCCGTTGTCACCCCCGGCGCCAACGACATCACCGGCGACGGGGTGGGAGACACCACCGCCGTCAGCACGGATCCCGCGACCGGTGAGGTCAGCGCGACGCTCGTCACGAGCGACCCGCGGGCGAACGCGACGATCGATGCCCTGGTGGCCGCCGGCGGCGAACCCGTCGTCATCGCCGTGGTGGCCGGCGCCACCGTCGTGGGTCGCGGCAGCATCGACGTCAGCGGTGACCGGCGGCACGACATCCTGCAGCTGCTGCGCGATCCGGACGGCACGCTTCGCATCCAGGTCATGCGGTCGACCGGGAGCGGCTTCTCGCCGGCCGTGACCTGGTGGTCCAGCGCGATCCAGGGACCGTCCCTGGCCGCCACCGGGCTGCACCTCGTCACCGGCGACTTCGACAACGACGGCCGCGGGGATGCCGGCCTCGTCCAGGCGATTCCGGGGTCGCCCGCCGGGGTCGAGCCCGCGGCCGGCCGGAAGCCGGTCCCGGTCGGTTCCTGGGCGCCGAGGCTTCCGGCGACGGCCGGGCGGACCTGGTGGTCCTGCGGCCGGTGATCCGGGGCACGGCCACCGAGGCGCTCGTCGCCCGCTCCACCAACACGGGCGGCCTGCGGACGCTGCGGTCCTGGGTCACGATGTTCATCCGGCCGAGCTCGCTCAGGGCGGTCGTCGGCGACGTGAACCGCGACGGCCGGGACGACGTCATCCTGGCCCGCCGCCGGAGCGGCGACCTGCTGTCGGTCCTCGTCCTTCGGGCGACCTCCGCCCGATCGTTCGTCCTTCGCACCTGGTGGTCGTCCTCCTCGTTCAGCTGGTCCCCCAACCGGTTTGCCACTGCCGACGCGAACCGGGATGGCATGGCCGACCTGCTCGTATACCGCAATGGGGGAACCGATGGCGGGACGCTCGTCTACCGATTCTTGAGCACCGGCGCGGGGTTCCGGACAGCCCTGTGGCGGACGCTTCCCGCGCTGTCCTGGAGCACGCTCGAGGCCCTCTGATCCGCGACGGCCTGAGCTCGACTCGGCGTCAGCGGCTGAGCGGTTCGGCTTCCTCGGCCGCCGGCCGATCGGCAGCATCGCCTCCCGGTGCGTCGGAGAAGGCCCGGATGATCGCAATGGCCTCGGCCGGATCGTCGGTCATGCGGAACAGGTCGAGGTCGGCGGCGACGATCGTCCCAGCCGGCACCTGCGTCTCGCGCATCCAGTCCACGAGACCCCGCCAGTAGGCGGTGCCCATCATCACGACCGGGAAGTGCCGGATCTTGCCCGTCTGGATGAGCGTGAGCGCCTCGAACAGCTCGTCGAGCGTGCCCAGCCCGCCGGGCAGGATGACGAACGCGTCGGCGTACTTCACGAACATCGTCTTGCGCGCGAAGAAGTAGCGGAAGTCGATGCTCAGGTCCAGGTACGGGTTGAGGACCTGTTCGTGGGGCAGCTCGATGTTGCAGCCGATCGAGAGTCCGCCCCCCTCCTGGCAGCCGCGGTTGGCGCCCTCCATCGCACCCGGCCCGCCGCCCGTGATCACGGCGAATCCTGCCTCGGCCAGCAGGCGGCCCACGGTCCGGGCCAGCTCGTAGGTTGGCTCGCCCGGGATCGATCGGGCGGACCCGAAGACCGTCACCGCAGGACCGACCTCCGCGAGGGCCTCGAAGCCGTCCACGAACTCCGACAGGATTCGCAGCGTGCGCCAGGTATCGGTATCGAGGAAGGCGGGCCGAACCTGCTTCTGGAGCAGTCGCTCATCGGACGTCGTGGCGCCGTCCGGATGGAGGAGGCGCTCGGCGCCGGGGCGGACCGCGACACGACCGCTGGTCCGCTTGGGCTGCTGGGGAACGCGTGGGTCGCCTGGGTCGCTCATCGCGATGGGTCCATCATGACAGGCGCTAGGATGCCACCGAGAGAGGCGGTCATGCAGATGCGTCGCCGGGCGATATTGATCTTTTCCGCCGCGCTCGTCGTCGGCGGCGGGATCTTCATCGGCCAGGGGCTGGGTTTGCTTCAGGGCCGCAGCTTCATGGTGGGTGACCGCTCGTGGGCGCTGATCGGGGCCGTGCTGGTCGTCGCAGGCGCCGGCCTCGCATGGCGCGAGCTTCGGCGACCCTGACGCTTGAGCGGCGCTTGCCTGAGCGAGCCGGTCCGGTGCCAGCCCAGAGCCCGGTGCCAGCCCAGGGCCCGGTGCCAGCCCAGGGCCCGGTGCCAGCCCAGGGCCCGGTGCCAGCCCAGGGCCCGGTGCCAGCCCAGGGGCCAGGTGCCAGCCCAGGGTTATTCCATGGTGAATGACTTCGAGTACGAGCCTGCATGGCCGCGCGCCGGATCGCCCATCCGAGTCATCGGCCATGCACGTTCATCGCGAACGTCATTCATGGTGGAATTGCAGGCGCCTAAGACGGCGCCTATGACGCGGCCAGCCAGCCCCGCCATGTCGACTCGGCGCGACCGGCGGTGACGTCCCGGCCGTGGCGCACCAACGGCAGGCGAAGAAGGCGGACGTCGGCCAATAGCTTTGCCGCGAGCTCCTCGTCGGTCATCCGCAGGTGGGCCAGGCCCGCGTCACGCCAGGCCCGTCCGTCCGTATCGGTGCAGGCCACCGCTCCCAGCCGCTCGACGAAGCGCCGTAGCTCGCCCGGCGCTATGGGGCGCCGGCGCAGGTCGACGAACGAGATCGGCACGCGCCGTTCCTTGAAGAATCGCAGCGCGGCGCGGGTCGCCTGATCGTTCTCCAGCCCAAAGACCTGGACGGTCGGGACGCTCGTCGGGCTCGCGGGCGACGGCACGGTCGCCATGCTACCCGGCGAGATCGGCCCCCGAACGTCCGCGGTACCATCGACGCCAGGAGGTCATGCGGTGACGGTCTGGTTCACGGTTCAGCTCGACGATCGGCCGGGAGCGCTGGCCCGGGTCGCGGGCGCGCTCGCAGAGCGCAACGTCAACATCACCGGCATCGTGGGCGTCGCCGAGGACACGGACGGCGCCCTCATGCTCACGACGAGCGATCCGGCGGCGACTCGCGAGGCGTTCACGACCCTGGCCCTTCCCTTCGACGAGCACGACCCGAGCGGAGGGCTGGAGCCGGCCAACATGTCCGTGGCGGACGTCCGCGGTCACGGCGCGCGCTGACGCGCACTCGAGCATGCCCCGCGGATCGGGCCAGCCGCCGACCGTCGCGATCCACGTCGTCATCGACGACGCCGCGGCGGCGATTCCGGTTCTGGCCGCTCGCATCGCCGCCGCCGGCGGCACCCTCCGGACGCTCAGCACGACGCGCCGTCTGGACGCCGCGGACGGTCCGCCCGGCGTCGAGCTCGAGATCGAGGTCGAGAATCTCGATGAAGCGTCGCTCGTCACCGTGGTCGACGGCATCCCCGGCGTCCGGGCTCGGAGGCTGACACGATCGCTCGACCGCGTCTTCGGCAAGCGGGTCATCGTCATCGGGGCGGGCGCGCAGGTGGGCCAGGTGGCGCTCGGGGCGGTCAGCGAGGCGGACCGGCACAACCTGCGCGGCGAGCGGATCAGCGTCGACACGATCGCGCTCGTGGGTGAGGAGAACATCGCCGCGGCGGTCCGGGCGGTTGCGGACCTGCCCCGCGCCCGCATGCTCGTCCTCGCCGGCTCGATCATGGGCGGGGAGATCAGCCGCGCAGCCCGCGAGCTCCGCGACCAGGGCGTCCCGGTCATCGCCCTCAACATGGTGGGCAGCATCACCGACGCGGTGGACCTGGTGGTGTCCGACCCGGTCCAGGCCGGCACGATGGCGGTCATGGCGATCGCGGACACGGCGACGTTCGACCTCGCCCGCCAGCGCGGCAAGCGCTACTGACGGGACTGGAGCCGCACCCGATGCGCATCGCGACCTGGAACGTCAACTCGCTCAAGGCCCGGCTGGAGAAGGTCGAGTGGTGGCTGGCGCGCGCCGATCCGGACATCCTCCTCATGCAGGAGACGAAGCTGACCGACGACGACGCCCCGGTCATGGCCTTCGCGATGGCCGGCTACGA
>WNFU01003402.1_pt1 | contig 21031 bp, 24 predicted proteins | sample 5400121 | NCBI WGS metagenome assembly WNFU01 (sample SAMN13153360, study PRJNA577476) | soil metagenome | isolation source: 100 cm soil or saprolite under grassland replicate 1 | place: USA:California | collected 2016-06-15 | reverse complement strand
ACGTCCTCCGCCCGCCGCTCGACCTCCACGGCCGCGGTCCGCGACGAAGCGGCGACGAGCGCGAGCGCCGCCGCCGCGGGGCCGGCGAGCAGCAGCGTAGGCAGGAGCAGCACCTTGCGCACCGCGAGGTCCCCTCCCTTACCGCGGTCGATACGAACGTCACCGCCTCGGGCTCGACCGCGGTGAGGACGTCCGGCTCGACGAGCGCAGCCGCGTCCAGGGGGGCGCCCTCGCGGCCGGCGCGCCGCCCGGTCGAGCGGAACCACGCCGCGTCCTCCTCGAGCACCGCGACGAGCTCGTGCGTGAGCCCGAGCTCACGTGCGTGAGCCCGAGCTCCGGCTCGATCCGGCTCCACGCGTCGCGCAGCTCCGCATCGTTCAGGTCGGGGAACTCGCCGCGCACCCTCCTCTCACGGGGACGGGCCGATCTTCCCCCTCGCCGGAGCCGTTCGGGGGCTCCTTCTTTTCGCGCCTCGCGTTGCGAGCGAGGGTGCGGGCGGAGGGCAGCGGCATGGAGCGCCCGCCGCCCGCGGCCCGCTCGCTAGCGGCTCGACGAGCGGCGCGTCCTGCGGCGGCCGCCGCCGGAGCGGCTGCCCGCGCGCGAGGACGACTTGCCGCTGCGCGCGCCGGTGCGCGAGCGCGAGGCCGCTGCGCCGCGCCCGCGCGCGCCCGCTCGCGCCCGGCTCCGGCCTCCCTTGCGACCAATCTCGGAATAGAACTCGGGCCCGCGGTTGCGCAGCGTCGCGTTGCCGCCCTTGCGCCCCGCCGCGCTCCGCCCACCGCTCCGGCTCGTGCTGCGGCTGCTGCCGCGCGCGCTGCTCTTCCGGCTCGTCGTCTTCGTCTTCGCCATGCGATCGCTTCTCCCGAGCGCGACCGTGCGCTCGCTGTGGTCCGCGCGAAGCGTGCTCACGGCGGGTCGCACCCGCAAGCGGACCTGCCGGCGGGAGCCGGCGCCGAGCCCGAACCGGGCACACAGGAACGCCGCGAGCGCGGCCACGTCGCGCGCGGTGAACGCCCGGATCGGGCGCGGCGGCGGCTCGTCCGTGACGATCGCGAACACGCGCCGATCTCGGGCGCACAGGAACTCGGGCGCGACCTTGCGGCGGTGGACCTCGACGCGCGGGACCGGCTCGTCGCGGAACCCCTCCGCGAGCACGAGGTCGACGGGCGGCAGGATCCGCGCGAGCGCCCGCAGCCCGCCCGCGGCCGGCCCGAAGTACGCCATGCCCCCGGGGCCCTCGATGGCGGCGGCGACGGCGCCCGCCCTCCGGACGACCTCCGTGTCCTTGCCCGGGCGGTCGAACGGATGGACGTGGCGCGTGTGCTTCAGCACAGCGACGCGGATCCCCCGACGCGCGAGCGCCGGGATGAGGCGGACGAGGAGGTGCGTCTTCCCTGCGCCGCTCGCGCCGGACACGGCGACGACGGGCGGCCTGAGCGCGCGCGGCATCAGCTCACCCCGCCCGCGGCGGCGCCGCCACCGGGTCGAGGGGCGCGTCTTCCTCGAGGAGCCAGGCCGTGACGACGGCGCCGGCCGGGAGGTTGCCGGTGCCGGCCGGCACGAGGAGGAGCGCGTCGGCGAGGGCGGGCCCGCGGATCTGAGCGGAGTCCTTGCCGAGCGGCCGCGCCGCGCCGCCCGGCTCGAGCCGCGCCCACAGCAGCCGCGCGCGCCCGGGCCGCCCCTCGACCGCCTCCGAGAGCCGCACCGGGATCGCGGTCCGCTCGCACCTCGCCGCGCCCGCGAGCGCGAGCAGCGCGGGGCGGGCGAAGACCTCGAACGCGACGAGGCACGCGGACGGGCTGCCGGGGAGGCCGAGCACCGGCTTCCCGCGGGCGAGCGCGAAGAGGAACGGCTTGCCCGGCTTCATCGGCACGCCGTGCACCCGCACCTCCGCGCCGATCGCGGCGAGCGCCTCCGGGACGTGATCCCGCTCGCCCACGGACACGCCGCCGACCGTGACGACCGCGTCCGCGACGGCGAGCGCGGCCTCGAGCGCGGCGCGGACGTCCTCGACCCGATCCGGGACGGCGCTCCGCGCCGGCGCGCCGCCGAGCGCGACGACGAGCGGCGCGAGCGCGACGCCGTTCGAGTCCGGCGTGCGGCCGGACACGATCTCGTCGCCGGTGGAGAGTATCGCGATGCGCGGCGCGCGGTGGACGCGGACCGGGTCCGCGCCGACCGCGGCGAGGAGCGCCGCCTGGCGCGCCCCGATCCGCGTCCCCGCCGCGAGCGCGAGCGCACCGCGCGCGACGTCCTCGCCGGCGCGCCTCACGTTCTCGCCGACGCGCGCCGCGCCGAGGAGCTCGACGCGGCGCCCCTCCACCCGCGTCGCCTCCTCGCGCACGACCGCGTCGGCGCCCTCGGGCAGCGTGGCGCCCGTGAAGATCCGCGCCGCCTCGTGCGGCCCGAGCGGACGCGTGGGGACGTCGCCCGCGTAGATCGTCTGCGCCACCGCGAGCGCGCAGGGACCCGCGACGTCGGCCGCTCGGACCGCGTACCCGTCCATCGCGGAGCAGGTGTGGGGCGGCGCCTCGACGCGCGCGAGCGCGTCCGCGGCGAGGTAGCGGCCGAGCGATCCCGCAAGCGGGACGTCCTCTGCCGCGACGGGACGAACGGCGCTGAGGAGGTCGTCCCGGATCGCGAGAAGTCGGTCCATCGAGTCCGCATCATGCCACCGGATCAGGCGACACGGTGACCGTCCGCAAACGTTGCGCAGGCCGTCCCTTGATCCGGGCCAAAGCGCAACCGGTGCACGGTCGCTTCCGCAAACCCCCGATTCTACGCGGGCCTAGCTCATGCAAACAGACGCCGGTCAAGCTGATAGGCCCACGGAGGACGTGCGTGCTCTCGAACGCCCCGGTCACGGACTGCAACGCTTGTTCGCTTGGCCTCGCCTCGGCGGGGCGGTGCCGACTCACCCCGACGAGCCGTGAGTCCGGGGCGACGATCTGCGCCCAGGGCGAGCGCCCCCGCACCGTCTATTTCGTGAAGGAGGGGTTCGTCGCGCTGTCCGCGGTGAGCCCGCGCGGCTCGGAGCTCCTCCTCTCGCTGCGCGGCCCGGCCTCGCTCCTCTGCACGGAGGCGCTCCAGGCCGAGCCGTCGCCGTTCGAGGTGCGCGCGCTCTCGCGGGTGAAGATCTGCGGCATGAGCGGCGACGCGCTCTCGCAGTGGGTCGGGCCGGATCGTAGCGCCGCCCGCGTCGTCCTGGATCTGCTCCTCACCGAGTCGCGCCAGCAGCGCGACGAGGTCAACTGGCGGCACGGCGACTGCCTCTCGCGCGTCGCCCGCTTCGCGCTCGCCCACGCGCGCTTCCTAGCGGATCGCCCGAACGCCGTCCGGAAGCAGGTGGTCGCGCGGCTGCTCGGGATGCGCCCCGAGACGCTCTCGCGCTGCCTCACGAAGCTCGAGAACGACGGAGTCGTGGACGCCTCACGCGGGGTGCGCGTGCTCGATCAGCGCCGGCTCGCAGCCATTGCGATGGAAGACAACGCGGCCTGATCCTGTTAGAGAAGGGCCGCAGTCGCAGCCAGAAAGGACCAATCGATGCCCAAGCTCGGAATGGGCGAGCTCGTCGTAATCCTGCTCATCGTCGTGATCCTGTTCGGAGCGAACAAGCTCCCGCAGCTCGGCAAGGGTCTTGGCGAGGGCATCCGCAGCTTCAAGAAGTCGTTCGGCGGAGAGGACGAGGAGAAGCCCACCTCGTCGTCCACCGGAACGCAGCCCGGCGACCCCGGCCGCAAGGTCTAGCGCACCGCGTCAGCCCCGACCCTCCTGAGTCGGGGCCCCTCAGGGCGACAGCGCGCCGCACCCCGAGTGCGTACCTGGGCGCCATGCCCTCCCCCTCCAGCCCGGCCGCCTCGATCACGCTAGATGTCGGGTCGTCGTTCGCGGCCGAAGACGCTGCACGGCTCCATGACGCGCTCGTCCGAGCCGCGCCCGGCGCGCAGGTCGAGATCGACTTCCACCGCGTCCGCGAGTACGAGGCCGTCGCGCTCGCGGCGCTCGCCCGCGATCTCGCGTCGCGCGGCCCCGGCGTCGCGCTCCGCGGGATGTCGCAGCGCCAGCTGCGCATCCTGGGATACCTGGGCTACGGCGCGACGCCCGCCGCCGAGAACGAGCGCTAGGCGCCGCCGCGGGCACCTTCCGCGACGGCGGCGGCGAGCGGACCCGCTGGCGAGCCCAGCCAGGCGACGACGTCGAGCGCCGAGAGCACGCCCACGACGACGCCGTCGGCCGACACCACCGCGATGCGGTCGAGCCCATGCACCGCGAGCAGCGCGGCCGCCCGGGAGAGCGGCGCCGTCTCCGCGACCGACAGCGCCACCCGGACCATCGCGTCGGCGACCTTCGCGCCGCGCGACGCGCGAAGCAGGTCCGCCTCGGCGACGATTCCCACCGGCCGCCCGTCGCCGTCCACCACCGGCGCGGAAGTCTGCCCGCGCGAGCGGAGCGCGTCCGCGGCGGTCGAGGTCGCAAGCCCGGGGCGGAGCGCCATCGCCGCCCGACGCATCACCGTCCGGACCGCTGGACCTTCGCCCGCGGGCTCCGCGCCGGGCGCGCAGCGGCAGCAGAGCCACTCGCCGCGCGCCAGCGCATCTTGCGCCATCCCCTCGCTGTCGCCGCAGTGCGCGCACTCCTCAACCGCCGCGCTCCGGTCGCGCACGGGGCACCGGACGCTCGAGAGCGTGACGGAGCGCCCCCTGCCGGAGATCACCTCGACGGTGCGCACCTCCAGGAGTCGGGCGGTGCTCGGAGCCTCGGACGGCTGTTTCATGGCGAACTCCCTCGCGGGTCGACGGCTGTGGCCGCCGCACGGCTCTCGGACGTTCAACGTCCGCGCCAGGCCGCCGCATTTCATCGTTACCGGACGGACCACCGTGCGCTCGTGGCCCTGGCTTTGCCCTCCTCCGATCCTTCCGCTCTCTCGGGCGCCTGCTCGCCGCGCTGCGCGCGTGCGGCACGGCTCAGGGCTTCTCGACCAGACCCCGCAGGGCCCATCTGCCCGCGCGCAGGAGCCCTCGCGCGCAGTTGCGGCATCCCCATTGCGTGGGACATGATCAATCGGGGGGTGAACCATGAACCGGATCCTCATCGCAGTAGACGGCTCGGAGCCCTCGCTGAAGGCCGCGCGGATGGGCGCGGACATCGCGGTGCGCTTCGGGGCCAAGCTGACGCTCGTCCACGTCGTTCCGAAGCTCCTGCTGCCGCCGGACGTGTACGGCCTCACGATCGCGGAGGTGGAGAAGGAGCACCGGGCCTACGCCGACCGGCTGCTCGAGAACGCGGTGTCGACGCTCGAGGAGCCAGGCCTCGAGATCTCCACGTCGGTGCTGTACGGCTCGCCGGCCGAGGCGATCGCCGAGGAGGGCGCCGCGAGCGACGTCGGCATGATCGTCGTCGGAAGCCGCGGGCACGGCGCCGTCGCGCGCATGTTCCTCGGCAGCGTGTCCGATCGACTCATCCACATCAGCCCGAAGCCGGTGCTCGTCGTCCACTGATCCGCGGGCCGGCAGGGCAGCCCCCGCGGAGAGGCTGACCGATCGTGCGAGGGGCTGCTAGACTAGCGCCTTCCCAGGGGGGCGGGCCGATGATCTCCGTCGCGGACTTCATGACGAAGGACCTCGTCACGGTGCGGGAGTCGGACGACCTCGCGCTCGCCGAGTCACTCCTCAAGCTCGGCGGAGTCCGACATCTCCCGGTGGTCCGCGAACGCAAGCTCGTCGGCATCCTCACCCACCGCGACGTCCTGCGCTGCGGCGAGTGGGGGAAGCCGGCCGCCCGCGAGCTTCCCGTCGCGGACGTGATGACGCGCACCCCCATCTCCGTGCGCCCCGCGACCGGCCTCGCGCAGGCCGCGCGGCTCATGCTGGAGCGCAAGTACGGGTGCCTCCCCGTGTGTGAGGACGACGGCACGCTCGTCGGGATCGTAACCGAAGCCGACTTCGTGCGCTTCGCGGCCGACGTGGTGCGCGACCTCGACCTCGTCGCGGACGCCGTCCGGTCGCAGGAGCGGACCGGCGACGCGTAGCGTTGCCGCGGGCCGGCCGGCGGACTACTCACAGAGCGCATGCCCGAGACCGTGTTCGAGGAGCTGAAGCGGTACGTCCGCTTCGACGGCGACGACGAGCACGCGCTTCGCACGCTCCGCGGCGCGGCGGCGCCGCACTTCGACGCGATCGCGGAGGTCTTCTACGACCGGATCCTCACGCACGAGGAGGCGCGGAAGGCCCTCGTCGGCGGGGAGAGCCGGGTCGGTCACCTCAAGCTCACCCTCGTCGCCTGGATGGACACGCTCCTCGCCGGGCCGTGGGACGAGGCCTACTGGCAGCACCGCTACGCGATCGGGCGGGTCCACGTCCGGATCGGGCTGCCGCAGCACTACATGTTCGGCGCCATGAACGTGATCCGCGCCGAGCTCGCGCGGATCGCATGGCAGCGGTTCCACCCCGACCCCGACGAGCTCGAGCGCGTGCGGGTGGCGCTCGGGAAGATCATCGATCTCGAGCTCGCGATCATGCTGAACACCTACCGCGACGACCTGCTCGCGCAGCAGGCGCGGGTCGAGCGACTCTCCACCTTCGGGCAGCTCGTCGGCTCGATCGGACACGATCTGCGCAACCCGCTCGGCGTCATCGAGACCTCGCTGTATATCCTGCGCGGGCGCGTCCCGAAGGACGAGCGCACGACGAAGCACCTCGACCGGATCTCCGAGCAGCTCGGGATCGCGAACGGGATCATCTCGAACCTGCTCGACATGATCCGGAACCGGCCGCTCCAGAGCGAGCGCGTGCGGCTCGCCGAGGTGGTCTCCGGCTCCGCGGCCGCCGTGAAGCGGCCCGAGGCCGTCTCGTTCGCGCTCGAGGGGCTCGAGGACCTGCCGCCGGTCGACGGCGACCCGGTGCAGCTCCGCCAGGTGTTCGTGAACCTGCTCGAGAACGCGGTGTACGCGGCCTCGCCCGCGGGCGCGGTCGCGGTGCGTGGCCGCCTGGACGGCGCGTCGCTCGAGGTCGACGTCGAGGACAGCGGCCCCGGCGTCGACCCGGCGACGCAGCGCCGCCTGTTCGAGCCGCTCATCACGACGAAGGAGCGCGGCATCGGGCTCGGGCTCGCGCTCGTCAAGCAGATCGCCGAGCGGCACGGCGGCTCGGTGTCCTACTCGGATCGCCCGGAGGGCGGCGCTCGGTTCACCCTGCGGCTCCCCTGCCCCGCGCCCGCCTAGGAGTCGGCCATGCGAACCTACCTCGTCGTCGACGACAACCAGGACTTCGCCGAGAACCTCGCCGAGATCCTGCGCGATCGGGGCGACGACGTCGCGGTGACGGAGAACGGCGAGGCGGCGGCGGCGCTCGTCCGGACCCGCCGCTTCGACGCCGTGCTCACGGACATGCGCATGCCGCTCATGGGCGGCGCCGAGCTCGTGCACGAGATCCGGCGGGTCGATCCGGGCGCGCCGGCGCTCGTGATCACCGCGCACGCCGGGGACGACGCGATCGAGGCGGCGCGGCGCGAGGGGCTCCTCGCGGTGCTGCCGAAGCCGGTCGAGGTGCCGCGCCTGCTCGCGCTGCTCGCGTCCGCCCGCCGCGACGGGCTCGTCGCCGTGATCGAGGACGACGTGCGCCTCTCCGATAACGTGTGCGAGGCGCTCCGCGCGCGCGGGTTCGCCGCGGTCACCGCCGCCTCGGTGCTCGAGACCGAACGGCTCGGCCCCGTCCAGCCGTTCTGCGCGCTCGTGGACCTGCGCATGCCGGGTGGCCCCGTCGGCGAGGCCATGCGCCGCCTCGGGCTGCGCTACCCCGGCCTCCCGATGATCGTCGTCACCGGCTACCACGACCCGCCGCCGCTGCCGCACCAGGGCCTCTTCACGAAGCCGTTCGACACCGGCGAGCTCCTCGCCGCCATCGAGCGGCTGCACCGCGCCCGCGCGGGCGCCGACGTCCGATGAAAGCGTCCCCGAAGAAGGCGCGTATCCTCGTCGTCGACGACAACACGCCCCTCGTCGAGAATCTCGCGGAGATCCTCGAGGCCGCGGGGTACGCCGTCCACGCCGCGGCGAGCTGCGCCGCCGCCCTCCCGCTCGCGCGGGAGGGGTTCGACGTCGCGCTCGTCGACCTGCGCCTGCCGGACGGGGACGGGACCGCGCTCGCCCCGCAGCTGAAAGAGGTGCAGCCCGACGGCGAGGTGGTCCTCCTCACCGGGTTCGCGACGCTCGAGTCCGCGGTCGCGGCGGTGCGGGCCGGCGCCTGCGCCTACCTCGTGAAGCCGTGCGCGACGCAGGAGTTGCTCGTCACGGTCGAGCAGGCGATGCGCCAGGTCCGGCTGCACGCCGAGAAGCGCGATCTCTCGCGCCGCGCGCAGATGGCCGAGAAGCTCGCGGCGGTCGGCACGATGACGGCGGGGCTCTCCCACGAGATCCGCAACCCCCTCAACGCGGCCGCGCTGCAGCTCTCGGTCCTCGAGCGGCGGGTGCAGCGGCTCGCGAAGGAGGTCCAGCCGCCCCTGCTCGAGCCGCTCACGGTCGTGAAGGACGAGATCCGCCGGCTCGACCACATCCTCGAGGACTTCCTCCAGTTCGCGCGCCCGCGCGAGTTCGCGGCGCACGCGGTCGACGTCGGCTCCGTCGTGAACCGCGTGCTCGACCTCCTCGGCGGCGAGGCGGAGCGGCGCGGGATCCGGCTCGAGCGCGACCTCGACACGGTCCCCGCCGTCGCGGGGGACGAGGAGCGGCTCCGGCAGGTGCTCGTGAACCTCGGGCTGAACGCGCTGGAGGCGGTGGAGGACGGCGGGCTCGTGCGCGTCTCCTGCCGCCTCGACGCGACGCAGGACCACCCCGAGCCCACCGTCGAGGTCCTCGTCGACGACGACGGCGACGGGGTGCCCCCCGAGGCGCGCGACCGGATCTTCGAGCCGTTCTTCACGACGAAGGCGAGCGGCTCCGGCCTCGGGCTCTCCATCGTCCACGCGATCGTCACCCAGCACGGCGGGCGGATCCGCGTGGAGGAGTCGCCGGAGGGAGGCGCCCGCTTCGTGCTGAGCCTCCCGCGCCGGCGCTAGGACGCGGTACCATCGCCGCATGCGCAGGTTCGGAGCCCCGTGGGATCGCCCGCTCCTCCTCAGCACCGTCGCGCTCCTCGCGGTCATCCTCTTCGCGGCGATCGGCGGCACCTCCGCGGCGCTCCGCGCCGATCTCCGCGGGATCGCGCTCGCCGTCGCGCTCTTCGCGGCGGGGCTCGCGATCGGAGCGTGGGCGCTCGCGCCGAGCGAGTTCGAGATTGGCGCCGGGCGGCTGCGCATCCTCCGGAACGGCTGGCGCCCGCACGTCGTCCTGCTCGCGGACATCCGCGCCGTCTCGCCGGTCGAGCCGAACGCGCTGCGCGGCTCGATCCGCATCTTCGGGACGGGCGGGCTCTTCGGCTACTACGGGCTGTTCCGGTCACCCTCGTTCGGGAGCTACCGGCTCTACGCGACCCGCGGGACCGGGCTCGTCCTCGTCCGGACGGAGCGGCGGCTGTACGTCCTCACTCCGGACGCGCCGCGCGCCTTCGCCGGAGCGCTGCTCGCGGCGTCCGCGGGCGCCGGGCCGGAGCGGCCTCGCCCAGCGGACCCTCGGCCGAGGTGAGCGCCGCGAGGAGCGAGAGCAGCCGTCCCGCGGGTCAGCGCACCGTCGGCAGGCGCGCCTCGAGGTCGACCGGGTACGCGAGGTCGCCGATGCTCGCGACGGCGTGGAGCCCGACGAGCGCGGCGTCGCCCTGGAGCGCCTTCACGACGCCGCTGCCGGCGCGCCTGAGCGAGACCTTGAGCGGGATCGCGACGACCACCTTCCCGCCCGCCGGGACGCCGGGGAGCGCGGCCTCGGCGCTCGAGAGGTCCCCGCCGGCGACGGTGATCCGGAAGCGGAGCACGCCGGCCGGCAGCGGGAACGTGTTCTCGTTCTCGAGCGCCACCCTCACCTCGATCGCCGCGTCGAAAGGGTTCATCGACGTGATGCGCAGGCCGGCGAGCCCGACCCCCGGCGGCTTCGGCACCGAGAGCTCGCCCTCGTAGGTCACGGGGACCGTCAGGTCGCCCCCCGAGGTGCGGACCGCCGCGGCGGCGACGAGCCGGTACGGGACCCGCTTCTTCAGCGCCACCTTGGCCGCGACCCCGGGGAGATCGGCGTACCGCACCCGGCCCGGGAGCGGCACCGCCGCCGAGCCGCCCGCCGGCACCTCGACGCCGCCCGGTACGCTCCCCTCGAACACGCGCTTGCCCTCGACGTCGAGGGCGTACGTGACGCCGCCGAGGAGGACGAGCGCGGCGGTGGGGTTCGCGAGGTGGGCGTCGAACGCGAGCGTCGCCCCGCTCGCCTCGACCTGATCCACCGAGCAGCCGCGCAGCGCGAAGGTGGGCACGAGGCCCGAGAGCTCGGCGACCTCGGCGCGCGCGGGGGCGGCGTGCCCCACCGCGGCGAGCACGGTGACGAGCGCGACCGTTCGGACGACGACCATGGACCCCTCCTCCGCCGGCGCGCAGGCGGGCGGTGGAGTATACCGCACGCGACGTACGCGGGATCACGGCGCGCCAGCGGCGGCTTCGCGCCACGCGCGCCGGGTCTACTCGGCGGCGGACTCGTCGCCGGTGTCGTCGTCGCGCTCGCGCGTGTCGCGCCCGCCCGCCGCGTACTCCTTCAGGCGGTACTGGATCTTGCGGACGCTGATCCCCAGGATCTCGGCCGCGCGCGAGGTCGAGCCGCCGACCATCTCGAGGGTGCGGAGGATGGCCTCGCGCTCGATCTCGTACAGCGTGGCGCCGGGGATGAGGGCGCCCGGGGAGCGCTCGCGCGGCCGCGGCCCGCGCAGCGTCGGGGGCAGATCGTCCGAGGTCAGCTCCGTGGCCTTGCAGAGCACCACCGCGCGCTCGACGACGTTCTCGAGCTCGCGGACGTTGCCCGGCCAGTCGTGCGAGAGGAGCGCGTTGAGCGTGCCGGGGGCGAGCCCGCGGATCTCCTTGCCGTAGGCCTTCGAGTACTTGTCGATGAAGTGCGAGACGAGCGCGGGGATGTCGCCCTTGCGCGACCGGAGCGGCGGAAGCGTCACCGCGACGACATTGAGCCGGTAGTAGAGGTCCTCGCGGAACTTGCCCGCCTTCACCTCGGCCGCGAGCTCCCGGTTCGTCGCCGCGACGAGCCGGACGTCCACCTTGATGGTCTGCACCCCGCCGACGCGCTCGAACTCCTTCTGCTGCAGGACGCGCAGAAGCTTGATCTGGAGGGCCGGCGTGATGTCGCCAATCTCGTCGAGGAAGAGCGTCCCGCCATCGGCGAGCTCGAACCGGCCTTCCTTGCGGCCGATCGCGCCGGTGAACGAACCCTTCTCGTGGCCGAACAGCTCCGACTCGAGGAGCGTCTCGGAGAGCGCCGCGCAGTTCACCTTGATGAACGGCTTGTCCGCGCGGGGCGACTCCTCGTGAAGCGCCTGCGCGATGAGCTCCTTGCCGGTGCCGGACTCGCCGAGGATGAGGACGGTGGCGCGCGTCGGCGCGGCGCGCTTCACCACCTCGTAGACGGCCTGAAGCTCGGGCGCGTCGCCGACGATGTTGTGGAACCGGTACCGCTCGCGCACCCGCTCGCGCAGGTTCGCCGTGTCGCGCTGCAACCGCAGCTTCTCGAGCGCCTTCTCGAGGACGACGAGGACCGCGTTCACGTCGAGCGGCTTCACGAGGTAGTTCTCGGCGCCCGCCCGCATCGCCTCGACCGCCGCCTCGACGCTCGCGAACGCGGTCATCATGACGAAGACGGCGTCCGAGCCCTGCTCGCGCGCCCGCTTGAGGAGCGTGATGCCGTCCATGCGCGGCATCCGCACGTCCGCGAGGACGGCGGCGGGGGCGAAGCCGGGGAGCAGCTGCAGCGCCTCCTCGCCGTCCGCGGCCTCGGCGATCTCGTAACCCTCCTCGGTCAGGATCGTCCGGAGCGCGACGCGAGCGTTCTGCTCGTCATCGACGACAAGGATTCGTTCCTTGCCCGCACGGGGACCCGAAATAGGAGAGATCATGCCGATTTGGCCTTAGCTGGACCGCGCAAAGAGTGCGGGCGCCCGCAGGTTATGCATGATTCCGGACCCGAGATCCAGCCCCGGCGTCCGTTCTCGTGCGAGTGCACGGCGCGATGGCGCAGCGGGTCATCGCTCCGACGACGGCAGCGGCGCGGCGCCGTCGACCCGTCCGAGCCGGTCGTAGGGGCGCCAGCGGAACCGTGCGCCGAGGGACTCCGCGACGCCGCGGCAGCGCGCCTCCGAGATCTCCGGCAGCGCCACCGCGCTCGCCGCGACGTCCGGGATGCAGTGAACCGCGCTCCGCACGAACGCCTTCACCGCCTCGTACGCGGCGGCGCCGTGGCGGCTCGGACAGATGCGCGCGTACGTCTCCGCGTCGGCAGCGTTGAGCGACACGGAGACGGCGCTCACGCCCGCGGCGGCGAGGAGCGGTGGCACGTCCCTCCCCTCCCGCAGGGTCGCGAGGCCGTCCGTATCGACGCGGACGCGCGCGACCCCGGCCGCGACGAGGCGGCGCGCGACCTCGAGCAGGACGTCGAGGCGCCGCGTCGGCTCGCCGAGCCCGGTGAACACGAGCTCGGACCGGCCCTCGAGCCCCTCGCTCCGGACCGCGTCCCAGACCTCGTCCGCCGTGGGGTTCCGCGTGAGCTTCAGGTCGAACCCGCCGACCACCCAGTCGTCGTCGCGGATCTTCGGGCAGAACGTGCAGGCGAGCGTGCACGCGCTCGTGAGATTCACGTAGAGCGCGTCTCCCAGCGGGTACGCGAGCACCGGCGGTGCCGGTCGCGAGCTCTTCGAGGGGGCGTGCATGGGCCACTCGCTGAATATCAGGGCGGCGCGGCGGCTGCCACGGCAACGACCCCTCGTGGCGACGTCAGTCGAGCGCGGGAGCGCCGTTGCCGCTGCAGGCGAGGCAGTAGCGCGCCTCGGGGAGCGCGCGGAGCCGCTGGAGGCCCATGGGCCCCCCGCAGCTCTGGCAGGTGCCGTAGCGCCCCTCCTCGATCCGGATGAGCGCCGCGTCGATCTCGGCGAGCTCGCGGCGGACGACCTCGCTCACAGGCTCGAGCGCCGCCTCGTAGTCGGACCAGCGCGCGCTCGGATCTCCGTGCGCCGGCGCGTCGTGATCCGACAGGGAGTGGCGGCGCCGGAGCAGGACGTCGCGGGCTTCCGCCTCGATACGGCTCATGGGCAGCGGCACTTTCACGAGGCGTGCCCGCGAGATTCCTCAGCCGTTTCCAGGCGATGGCCCGCGAGAGTTGCACGCCCCGGCGGCGGCAGCGCACGGCTTGCGCCGCGCGGCGTCACGGCGAGCGCGCGCCCGTGGAGGAGCGCCCGCCCGCGCGCCCCCTCGCGCGCCGGCCCCCGGAGAGCGCTGCGAGCGCGCGGAGCGCGTCGTCGACGGTCGTGAACAGGCCGATGACGGAGCGCCGCCTCACAGCGGCAACGACTCCCGCGACGTCCTCGCCGGCACCCGGATCGTCAGGACCGGGCACGTCGAGCGCCGGAGGACCGCCTCCGCGACGCTGCCGATGAGGAGGCGCGAGAGCCCCGTGCGCCCGTGCGTCCCCATCACGATCAGATCCGCACCGCTGTCCTTCGCGATCTGGAGGATCGTGTCCGAGGGCTCCCCCGCCTCGACGCGCACCGTCAGCTCCTTCGGCTTCGCCACGGTCTTCGCGAGGAAGTGGTCCACCTCTCGCGTCACCTCGGTCCGCGTCTGCTCCCAGCTGGGCTGACCCTGCGTCATCGGCAGGAGCGCGAGCGCGTCCGGGCCGACGTAGCCCGGCGGCTCCCACACGTGCAGCACGTCCAGCTCCGCCCCGAGCTTTCCGGCGAGGAACGTCCCGTACTCGAGCGCCGCGCGCGCGGAGGGCGAGAAGTCGATGGGCACGAGGACTCGGGTGACCGCGGGCAAACGCACCTCCGTGCGGACCGCATTGTACCAGCGCCCGGCCGGCCCGGGCGGATCCCGACCGCGGCGGAGCGCCCCGCGCGGGCGCCGCCGCGGCGTTCTGCCCGCCCTACCGGCGTCCGGCCGACCGCGAGACGGCGAGGTACCCCGCGGCGAGCGCGGCCGCGGCGGGGATGAGCCAGAGGTTCCGGGCGACCCGGTGCTCGAGCACGTCGACCCGGTCGCCCACGAGGAGCAGGGCCCAGCGGGCGCTGCGGTGCTCGGGGAGCCGGTACGCCGCACGGCGCACGAGGCCGGACAGGCCGCTCGCCGGCTGGGCCGTCCCGAACACCGGCGTCGCAGAGCGCAGCCCCTCGCGCGAGAGGGAATCGACACCGCGCTGCTGCTCGGGTCGCTCCCACCGGGCGCCCGCGTCGGGCCCGCTCCGCTCGCGCGGCACGCCGGGGCGCGAGACGGCGGCCGCGTCCACCGCGACGATCCCCCTCCCCTGCGTCCGCCCGCGCTCCGCCATCGTTCCCCTCAGCCCTGCGGGAGGAGGACGCACTTCACGCAGCCGTCTTCCTTCCGATCGAACAGCTCGTACGCCTTGGCCGCGCGCTCGAGCGGCAGCCGGTGCGTGATGAGCGCGCGCCCGTCGAGGCGGCCGGCGCGCACGTGCTCGAGCAGGTGCGGCATGTACCGTTTCACGTTCGCCTGCGCCATCCTCAGCGTGAGCCCCTTGTTCATCGCGACGCCGATCGGGACGAGGTTCGCCGGTGGGCCGTAGACGCCCACGACGGAGACGGTCCCGCCCTTGCGCACCGCGTGGATCGCCCAGTCGAGCGCCACGGCCGAGCCGGGCGCGAGCTTCAGCTTGCGGCCGACGAGCGTCTGCAGCGCGGAGCCGCTCGCCTCGAGCCCCACCGCGTCGATGCAGACGTCGGGGCCGCGCCCCCCGGACCAGCTCTTCAGCGCGGTCACCGGGTCCTTCTCGCGGCGGAGGTCGATCGTGTCCGCTCCCGCCCAGCGCTCCGCCATGCGCAGGCGCGCCTCCACCCGGTCGATCGCGACGACGCGCGTCGCGCCGAGGAGGAAGGCCGAGCGCGCGGCGACGAGCCCGACCGGGCCGCAGCCGAAGACGGCGACCGCGTCCCCTTCCGCGATCCCGCCCATCTCCGCGCCCTGGTAGCCGGTGGGGAGGACGTCGGACAGGAGCAGCACGTCCTCGTCCTCGAGGTCGTCCGGGATCTTCATCGGCCCGACGTCCGCGAAGGGGACCCGCACGTACTCGGCCTGCCCGCCGTCGTACCCGCCGGCCGTGTGCGAGTACCCGTACACGCCGCACGCCAGCTCGTTCGCGGGGTTCGAGGACTCGCAGTCGCCGTACAGGCCGCGCCGGCAGTAGAAGCAGGTGCCGCAGGAGATGTTGAACGGGACGACGACGCGGTCGCCGCGGGCGAGGCTGCGCACGCCGGGCCCGGCCTCCTCGACCACCCCGGTGAACTCGTGGCCGAAGGTCGTGCCGACGCGCGTGTCCGGCACGAGCCCGTGGAAGAGGTGCAGGTCCGAGCCGCAGATCGCCGCGCGTGTCACGCGCAGCACGATGTCGTCCGGGTGCTCGATCGACGGTTCGGCCTTCTCCGCCACCCTCACGCGGTAGGGCCCCTCGTAGACGAGCGCGCGCATTGCCCTTCAAACGTTCGTTCGGGGGGCCCCCGGCGCAAACCGCCGTCCGGCCCTGCTACCGCTCGACGGCCGCCGAGCCCACCACGCGCACGCCCGCAGCGGAGAGGGCGCGGTCGGTCTCGCCCCTCCGCTCGGGGAAGACGGCGCGCGTGAGGTCGTCGAGCACGACGGTTTCGAGCCCTTCCGCCGCTGCGTCGACCGCGCTCGCGCGGACGCAGAAGTCGCGCGCGAGCCCGCAGACGAAGACGCGCCGCACGCCGCGGGCCTTCAGCCAGGCGCCGAGCCCGGTCGTCGGCCGGAGCCCGTCCGGCCCGACGTTCTCGCGGAACGCGCTGTACGAGTCCACCTCGAGGCGCGTCCCCTTGCGCAGGAGCAGGGTCAGCGCCTCGTCGGGCAGCGCGGGGTGGAGCTGGGCGCCGCGCGTGCCGCGCACGCAGTGGTCGGGCCAGAGCTCCTGCGTCCCCCGGGCGAGCGCCACCGCCTCGAACGGCCGGCGGCCCGGGTGAGCGGAGGCGAAGGAGACGTGGCCGGGCGGATGCCAGTCCTGCGTCGCGACGACCGTCCGGAAGGCGGCCGTGAGCGCCGCGACGGGCGCGACGATCGCGTCCCCGTCCGCGACGGCGAGCGCGCCGCCCGGCAAGAAGTCGTGCTGGAGATCGACGACGAGGAGTGCGTCGTTTCCCGGCTCGATCCGCATCGAGAGAACCTCCTGCAGACACATAACCCGCCGTTGTCCAAACGCCGCCGCTGAGCTAGCTTGCGCGGACCATGGACAAGATCTGGGCCAAGGACGTGAAGGAAGGAGACCGGCCGAGGAGCATCTTCCTCGTCGCGCGGAAGGCGACTCCCACCGCGAAGAGCGGCAAGGCGTACCTCTCCGTCACGTTCCAGGACAAGACGGGCGAGCTCGAGGCGCGCGCTTTCGAGAAGATCGAGGAGACCGCGGCGCTCTTCGAGGAGAAGGACCTCGTCGAGGTCGAGGGGATCGTCGGCACGTTCCAGGGCAAGCCCCAGCTCAAGATCGAGACGATCGCGAAGGTCGACGCGGCCGCGCACGACGCCGCCGAGTTCGCCTGGGTGGCGCCCCCCGCCGCCCCCGAGCCGAAGAAGCCCGAGAAGGCGGCGACCGGAGGCGCAGAGGACGCGCTCTGGAACGAGCTGCTCGCGCTCGTCGGCACGATCGCGGATCCGCACGTCCGCGCCCTCGTCGCCGCGTTCGTGGAGGACGAGGACGTCGCGAGCCGGCTCCGCCGCTCCGCCGCGGCGAAGAACGTGCACCACGCGTACGCGGGCGGGCTCCTCGAGCACACCGTCTCCTGCCTCAAGCTCGCGCACCGCCTCGCCGACCAGTACCCGCAGGTGGACCGGGACCTCCTGGTCGCCGGCGCGTTCTTCCACGACCTCGGCAAGATCCGCGAGCTGCAGGGCGAGCGGAACGCCGAGTACACCGACGAGGGGCGCCTCGTCGGGCACCACGTGATGGCGGCGCAGTGGATCCACGACAAGGCGCGCCGCGTGGGCGTGCCGCGCGATCTCGAGCACCACGTCGTCCACCTCGTGCTCGCCCATCACGGGAAGCTCGAGTACGGCTCGCCGAAGGTGCCGATGACGCTCGAGGCGCTGCTCACGCACTACATCGACGACCTCGACAGCCGGGTGAACTCCTGGCTCAACCTCATGGGACGCGAGGGCGGCACGCGGCGCTGGACGAGCTCGGACAACGTGTACGAGCAGCCGATCTGGCGCGGCGCGCTCCCGACCGTGCAGGTGGAGAAGAAGGGTCCGCCCTCCGAGCTCCTGACCCCGGTCATCTACGTGCCGCGCGGCGAGGCCTCCGGCCAGGGGCCGCGCCCGCCGAAGAGGCCGAAGGAGAAGCGCCGCCCCGAGCCGCGGCCGCCGCACCCCGCGGGTGAGGCGAAGCCGGCCGAGGGCGCCGCCGAGACGAAGCCGGAGGGCGCGCCCGCGCGCGCCGACGAGCGGCCGCCGCGCCCCGAGCGTCCGGACCGCGGGCCCCGCGATCAGCACCGCGGGTTCGGCGGCGCCGGCGGGTTTGGCGAGAAGAAGCGCGGCTACATGGGGCCGCGGCTCCCGGGCGACTCCGGGCCGCGCCGCGCGCCCGAGAAGAAGGAGAAGGCCCTCACGCACAACCCGTTCGCCGCGCTCGCCGCGAAGCTCGGGGACGCAGGCAAGGCGGAGGGGAAGGCAGAGGAGACCCCTCCGGCGGCCGAGGCCGTCGAGACGGGGCGGGTCGAGTCGGCGCCGGTCGAGTCGGCGCCGGTCGAGCCCGCTGCGGCCCCCACCTCTGGCCCTGCCGAGACGGCGCCGGAGTCCAAGCCGGCCGAGTAGGACCTCCGTCCGGCCCGAGCCTCCGGCCCCGGGCAGCGGGCCCGGATCGTTCCCGTGCGCTCTGGGCGCGTAGGCTCCGCGCAGCGGGGCCCGGGTCCTTACCGTTCGCCCTGAGCGTAGGGCCCGCGCAGCGGGCCCGGAGTCGAAGGGCCCCGAGCGCGGCGGTGACGGCGCGGCGCTTGCGCGCGTAGAATCCCGCCCGCGGGTCCGCCCGCGCGCCATGGTCCCCTTCGGCCGAACCGCCGCGATCTTCGACGTGGACGACTCGCTCCTCGACGGGAACGCGGGCACGATCTTCACCTGGTATCTCTACAGCGAGAAGGTGATGCGGGCCGAGCAGCGCTCGCGGATCCCCCGCACGATCTACGAGTACGCGCGCCACCGGCTCTCCGAGCAGGACATGGTGGAGGTCGGCTCGCGGTGCCAGCAGGGGCTCTACGCCGACGATCTGAAGGCGCACGCGCACCGCTGCTTCGAGCGGCACCTGCGCCGGCGCATCACCTCCGGCGGGATCCGCCAGATCCGGAAGCACCTCCTGTCCGGGCACTTCGTCGTGGTCGCCTCGGGCTCGTCGCAGTACATCGTCGACGAGGTGGGGCGGCACCTGCGCGTCCACGCGGCGATCGGGACGCGGACCCGCATCGTGGACGGCCGCGCCACCGACCAGATCGTGCCGCCGGTGGTGTTCCGGGACGGCAAGCGCGAGGCGGTGGAGGCCCTCGCGGACAAGCTCGACCTCGATCTCGCGAAGAGCTTCCTCTACTCGGACTCGAACGCCGACGTCCCGCTGTTCGAGGCGGTCGGGAACGCCGTCGTCGTGAACCCGAAGGCGCCCTTCCGCGAGATCGCGCGGCGGCGCGGCTGGGAGATCGTCGAGTGGAAGGAGCGGAACCGCCCGGGCGCCGAGCCGGACCTCGCCGACGAGTGGGGGAGCTGGGGCGGGTAGCTAGGGCACCTCGGCGGCGACCTCCCGGTAGATCGCGAGCGTGCGCTCCGCCATCCGGTCCGCGCCGAGCTCGGCGACGCGGCGCGCGGCGCCCTCGACGAGGCGCGTCCGGAGCGCGGGGTCCCCGAGCACGCGGCGCACCCTCTCGGCGAGCGCGGCCGGGTCGCGGATCGGCGCGAGGAGGCCGGTCTCGCCGTCCTGCACGATCTCCGGGACGCCGCCCGCGGCGGTCGCGACCACGGGGACGCGGCAGAGATAGGCGTCGAGGATCGACGATCCGAGCCCCTCCTCCTTCGAGGTGAAGAGGAAGAGGTCCAGCTCCGGCAGGATCGTCGTCAGGTCCTCCCGGAAGCCGGCGAGCACGACGCGCCCCTCGAGCCCTTTCCCGCGCACGTACGCGGCGAGCTCCGCGCGGAGCGGGCCGTCGCCGATCGCGACGAAGCGGGCGTCCACGCCGTCCGCGAGGAGCCGCGCGGCGGTGTCGACGAAGGTGAAGTGGTCCTTGTGGCCGGCGAGCGCCGCGACATTCCCGACGAGCGGGACGCCCGCGGGGACGCCGTACTCTCGCCGGAGCCGGCCGTCGGGCCGCGCGCCGGCCCAGCGCGCCGGGTCGACGCCGTCGTGGACGACCCTCAGCCGGGCGGGGTCCCGGAGCGCGGGCCGGACGATCTCGGCGATCGCGCGAGAGACGCAGACGATCCGCCGGACCGCGGGGTGGTCGTACTTCCAGCGCGAGAAGCGGCCGCGGCCGATCGCGAAGTCCACGCGCCGGTGCACGACGATCGGCGCGCGCAGACCGAAGAGCGAGGCGCCGAGCGCCGCCGCCGTGTGCCCGTGTGGATCGTGGGCGTGGACCAGCGCCGCACCGGCCGCGTTCGCCGCGCGTGCGAGCGCGCGGGCGAAGAGCGGATCGACCGACGCGCGCCGCCGGAGCGGCAGGACCGGGAGCGCCCTTTCACGGCAGGCGCGCTCTACCTCCGAGCCCGGCGGACACACGACGAGCTGCGGGACCGCCGCGGCCCGGAGCGCCTCCGCGAGATAGACGAGCTGCTGCTCGCCCCCGCGCCAGGAGCGCGGCGTCGAGACGTGGACGATCGGGCCCGGGATGGCCGTCACCGGCGCTCCCGGGCGAGCCGCCGCAGCTTCTCGTACTTGAGCCACGCGGCGTACGCGGAGAGCCGGCAGACATCCCAGCCCGCCCTCCCGTCGAGGAACCCGAGCTTCAGTACGTAGCCGCGGAGGAACGACGCGGGGGGCGAGACGTACCGCTTCCACGCGTGGCCGCCCTTACTCTCGCGGAGCAGCGCCTCGGCGGAGAGCGTCGTGAACTTCTCGATGGTGCGCAGGTGCTGGGCGCGGTCGCGGATCGTGTAGTGGAGGAGGTCGCCGCGGAGCCGCTCGACCGACGCTCCCGGCGACACCTCCACGAGCTCGTGGATCGAGGCGTCCGCCCAGCGCGCCGCGCCCTTGCGCCAGAGCCGCACCTTGCGGTCCGGGTACCAGCCGGAGTGGCGGAGGAACCGGCCGCAGTAGGAGTTGAGCCGGTTCATCTCGTACGCGTCGGCGCCCGGTCCGTCCGCCTTGAGCCGCAGGATCGAGGCGCGCAGCTCGTCCGACAGCGCCTCGTCGGCGTCGAGCGAGAGCACCCAGTCGTGCGCGCCGCGCTCGGCGGCGAGGTTCTTCTGCGGGCCGTAGCCGAGCCAGGGTCGCGCGAGGAAGACGGCGCCCGCCTCGCGGGCGATCCGCTCCGTGCCGTCCCTCGAGCCGGAGTCCACGATGACGACCTCGTCCGCGACGCCACGCAGCGAGGCGAGGCAGGTCCCGAGGTTCGCCTCCTCGTCGAGCGTGATGATGGCGGCGGAGATCTTCACCCGGCTTCGTGAATGCCCCGAGTGGCCGCGGGCGTCAAGGAGAGGTGAGCGCCGCGGACGCCGGGGTTGCCGCACGAGGGGGTTGCTGCTATCCCGGACCGGTGACGCGCACCGTCTTCGCCCTCGTCGTCTCCCTGCTCCTCTGCGCGCGCCGCGCCTCCGCCGCGGAGTTCCGCGCGGGCTTCCAGTACGCGGGGCACCTGCTCTTCACGGACGTCGTCGCGGCCGGCGTGCAGTGGCGCGTGCTGAACCGCCCGGAGCGGAC
>WNFU01003398.1_pt1 | contig 21045 bp, 11 predicted proteins | sample 5400121 | NCBI WGS metagenome assembly WNFU01 (sample SAMN13153360, study PRJNA577476) | soil metagenome | isolation source: 100 cm soil or saprolite under grassland replicate 1 | place: USA:California | collected 2016-06-15 | reverse complement strand
GGATCCGTACGGGCTCCGCCGCGTCGTGTCGCCGGCGGGCGCGCTCCCGCAGCGCGCCGACGTCCTCGACCCGACCCTGCCGCTCGGCGAGGACGAGGTCCTGCTCGCGGTCGAGGCGCTCAACGTGGACGCGGCCTCGTTCCGGCAGCTCGAGGCGGCCGCCGGCGGCGACCCCGCCCGAATCGCCGCCGAGGTCCTCCGGATCGTCCGCGCACGCGGGAAGCTGCAGAACCCGGTCACGGGGTCCGGCGGGATGCTCGTCGGCCGCGTCGTCGCCGTCGGCCCGCGCCACCCGGCCGCCGCGGCGCTCGCTAGGGGCGACCGGATCGCGACGCTCGTCTCGCTCACGCTCACCCCGCTCCGGCTGGATCGGATCCGCGCGGTCCGCCCGGAGCTCGAGCGGGTCGAGTGCGACGGCGAGGCGATCCTGTTCGCGAGCGGCCCCTGGGCGCGCCTCCCGGACGACCTCCCCGAGCACGTCGCGCTCGCGGCGCTCGACGTGTGCGGGGCGCCTGCGCTCGCCGCGCGCCTCCTCCGTCCCGGGCTGCGGGTGCTCGTCCTCGGCGCGGGCAAGTCGGGCTCGCTCGTCCTCGCCCAGGCGCGCGAGGCGCTCCGAGGCGACGGCACACTCGTGGCGGCGGACCGCTCCGAGGCGGCGCTCGCGGCGGTGCGCGGGGCGGGGCTCTGCGACGTCGCGCTCCTCGTGGACGCGACGGACGCCGTCGCGACGCTCGCGGCGGTCGAGGGCGCGGGGGGACCGTTCGATCTCGTCGTGAGCTGCGCGAGCCTGCCCGGCACCGAGATGGCGGCGCTGCTGGCGGTCCGGGACGGCGGGACCGTTCTGTTCTTCTCGATGGCGACGTCGTTCACCGCCGCGGCGCTCGGGGCGGAGGGCGTCGCGAAGGACGCGACGCTCCTGGTCGGAAACGGGTACGTGCCGGGCCACGCGGATCTGACGCTCGGGCTGCTCCGGCGGAATCCGGGGCTGCGCGCGCTGTTCGAGGCGCGGGGTGCGCGGTAAGGCGGGCGGCCGCGCTGCCCGCTCACCCCTGCGTCGCTCTGCCCCCTCACCCCGACCCTCTCCCCCGCTTCGCGGGGGCGAGGGAGATCATCTGCCGCTCACCCGTGCGCAGCGGCGGCGAGGGAAGTTCGCGGGGAAGCTTGTGCTCCCTCCACCCCCACCTCGTGGGCGCAAGGGAGGTTCGGCGGGGAAGCTTGTGCTCCCTCTCCCCCGGCCTCGCCGGGGGAGACGGCTGGGGTGAGGGGCGACCACCGCGTGGCGACTAGCCGGCGACGACGCCGCGGACGAGCGCCCGCACCGCGCGGATCGTGATGGCGCCGTCCGCCCGCTCGACCGGGACGAAGCCGCGCGCGCTCCCCGCGAGCAGCATCCGCCGCACCTCCTCCTTCGAGGCCTTCGGCGTTCCGCGATCGAACCACTCGTCGAAGTCGAGCTCGAGCGCCTCCTCGACGAGCGTGACCTGCTCGAGCCCGGCGCGCGCGAAAGCGTCCACGAGCTCGCCCGCGGTGAGGTTCCGCACATGCGTGTGGTCGCGCGCGACCTCGACCTCCCCGTGCCAGCGGGCGCGCGCCGGATCCGGATCCGTGACGTGGTCGCTCGCGACCACCACACCGCCCGGCCGGACGCGCCGCGCCTGGGCGCCGAGGAAGGCGAGCGGATCCCGGACGTGGTGGAGCACGAACCGCGTCACCGCGGCGTCGAAGGCGCGCGCCGGCGGGAGCGTGTCGAGCGGTCGCTGCTCGAAGCGAGCGCGCTCGCCGAAGCGCGCACAGCGCGCCCGGGCTCGCGCGATCATCTCCGCGGAGAGATCGACGCCCGCCACGCGGCAGCCCGCGTCGAGGAACGCCTCCGCGACGATCCCGGGGCCGCAGCCGGCGTCGAGCACCTCGGCGCCCGACGGCAGCGCCGCGAACGCGACGAGCCGCGCGAGCGCCGCGGCGTCCTTCTGGAGCGGCGAGCGCTCGAACAGCGGCGCCTGCGCGTCGAACGCTTTCGCGAGCGCCTCGTCGTGCGGGTCCATCCCGGACGCATATCGCGGCTCGAGGCCGGAGGCCACCGCCGCGCCCGCGCCCACGCCACGGCGATCTCACGCGACCGATGGCGCGCTCGGCGCGGCCGCGGCGCCCGCGGGGAGCGCGACGTGGAAGGTGCTCCCGCCGGGCGACGAGTCCACCCAGACGCGCCCGCCGTGCGCCTCCACGAGCCGGCGCGTGATGTAGAGGCCGAGCCCGAGCCCATCCGCCTGCCGCGAGGAGGGCCCGCGGTAGAACCGCTCGAAGATGCGGCGCGCCTCCTCCGGCTCGATCCCGGGGCCCCGATCGGTGACCGACAGGACGACGCTCCCGTTCCCGGATTCACTCCCGACCACGACCGGCGCGTCGGGCGGCGAGTACTTGAACGCGTTCGAGAGGAGGTTCACGAGGATCCGCTCGAGGCGGTCCGGATCCGCGTCCACGACGCGCGCGCCCTGCGGGACCGCGACGCTGAGCCGCTCGACCGGGAGCGTCCCCTCGAGCCGCGCCTTCAGCTCGGCCATGAACGTCGCGAGGTCCACACGCGTCCGCTTGAGGACGAGCTGGCCCGACTCGAGCCGGAACGTCTCCACGAGGTCGTCGAGCATGACCGCGATCCGTCTCGCGCTCGTCCGGATCGACTGCGCGCGCCGCGCGAGGTCCGCCGGCGCGGCCTCCTTCGCGCGCAGCAGCAGCTCGGCCTGGTTCTGCACGGTGGAAAGCGGCGTCCGCATGTCGTGGGAGAGCGCGCGGAAGAGGTCCTCCCGCGCCTCCTGCAGCTCGTGGAGCGCCGCGGCGGAGGTCTCCGCCCGCTGCCGCAGGCGGCGCGCGCGCCGGTAGGCGGCCCGGAGCGCGCCCGCGAGGATAGCGACGAGCCCCGCGGAGATCGTGAAGCCGACGAGTCGGATGACGTCCGACCGGGCGGCCACCGCGAACGACCCCGTCGGATACATGAAGGCCCAGGCGAACGCGGCGGAGATGACCGCGACCATGAAGAGCCCCGCCACCGTCCCCGCGACGAGCGCTACGACCATGACGAAGGGGAACACCGCGAAGAAAAAGGCGCCGCCGACGACGCCGGTGATCGCCTTCGCGATCCACATCCCGACCGCCGCGCACACGATCGCGAAGGCGGCGCGCGCGCTGAGCCGCACGGGCGCCCGCGCGTCGTCGAAGACGCTCGGCCCGGTCCACCCCCACTTCACGCACCCAACTTGGCAGGATGTTCGTGACGCGCGGGGGCCCTGATGGGGTGTGACCCGGGGCTCAATCGCCTCGGGTCGCCCCCCCGTCCAGGCCCCTAGCTGCCGCCCACCTCTCGGGGATGCCGGCCCGCGACTCTCGAACGCTCGCGCCCGTGTCGCCGAGGAGCTCGAGACGGTGGCCGAGCTCGAGGCGCGCTGACGCGCCGGACGCGCTATCCTGTTCCCGTGCTCGCGCCTCGTCCCGCCGTGAACCGCGCCGCGCGGACGTTAGCCGCCGCGCGCGGCGCGCGCTGATCGTCCACGGGGCCGTGGCGGAACTGGCAGACGCAGGGGACTTAAAATCCTTGGGGCTCGGAAGAGCCCGTGCAGGTTCGACTCCTGCCGGCCCTACTCACCCGACGCGCTGCACGAGCTTAGCTTCGGCGGATGACCGTCCGCACCCGCTCGCTCCTCGCCGGCGCGCTGCTCCTCACTCTTGCCGTTGCGGCCCCGGCGGCGCTCGCGCGGAAGCCGGCCCCGCCGCAGCTTCCTCCCAGCTCGAGCGCGCCCGCCGAGGGCGCGATCCTGCTCACGATCTTCCTGCGCCACGATCAGTCGAAGACGCTCCCGGAGATCAACGCGCAGCTCGACCGGACCGGCTTCCACGAGAAGTTCCCCCCGCCGCGGACCGAGGTCGTCTCCTGGTACGTGATGATGGGGATCGGCCAGGTCGTCACGCTGCGGGTGCCGCCGGAGCGGCTGCGCGACGTGAACCTCGCGATCGAGAGCGGCGCGTGGGGCGCCTACCGGACCGAGTTCTACGCCACGTACGACTACCGCCCGGTCTGGGAGGCGCAGCGGAAGAAGAAGTAGGCGGCTCGGCGCGGGACGAGCGATCGACTTGCGTCGCGGCCTACGCCTCCTCGTCGTCGCGCGGGACCTGGCCCGCGTCCTCCCCCGCGTGTTGCTCTACGCCCGGCTCGATCTCGAGCGCGCGCTCGACATCCCGCTCCCGGGGCGTGCTGCCGCGGCGCTGTCTCGCCTCGTCCGTCTCCCGCTCGGCCAGCTCGCGCTCGATGTCGGCGTGCTCGCCGGGTTCCTTCCGCTCGGTCATGACGTCGCCTCCGCGCGGGAACGTGCACACGCCCAGACCCGCGGGAGAAGTACGGCGCGTCCCGAGTGGGGCCTTCGACTCCGGGGCCGCGGAGCGATCCCTGCGCACAGGGCGACGGGAAGGTGAGACATCCGTTCCGGTGACGCGCACTCCGCGCGCGCGCGGCAATGTCAGGGTCGGGTGGTAGTCAATGATCGATGGCTGGAGCCCGCCAATCTGCCGATCGCGCGTGGGCGCTCGAGGCGCCGCCGGAAGCGTTCGTCGCGCAGACGTGGGCGCTCGACCCGCCCGCCCCCTCGGACCGGAAGGACCTCGCCCGCCCCGAGGCCGCGACCCTCGTGGACGGCCTCCTCGCCCGCGTCGCGCGGCGGAGCGGCGCGCTCGAGGTCGCCATCGGAGAGGCGCTCGACGCGCTCGCGCGGGGCGACGGCTTCGTGCGGCTCGGGTTCTCGTGCCTCCGCGACTACGCGCGCGAGCGGCTCGGCATGCGTGAGACCGCGGCCCGGAACGTGTCCCGGCTCGCGCGGGAGCTTCGCGCGCGGCCGCTGCTGCGCGCGGCGGTGCGAAGCGGGGTGGTCAGCGCGCGGAAGGCGCAGGTCATCCTGCCGCTCGCGTCCAGCACGGACGAGGCGGCATGGGTGGAGCGTGCGCGGACCGAGACGGTCCGGGCGCTCGAGGTGGCGGTCCGCGCCGCACGCGGCGACGCGGCCCAGGCCTCGGTCCAGGTCGAGGAGGAATGGGAGCGGGTCGACCGCGACCTGCATCGAGCTGCGCCGGGAGATCGACGCCGCGGAGGACACGCAGATGTGTGCGGAGGGCCGGATCACGCTCCGGGTCCCCCGGCCGGTGCGGATCCTGTTCGACGCGGCGGTCCGCGCCGTGCGGGAGGCCTGCGGCGGGTGGCCTTCGCGCGGCGCGTGCCTGGGAAGGATGGCGGAGCACTTCATAGCGACCTGGGAGCCGCTCCTTCCGCGCCGCCGCACGCGCGCACAGCGGGTGCTCGATCGCGACGGCGGCCACTGCCAGGCCCCAGGCTGCTCGCGGCCTGCCGGCCAGGCCCACCACATCGTGCTCCGCTCCGCCGGAGGCGAGGACGACGACCGGAACCTCACCTCGCTCTGCGTCGTCCACCACCTGCACGGCGTGCACGCGGGCAACGTCAGCGTCCGCGGCGAGGCGCCGGACCGGCTGGAGTGGCGACTCGGACCGCGCGCGTAGCCGTTCAGGACGAACGGAGGGAGTCGAACTCCGTTCACGGTCAGCGTCCTTCGACTGCGCCTCCCGTGCCGGGAGGCTACGCTCAGGACGAACGGGCACAGTCGAACTCCGTTCACCGTGAGCGTCCTTCGACTTCGCCTCCCTGCGTGAGGCTACGCTCAGGACGAACGGGGGAGTCGAACTCCTTCACCCTGAGCGTCCTCCGACTTCGCCTCCCTGCGGGAGGCTACGCTCAGGACGAACGGGGGAGTCGAACTCCGTTCACCGTGAGCGTCCTTCGACTTCGCCTATCTGCGGGAGGCTACGCTCAGGACGAACGGGGGAGTCGAACTCCGTTCACCCTGAGCGTAGCGCCGCCGAAGGCGGTGCGGAGTCGAAGGGCGCCCGGCCCCGCGGCTTCTCCGGCACAGCGGCCATCGTGTGCTCGGCGAGCGCGGTGATCGTGAGCGCCGGGTTCACCCCGAGGTTCGCCGGGATCGCGCTCCCGTCCGCGACGTAGAGCCCGTCGTGGCCGAACACCCTCCCGAGCGCGTCGCAGACGCCTTGCGACGGATCCGAGGCGATGACCGCGCCGCCGAGGATGTGTGCGGTCGTCGAGCGGTTTCCGAGCACCTCGAGGACGAGGTTGCCCGGCGTCCCGCCGACCTTCTCCGCGAGCCGCTCGGCGGTCCGGTGCGCGATGGGGAGGTACGCGGGCGGCGGTGGGCCGTGCGCGTCCTCGCTCCGGAGCACCTCGCGCCCGAGGCGGCGCCCCAGCCGGAGCCGCATCCAGCTCTCCACCGGCTGCATCACGAGCAGGACCATCGTCCGGACCGCCCAGTCTCGGAACGCGAGGACGCGCAGGCTCGCGACGGGATGGCGGACGAGCCGCCCGAGCCAGCGCGCCCAGCGCGGCCACGGCGGCCGGTCGGGCGTGAGGTGCGTCGTGAGCAGGCTCATGAAGTCCTGCCCCTTTCCGTGCCGGCAGATCTCCATGTGCGTGCTGCCCCGGTCCACGCCGGAGGTGATCGCGATCCCCTCGCTGTAGTCGACGGACGTGTCGGGAGCGAGGGCTCCGAGGATCGCCTCGGAGTTCGTCCGCACGAAGTTCCCGAGCTGATCCGACAGGCGCGGCAAGCTCCCCCGCTCCTTGCAGCGCAGGAGCAGCCGGGTCGTCCCGATCGCGCCGGCCGCGAACACGACCCCGCGCGCGCGGTAGAGGCGCGGCCGGCGCCGCAGCCACGCGGTGGACGAGACGGCGTGCACCTCGTATCCGCCCCCCGCCGCGGGTCGGACGTCTGTCGCGAGCGTCTCCGGGTGGATCTCGCAGCCGAGCCGCTCCGCGAGGAAGAGGTAGTTCCGGTCGAGGGTGTTCTTCGCGCCGTGCTTGCAGCCGGTCATGCACGCGCCGCAGAAGATGCAGCCGGCGCGAGCGGGTCCTTGCCCGCCGAAGTACGGGTCCGGCACGCTCACGCCGGGCTCGCCGAAGTAGACGCCGACGTCGTGCCGGCGGAGCGTCGCGGGGGCGCCGGTCTCCTCCTCGACGACCTGCCGCAGCAGCTCGTCCGCAGGGAAGAGCCGCGGCGCAGGCGTCGCGCCGAGCATCCGTCGCGCGGTCGCGAGGTGCGGCGCGAGCGCCGTCGCCCAGTCGAGCCCCGCGGGCCAGCGCGCGTCGCGGAGCACGCCCTCCGGCGGCGCGACGAGCGTGTTCGCGTACACGAGGCTGCCGCCCCCCACCCCCGCGCCGTGGAGGACGACGCAGTGCCGGAGGATCGTCATCTGGAGGATCCCGTGCAGCTTCAGCGCGGGCTTCCAGAGGTACTTGCGGACGTTCCAGTTCGTGGCGGCGAAGTCCTCGGCGCGCCAGCGCTTGCCCATCTCGAGGACCGCGACGCGCCAGCCCTTCTCCGACAGGCGCAGCGCCGAGACGGCCCCGCCGAAGCCGGAGCCGATGACGAGGTAGTCGTAGTCGAACATCAGTTGAGGAACGCGGGCGGAGGGACCTCCGCGCCGTCGATCGTCTTCCGCGCCGCGTAGCCCTCGTCGAGCGAGTGCCAGTGCGAGATCACCGGCTCGCCGAACTGCCAGCAGAGGAACGCCGGCTCGCCGTCGACGAGCGTGTAGAAGTCCACGAGCCCCATCTCGACGTCCTTCACGAGGCACCCGAGCGCGTTCACGCGCTCCACCGCGCCGGTGATCTCGGCGGCGAGGCCGCGGAGCCGATCGGCCTCCGCCTCGTGACCCGTGGGGAGCGGCGCGCCCTCCTGCAGCACCGCCACCGCGTCATCGGGCCCGCCGAGCGCCTGGATGAGCGGTCCGAGCTCGGAGCGGACCTGGGCGATGCGGCCGAACTCGATCTCCAGGGAGGAGACGAGGTCGTTCGCCTCCTCCACCGTGAAGAAGCGGGGCCCTTCGTCCATGGACGGAAACCTTAGCATGGGCGTGTTATAAGCGCGGCCCTGAGCCCTGCGTCCCCATGCGACGCGCAGTCGAAGGGCGGAGGCATCAGAGCGCATGCTCGAGACCGTATCGAAGGGCTTCAAGGCGGCCCGGAACAGGCTGAAGGGCCGGACCGAGATCACCCCGGAGGTGGTCGACGAGGCCCTGCGCGACATCCGGGTGTCCCTCCTCGAGGCGGACGTCTCCTTCGAGGTCGTGAAGCGGTTCGTCGCGCGGGTCCGCGAGAAGGCGATCGGCGAGGTCGTCGACACGAAGGTGAAGACCGGGCGGGGCGTCGTTCGCGTCACCCCGCAGGACCACTTCGTCAAGATCTGCCACGACGAGCTCGAGGCCCTCATGGGGCCGGTCGACACCTCGCTCCGCGACGGGTCGCACGGGCGCCCGACCGGAATCATGATGGTCGGGCTGCAGGGCTCCGGAAAGACGACGACCGCAGGGAAGATCGCGAGCCGCCTCCTCAAGGAGGGGAAGAAGCCGCTGCTCGTCGCCGCCGACGTCTACCGCCCCGCCGCCGTCGAGCAGCTGAAGGTGCTCGGTGACCGGCTCGGCGTGCCGGTGTTCCATGCGGCGAACACCTCCCCGCCGGAGATGTGCCGGCTCGCGCTCGAGGTCGCGCAGCGGGAGAAGGCCACCGCGATCGTCTACGACACCGCCGGGCGCCTCGCGATCGACGAGGAGCTCATGGTCGAGCTCGAGGAGATCAAGAAGGCGGTCCAGCCGGAGAACATCCTGCTCGTCGCCGACGCGATGATCGGGCAGGACGCGGTGAAGACCGCGGCCGAGTTCGACCGGCGCCTCGCGCTCGACGGCTTCATCCTCACGAAGCTCGACGGCGACGCCCGCGGCGGCGCGGCCCTCTCGATCAAGGAGGTCACGGGCAAGCCCATCAAGTTCCTCGGCATGGGCGAGGCGCTCGACAAGCTCGAGGAGTTCCGCCCCGAGGGGCTCGCGTCGCGCATCCTCGGCTTCGGCGACGTCGTCGGGCTCGTGAAGGACTTCGAGCAGCACGTCGACGAGGAGACCGCCGAGGCGGAAGCGAAGAAGATCCTCTCGGGCGACTTCACGCTCGACGACTTCGTGAACCAGATCCAGCTCGTCCGGAAGATGGGGCCGCTCGGCGAGCTGATGGAGAAGTTCCCGATCTTCGGGGACCTCCCCGAGGGCTTCCAGTTCGACGACCAGGCGCTCGTCAAGATCGTCGCGATGGTCCACTCGATGACCTCCGCCGAGCGCCAGCGGCCCGACGTCATCACCGACGGGCGCCTGAAGCGGATCGCGAAGGGCTCCGGGCGCTCGGAGAAGGAGGTCCGCGACCTCCTCAAGCAGTACAACGCGATGCGCGGGGTGATGAAGCAGGTCGGCTCGGCGCCCGGGCTGCTCGCGCGGCTCCCGGGCGTGAAGCAGCTCATGCAGCTGCGGAAGCTGCAGGGCAAGGGGATGGAGGACGTCCTCGGCGACGACGCCGCCGCCGTCGAGAACGCGCTGCACGGCGGCCTCGTGCCGCCCGACGCGGCGCGCGCGATGGGGCTGCCGAAGGGCTACACGCCGCCGATGGCGGCGGGCGCGATGACTCGCGCCCGGCTCATGGGCTACGCGCCGGAGCCGATCGCGATCGAGTCGGCGAAGGACCGCGACGCCCGCAAGAAGAAGCGGAAGCAGGAGCGGCAGTCGCGCAAGAAGAACCGCAAGCGCAACCGGAAGTGAGTCTGCCCGCCGTCCGGCCGCCCTCGTGCGCGGGGAGCGTCTACCCCGACGAGCCCGGCGCGCTCCGGCGCGCGCTCGACGGCTGGCTCGAGCTGCCGCGGCGGCCTCGCCCCGACCCCGCGCTCACCCGCCTCCTCGTCGCGCCGCACATCGACTTCCCGCGCGGCGCCCGCGGCTGGGCGCAGGCGTACGCCGCCCTCTCGAGCGACGCGGACGTCTTCGTCGTCCTCGGCACCGCGCACGCGACCCCGCCGCGCCTGTTCGCCCTCACGCGCCGCGACTACGCGACGCCGCTCGGCGTCGTCCCGACGGACCGCGCCGCGGTGGACGCGATCGCGCGCGAGGTCGGCGAGGACGAGGTGCTCTCCGACGAGGCGGCACACGACGGCGAGCACTCCGTCGAGCTGCAGCTCGTCGTCCTGCGCCACGTGCTCCGCCGCCCGTTCACCGCCCTCCCCGTCCTCTGCTCGTCCCTCTCGCACCTGCGCGAGCCGGCCCTCCACACGGCGCGCTTCCTCTCCGCGCTCGAGCGCGCGCTCCGCGGCCGGAAGGCCTGCTTCGTCGCCTCCGCCGACCTCGCCCACGTCGGGCCCACCTACGGCGACGCGCGGCCGCCGACCCCGGCCGAGGCGGCGCGCTTCGAGGCCCGCGATCGCGAGACGCTCGCGCACCTCGCGGCGGGTGACGCGGAGGGCTTCCACCGCGACGCGGTGCGCGACGACGGACGGCGGCGGCTCTGCGGGCTCGCCCCGATCTACGCGGCGATCCGCGCGAGCGGGAGAGGCGCCCGGCTCCTCCACTACGAGCGCTGGACGGACGGCGTGGACTCGGTGTCGTTCGCGGCGGCGGCGGGGTGAGCGCAGGGGCCCCCGTCCTTCACGCTGAGCGTCCTTCGACTTCGCCTCCCCTGCGGGGAGGCTACGCTCAGGACGAACGGGAGAAGTCGAAACTCCGTTCACCGGAGTCGAAACTCCGTTCAGCGGAGTCGAAACTCCGTTCACCGGAGTCGAAACTCCGTCAGCGGAGTCGAACTCCGTTCAGCGGAGTCGAAACTCCGTTCAGCGGAGTCGAAACTCCGTTCAGCGGAGTCGAAACTCCGTTCGACCGGAGTCGAAACTCCGTTCACGGGACTCGAAACTCCGTTCGACCGGAGTCGAAACTCCGTTCACGGGAGTCGAAACTCCGAGTCGAAACTCCGTTCAGCGGAGTCGAAACTCCGTTCACCGGCGGCGAAACTCCGTTCAGCGGCGTCGAAACTCCGTTCAGCGGACTCGAAACTCCGTTCACGGGAGTCGAACTCCGTTCAGCGGACTCGAAACTCCGTTCACGGGAGTCGAACTCCGTTCACGGGAGTCGAACTCCGTTCAGGGGAGTCGCAACTCCGTTCAGCGGAGTCGAAACTCCGTTCACCCTGAGCGTAGCGCCGCCGAAGGCGGTGCGGAGTCGAAGGGCGAACGGGTGGAGTCGAACGGGTATCGGACGGGCGCCGCGGCTCAGCGGCTTCGCTTCGGCTTCCGCTTCTGCTTCACGTTCTGCTTGCGCTTCTTCGGCACGACGAGCCCGCGCGAGAGCCGGCGCAGCACCTGCTTCAGCTGCCGCTTCTTGTACCGCTCGTGCGAGGCGTCCCCCGCCTCGTTCCGGCGCGCCGTCTCGACGTCAACGACCTGGAACTCGACCAGCGAGAAGACGACCCGCCCGAGCTCGTCCCCCACCGGATCGTGCGGAGGGAGCAGCTCGTCGATGCGGACCGGCAGGTCCACGACGAAGTTGAGCACCCGGAACTCCTTGCCGCTGAACTCGTTCCGGGGCGCCGCGGGATCGGTCCGCTCGAGGTCGGGCGGCAGCTGGAGATTCGTCGCGAGCGCCGCGCCTTCCGGGTGGCGCGCGAGGAGGTCGCGGAACGTCACGAGGCTGTTCTGCGACTGCCCCGGGACCGCGTAGTTGAACGGGAAGAGGTGCTGCGCGAGGTGCCACACGACCGACGCGATCTGGTCCGGCCGCTCGGTCACGATCCGGTAGCGCACCCGGTCGAAGACCTGCGCCGCGACCGACTCCTTCTTCGCGAGGAGCTTCGTCACGAGCGAGGAGCGGCTCTTCACGTTCCCACGGAACTCGGTCACGAGCCCCGCGGCCTGCATCCGCTCCGCCTCGGCCATGATCCGCCGGTGCGCGCGCTCGGCGAGGTCCGCCTCCCGGATCGCCGTCCGGAAGAGCAGCTCGCGCGCCTCCAGGTGGTGGATGACGTGCATCACCTTCAGCACGACGCAGGCGATCCGGCGGTAGCGCACGGGCTCGAGCGCGCCGGAGGCGAGGAGGAAGAGATCGCGGAGATCGGGCGGCGAGGCGACGGGGAGCGCCACGCGGTAGCCGAACTCGCTGCGGAGGTAGTCGACGGCCTGCCCGAGGATGGCGCGGAGCCGCCGGTCGTCCTTCGGGTCGTCGAGGTCGAACTGGTTGAGCCGCAGGAACCGCCCGACCTCATCGCCGTTCCGGAACTCGAGCCGGCGCCAGTCGATCACCGACCCCCCGCGGAGCAGGAGGCGCAGCGCCTCGAGCTCCTGCACGCCCATCCGGTCGAGCGGGCGAAGGGGCCCCGTGGCCCAGGCGGGCTTCGGGTCGAAGGTCACGGTCGCTCCGCGGGCGCTAGAAGGAGAACGGGAAGGTGATTTCCTGCCCCGCCGTCGCGGACCTCGGGAACTTGATCGTCTTCACCACGCCGGTGATGCACCCGGCGAACGGGCCGGCCGCGTAGTCGCCCGGCATCGCCTTCGCGTCGCGAACGATTCCGTCGCCGCCGATCACCCACTTCATCTTGAGCACGCCGCTCGCGCCCGGATCGCGCGCCTTCTGCTCGGACACGCACTTGCGGAGCGCGTCGATGCGACCCGCGACGGACTCGTTGATCTGCGCGGGCGTGAGCTTGTCCGGCAGCGCGGTTCCCCCGGCGCGCGCGGGCGGGACGTAGACCGAGCGGCCGCTGGCGCCGCCGCCGCCCGATCCAAGCGCATCGTCGAGGGCGGAGTCGCCCGAGTCGAAGTCGAGGAGGGAGTCCTTCTTCCGCCCGGCCGCTGGAGCGGGCGCCGGGGTCGGCGCGGGCGCCGCGGGCGCGAGCGCCGCTGCGTGGGCCGGCAGCGAGGGCTTCGCGTGGGGCGCGGTGGACGGTTCCGCCTTCGCGAGGCGGCGCTCGCGCCCGCCCTTCGCGGCCGGTCGCGCGGGCGCAGCAGGCTCCTCGGTCGTGGGCGCAGCGGGCGCAGCGGGCGCGGCGGCGGCCGGCGCGGCGGCCGCGACGGGCTGAGCCGGCGGGGGCGTCGCGGGCGCCGCTGGCGTCGCTGGCGTCGCGGCGGGGGCGGGGGCCGGAGCGGCCGGAGCCGCGGCGGGGGCCGCCGGCGCGACGGCGACGACGGCGGGCGCCGGGGACATCTTCTTCATCTGCGAGAGGACGTACGTCGCGGCGCCACCTACGACGGCGACGACGAGGACCATCGTGGTGAGCACCGCGCGGGTCATGGACCGTTTGTGGCGCGTCTCTTCGGCGCGGCTCGCGACGCTCGAGCGCCGCTCGAGCTTCTTCTCGCCGGTCGTGTCGAGCCCCTTGATGCTGAGCGGGATCGCGCCGGTCGGATCGACGCCCCCGCCGTCCGGCAGGGCCTCGACGAGCGACTTGACGCCGCCCGGGGCGGCGCGGGAGACCGCCGGCTTCGCCGCGGGCGCGGCCCGCGAGGCGATCTCCTCGTTCGCGAGCGCCGCGAGGGCGGAGGCGCCGACGGGCTTCCAGGTCACCTCGGCGGGGGCGACGGGCGCCGGCGTGGTGGCGGCCTTCTCGCGCGCGGACTGCGGCTCCGAGCGGAACGGCTGCGGGTCCGGGCGCGACGGCTTCGCCTCGGCGCGCGCGACCGGCGCGAGGTACCCCGCGAGCTCCGCGACCGACGAGAGCGGCTGCCAGTCACCCATCCCCGGGCGCCAGACGAGCGAGTCGGGGCCGACGTCGCCCGACTCCCACTTCCGCTTCACCTCCGCGAGCGGCAGCGGACCGACCTGGGCCTGCCCGATCGCGACGTACCACTCCGTCGACGCGGGCGCCGGGGGCGACGCGATCCTCGCCTGGTCGTCGGCGCCCATGAGCTGCGTCGCGCCGAGGTCGGCCTCGCCGCCGCCGGCGGGCGCGGGTGCGTCGCCGAACGCGCTGTCGAACGCCTGGCCGAGCTCGACGTCGAGCCCGCCCGCCGGCGCGACCGCTGCGGCCGCCGCGGCGGGCGCAGGCGCCGCGGCCGGTGCCTCCGCCGAGCGGCGAACGACGATCACGTTTCCGCACTTCTTGCAGCGGACCTTCACGCCGTTCGGGCCGACCTTGTCGTCCGAGAGCATGTACTGGGCGCTGCAGCTGTCGCAGGTGAATTTCATCGGTCGTCCATCCTAGATCAACCTGGGACCACGCACGAAAGCCCGAGCTTTTCCCGCAGCTGGCCATACTCCTGCGAGACGCAGAAGAGCGCGAGATCTCGCAGCCGCATCTCGTCGCGCAGCTTCGACACCTGGGGCCGCTCCGTCACGACGCCCTTGCGGACGATCTCGAGGTCCCCCGCGAGGAGGGCCCCGGCCCGGTTCGACGTGAGCTCCGCGCCGTCGAGGTAGGCGCGCACATCGCCGGCGTGCTGCACGTCGCAGTACTTCCGGGCGAGCAGCTTGAGGGTGTTCTTGCGGACGCCCTCGGGGAGCGTGCGCTCGAGCTCCCGCTTCAGCTTCTCGACGAGGTGGGGGTCGGCCGTGACGACGAACTTCGAGGTCCCGACGGCGCAGGCCGCCTGGAACACGAGGTCGAGCTGGTCGTGCGGCATGAGCCGCGCGAGGAAGAGCTCGGGGCGCGCGAACGCCATTGCCTTCCCGATCGCGAACCAGAGCTCCTTCTTCGGCCGCTCCTTGAACATCTGCTCGTCGGCGAGGAGCCCGGCGGGCTCCGTCGGCACGAGCTGGAGCCGGGACGGGACCTCCTCCTTGCGGAAGAGGCGCAGCCCGCGGAAGCCGAGCGTCCGCTCGACGTACTTGAACATGTTCGCGAAGAACAGCATCGACCCCTGGACGTCGAGCTCGTCCTTCTTCGGGACGATCCCGAGGTCCTTCTCCTTCTGGACGAACATCGAGCGCGCGTGGAGCGCGAGCAGCGTCATGATGTCCGCGAGCGGGCCCTTCACCCGCTCGTGCAGCACGAGCGACCACCCGTCGTCGTCGAGCGGGCGGCTCGCCTGGTCGCGCGCGAACTTCCGCAGGCGCGAGACCACCTGCACCTCCTCCGGGCTCGCCGCGGAGAGCAGGTGCGCGAGCACCTGCGCGGCGGAGTAGGCGAGGTCGTACTCCTTGCGCGCCGCGTGCAGCGTCACGAGCGCCGACGCCGCCTTCTGCGCCTTCGCGCCGCTCTTCAGCAGCTGGCGGTACGCGGCGATCGCCTCGCCCTCCTCGCCCGGCTTGCGCGCGGCGAGCTCGGCGTACAGCTCGAGCGAGACCGCGTCCTCCGGGTCGGCCTTCGCCACCACCTGGAACGCCATCCGCGCCGCGTCCTCGTTCCGGAGCACGTTCCGGTAGAGCTCGCCGACGGTCTTCCACAGCGCGAGCCGCGTCTGCGCCGCCTCCGGCCCCTTCGGGAGCCGCTGGATCATCCGGACGTAGGCCTGCTCGAGCTCGGGCCAGCGCTTCGCCTTCGTGTGGAGCTCCTCGATCGTGGCGAACGCCTGGACGAGGCGCGGGTTCTTGTCGAGCGCCTTCTCGAGCTCCGCGACCGCGGCCTGCTCGTCCTTCACCTCGTCGCGCAGGAGCTCGGCGAGGGTGAGGTGGAGCTTCGCCGCGCGGCCCGCGTCGGCCTGCACCTCGGGCCGGTGCAGGATCTGGGCGAGCACGTCCGCCGCCTTCTGCGCCTGGCGCGTCTCCTTGTAGAGGCCGAGGAGCGCCTCGGTGACCGCGAGCGCGGTCGGGTCGATGCGCGAGGCGCCGAGGAACGCGTCGATCGCCTGGTACGGGTCCTTGAGGCGATCGCGGCAGGCCTCGCCGATCGCGACGAGGATCTCGAACTTCGCCTGGCCTTCGACGAGCGGCAGCAGCCGCTGGCGCTGGTCGACCGCGCCCTCGAAGTCGCCGAGCGTCTCGAGCACGCGCACGAGGCTACGGCGCGACGGCTCGTGGTTCGCGTCGATCTCGAGCGCCTTCTTGAACGCGTTCACGGCACGCTCGAGCTGCCCGAGCTTCTCGGCGATCTCGCCGATCTGCCAGTGCGTCTCGACCACCTCGAGGTCGGTGAGGCCGTCGCGGTGGTGCACGATGACGGTCGTGAAGATGCGGAGCGCCTCCTCCCACTGCTGCTGCTGGACGAGCAGGTGGCCGAGCCCCTCGAGCGCGGGGAGGTAGGTGGCGTCGAGGTCGTACGCGCGCCGGTAGCAGGCGAGCGCCTTGTCGCGCTTCTCGAGCTTGTCCGCCACGTAGCCGAGCCGGTAGCTCTGGCGGCACAGCTCCTTCGCGTCGCCACTCGGCTCGAGCGCCTCGACCATCGCGTCGAGGACGCGCTCGGCGTCCGCCCAGCGGGCCTGGGCGACGTAGATGTCCGAGAGCGGCTTCGCCGCGTCGGGGTGGCCCGGGGTCCGCTTGAGCGCCTCCTCGTAGTAGCGCGCCGCCTGATCGCGGTCGTCGCGCTCCTCCTGGTACACGCGGCCGACCTCCGCGTAGAGGCGCGTCTTCTCCTCCACCTCCGGGGCGTAGCGCGCCTCCTCGATGAGCATCTCGAGGAAGCGGTCGCGGTCGTGCTCGCGCTCGGCGATCCCCTTGAGCGCGCGGATCGCGGGCAGGCAGCCCGGGTCGAGCTGCAGCGCGCGCCCGTGCGCGTCCTTCGCGCTCGCCGCGTCGAGGAGCATGTCCTCGAAGATGGCGCCGATGCGGACGTGCACCTCGACCGCGTCCTTCCCGCCGCCCGCGATGCGCGCCTCGCGGCGGAGCATGTCGAGGGCGAGGTTCCAGTTCCCGCTTCGCTCGTAGAGCCGGCCGAGCGCGGAGACGGCCTCGCGCGACTCCGGGTCGAGCTGGAGCGCGTGGTTGAAGATCGCCTCGGCGCGATCGACGCGCGACAGCTCCTTCCACCAGACCTCGCCGATCGCGACCTCGAGCGCGACCTGCTCGCGCCGGTCGTGGACGAGCGTCAGGTGGTGCTGCATCACCGGGATGAGCTTGTCCCAGGCGCGCGCGTCCCGGTAGAGCCGCTCGAGCGCCTTCACCGCCGGGAGGTTCCCGCCGTCGAGCGCGAGGATCGCCTCGTTCTGCTGGATGGCGCTCCGCGGATCGTGGAGCTTCTCGTCGTGGATCCCGGCGCTCTTCGCGAGGATCCGCACCCGCTCGCGCGGGTCCTCCGTGAGCGCGATCTGCCGCTCGTAGACGCGGTTCAGCTCGGCGAAGCGGTCGAGCTTCGTGTAGAGCCGCTCGAGTCCGCCGAGCGCCTCGCGCGAGCCGTCGTCGAGCCCGATGACGGTCCGGTACGCCTCGACCGCCGCCTCGTCGTCGCCGATCTCGTTCTCGTCGAGCGCCGCGATCTGCAGCTGGAACGCGACGCGGGCCTCGTCGCTCGCGGCGAGATCGCGGGCGCGGGAGAGGACCTGGGCGAGGTCCTGCCAGCGCTGCTCGCGCCGGAAGAGCGCGGAGAGCTGCTCGAGCGCCGCGGCGTCGGAGCCGTCGAGCTCGAGGAGCCGGCGGAGCGCCGTGATCGCCTCCTCCACGTCCTTCATCTCGGCGTCGTAGAGCTTCGCGACCTCGAGGAGCATCGCCTTCTTCTCATCGAGGCCGGCGGCCGCCTCGAGCTTCTGCTCGAGCGTGATGACGAGGTCGCGGACGCGGCCGCGCCGCTTGAAGAGCTGGGTGAGCGCCTCGAGCGCCTCCGGGCTCGCCGGATCGGCCTCGAGCGCGCGCCGGTACGCGACCTCCGCATCGTCGGCGTCGTCGAGCTTCTCGTCGCGCAGCTTGCCGAGGCGCAGGAGGAGTCGCGCCTTCACCATGCCGCGCGCGTCGTCCGAGACCTGCTCGAGCACGGCGGCGAGCTCGTCGAGCGCCTCCGTCTCGATGGCGAGCCGCTCCGCGGCCGCGAGCGGCTCCGGGTCGCCCGGCGCCTCGGCGAGGGCGCGGCACCAGGCGAGGAACGCCATCTCCTTCTGGCCGAGCTTCTTCTCGTGGACGCCCGCGACCTCCTTCAGGACGGCGACCTTCTCCGCGGGGTCCGCGATCTGCGGGGCGAACAGGTCGCACACCCGCGCGAACGCGCGCCAGTTCCCGGCGTCGGAGTGGAGCTGGCGCAGCTCCTCGTAGGCGGTCCGGTTCGGGGGATCGAGCTCGAGCACCTTCTCGAGCGCCGCGGCGGACTGGTCGGTCCGCTTCTGCGCCTTCCACAGCTCGGCGACCGCGAGCCAGGCCGGCACGGCCTCGGCAGGGCCGCCCTGCGCCGCGAGCAGCGCCGCGCGCGCCTCCGCGGCACGGACGCCGTCCTGCGCCGCGCCGGCCTGACGGAAGATCTCCTCGATGCGGACGAGCTCCTCCGCCTGGTGCGGCTCGATGTCGAAGGCGAGCTTGCCCTGCTCGACCGCCTCGCGCTTGTTCCCGCCGCGGAGCAGCACCTCGGCGAGCTCGAGCCTCGCCCGCTTCACGCCGAGCGCGTCCTCCTGGAGCGGGACGAGCCGCCGGTAGATGCCCGCGAGCGCGTCCACGTCGCCCTGCGCCGCGTACATGTCGCGCAGCGCCTCGAGGGCGCGCCGGTTCCGCGGGTCGGTGTCGAGGACCGCCTTGTAGGAGTGGACCGCCTGCGAGACATCGCCGAGCCGCGTGCCGAGCACGAGGCCGAGCTTGTCGTTGAGGCGCCCGATCTCGCGCCGGTCCACCGTCGCCTGGATGCGGACGCGCAGGTGCTGGGCGAGGTCTGCCCAGCGCTCCAGCCGCTCGTACAGGTCCTCGAGCGCCGCGAGCGCGTCCTCGTGGCGCGGCCGCGTCACGAGCAGCTCCTTCCAGAGCGCGACCGACTCGTCGAGCCGGCCGAGCTCGGCGGCGAGCGCCGCCATCCGCGCGAGCACCCGCTCCTTCGCGGGGGGGTCCGACGCGGCGGCGCGCTGAGCCGCGAGGTTCTGGAACAGGTCCTCGCGCCGGCCGGCCGCCTCGTACAGCGCCTCGAGCGCCCGCAGGGAGGGGACGTGGCGCGGGTCGGCCTTCGCCGCGGCCTCGTACGCCTCGGCGGCGCGGTCGGGGGCGGCGAGCCGCTCCTCGCAGAGCTGCCCGAGCCGGAAGAGGACCTGCACCTTCTCGGCGCCGGCCACCTGGCCCGCGCGCTGTGCGAGCACGTCGGCGAGCTCCGGCCACGACTCGAGCCGCCCGTAGAGCCGCTCGAGCGCGGGGAGCGCCTCGGCGGCGGCGCCGGGGTCGAGGGCGACCGCGCGCCGCAGGAACGTCGCGGCGCGGGAGGGATCGCCGAGCTTGTGCTCGTAGAGCGCGCCGAGCTGCAGCGCGACCGCGGAGGTGTCCGCGGGCGGCAGCCGGTCGATCTCGTCCTCGTAGATGGCCGCGAGCTCCTCGTCGTGCCCGGTCAGGTCGGCGAGCGCCTCCATCCGCTGGCGGAGCCCGCGGTCGGCGGGGTCCTCGCGGAACGCCTTGCAGAGCGCGAGGAACGCGAGCTCGGGCTCGCCGAGCTTCTTCTCGCGCAGCTCGGCGAGCTCGACGTAGAGCGCCTTGCGCTCCATCGCGTCGGGCCGCTCCCCGGCGCGCACCTCGAGCACCGCGGCCTGGCGGAGCGAGTCCCCCTGCCCGGCGTATGCGGCCTCGAGGACCTGCGCCGCGTGCCCGTTCGACGGATCCTTCTGCAGGAGCGCCTCGAGCCGCGCGATCGCCTCCGGGTGGTCGGGGCGGGCCTGCAGCACCTGCTCGTACAGGGCGAGCGCGCCGTCGCGGTCGAGGAGCCGCGTCTCCTTCAGCTCGGCGAGCCGGTAGCGGAACGGGACGAGCGCCGGCGCGTCACCGGCCTCCTCGGCGAGCGCGGCCTCGCGGGCCAGCACCTCGGCGAGATCCACCCACCGCTCGGTCTTCACGCAGAGGCGGTCGAGCCGGGCGAGCGCCTCGCGATCCTTCGGCGCGACGTCGAGGAGCCGCTTCGAGGTGATGATCGCGCCCTGCGGATCGCCGAGCCGCTCGTCCTGCACCGCCGAGAGGTCGGCGAGGAGCCGCGCGCGGACCTCGGGGTCCCCCTCGTCGGAGAGCGCGCGCCGGATCGCCTGGGCGAACGCCTCGGGGTCGGCGCCGCCGCGCAGCGCCTCGGTGCTGCCGAGCATCGCCTCGCGGTCCTCCGGCACGAGGTCGAGCACGCGCTGCCACGCGTCCGCGGCGCGGGCGGGGTCGGCCTTCACGAGCCGCGCGATCCGCCGCTGGTACTCGGCCCGCGCGGCCGGATCGCGCGCCCGGTCGGCGTTCTCGGCGAGGAGCGCCGCGTGCTCGTCCGGGAGCGCCGCCGCCGCCGCGTACGCGCCGACGAGCGAGAGCGTCTCCTTCGCGTCCGGGTCGGCGGCGAGCGCGCGCCCGGCGGTGAGGAACGCCATCTCCGCGTTCCGGAGCGGCCCGCCATAGGTCTCGGCGATGCGGCGGAGCAGCGCGGCGCGGGCGCCGGGGTCGGCCTCGTTCGCGGCGCGCGACTCGAGCGCGTCGATGACCTTCTGGTGCTCGCCCTCCGCCGAGTAGATCGGCTCGAGCACGAGCGCCGCCTGGATCGCGCTCGCGCCGGTGCCGCGGGCGAGGTCCTCGAGCGCGGCGAGCGCCGCCGGATGGCGCGGCACCTTCGAGAGCACCTCGCGGTAGCAGGAGAGCGCGCCCTCCGCGTCCGCGAGCCGCTGGTGGCGGATCCGCCCGAGCCGGAAGCGCAGCTCGGCCGCCTCCGCGACGAAATTCGGCTGGCGGTCGGCGACGTTCACCTCGCGCGAGAGGACGTCCGCGAGCTCGTCCCACCGCTCCGCCGAGCCGAGCAGCTTCCCGAGCAGCCGCAGGGCGTTCGGGTCCTCCGGGTCCACCGCGAGGATCTTCTTGTAAGCGGTGATGGCGCCTTCGCGATCCGCGAGCTGTTCGGCCATGATCTTCGCCACCTCGAGCAGGAGTTCCTTGCGTGCCGCCGCGGCCGGGGCGATCTCGGCGAGCCGCTCCAGCGTCCGCGCGAGCTCGCGCGGCGCCCCCATCTTCCGGTGAACGCGGGCGAGCGCGCCCAGCGTCTCCGCGGAGGGCGCCTCCGTGGCGACCTCCTCGAACCAGCGCGCCGCGAGGTCGAGCCGACCCAGCCGCTCCGCCGACAACACCGCGAGCCGCCGCCGC
>WNFU01005227.1_pt1 | contig 21064 bp, 19 predicted proteins | sample 5400121 | NCBI WGS metagenome assembly WNFU01 (sample SAMN13153360, study PRJNA577476) | soil metagenome | isolation source: 100 cm soil or saprolite under grassland replicate 1 | place: USA:California | collected 2016-06-15 | reverse complement strand
CATGCGCGTAACCACCTGGGCCGAGTATGGTTTGATCGTTTCCCTGAACCTCGCCAAGCGGGCGGGCCAGGGGCCGGTCGCGGCGCGCGAGCTCGCCGAGCAGGAACGGCTTCCCCACGATTACGTCGAGCAGATCCTCCTCCGCCTGCGGCGCGCCGGCCTGGTCGATTCGGTCCGCGGCGCCAAGGGCGGCTACCACCTCGCGCGTGACCCGCAGGCGATCTCGGTGAAGGACGTCATCGAGGCCTCGGAGCACGTCACCTTCGAAGTCAACTGCGATCTCCATCCCGTCGACCCTCACCGATGTAGTCCGGACACCGCGTGCAGCATCCGGCCGGTCTGGCGCATGCTGGAGCAGCGGATCAACGATCTGCTCGCTGCCATCTCGCTCGCGGACCTGACGCACGACGAGCCGGAACTGTACCACATCGCCGGGGTCCTGGCCGGGAACTAGTCCCGCCATCCCGTTTGTTTTTTTTCAACTGAAACCCGACTGGTACTGTCGGGTTTAGCCCGATTGGAGGAAATCGTGGCATATGCGCATCCCGAGGTGCTCGTTTCCACCGAGTGGGTGGCAGGGCACCTGCACGATCCCGGCATCCGCTTGATCGAAGTGGACGTGGACACGACGGCGTACGACTCCGGGCACTTGAGCGGGGCCGTGGGCTGGAACTGGCAGTCGCAGCTCAACGACCCGGTGCGGCGGGACATCCCGGACGCGAAGGCGTTCGCCAAGCTGCTGGGCGACGCCGGGGTGGCGCCGAAGACGACGGTCGTCGTGTACGGCGACAACAACAACTGGTTCGCGGCGTTCGCATTCTGGCTGTTGCAGCTGTACGGGCACACGAACGCGAAGCTGATGAACGGCGGCCGCGCCAAGTGGGTCGCCGAGGGCCGCCCCCTCGTGTCCGAGCGTCCGAACGTCCGCCCGGCGACCTATCCGGTGCCGAAGAAGGTGAACGCCGCGATCCGCGCCAAGCGGCCGGACGTGGAGAAGGCGCTCAAGGCGAAGAAGATCGCCCTGGTGGACGTGCGGTCGACGCCGGAGTACGTGGGTGACGTCATCGCCCCGCCCGGCATGACCGAGACGGCGCAGCGCGCCGGTCACATCCCGGGCGCGCGCAACATCCCATGGAGCCAGGCCGTCGCGCCGGACGGGACCTTCAAGCCGCACGAGGAGCTGCTCAAGCTGTACAAGGGCGCGAAGGTGATCGACGGCAAGGACCAGGTGATCGCCTATTGCCGCATCGGCGAGCGCTCCAGCCACACCTGGTTCGCGCTCAAGTACCTGCTCGGCGTGAAGAAGGTGCGGAACTACGACGGCTCCTGGACCGAATGGGGCAACCTCGTGGGAGCGCCGATCGCGAAGGGGAGCGAATGAAGACGGCGGTGGAGGGCGGTCGAGGGCGGCAGAGGGCGGTAGAACCCGCCCTCTGGGGGCTGGTCGGCAACACGCCGCTCATCCCTCTACCGCCTTCTACCGCCCTCGACCGCCCTCTACCGACCGTGTTTCTCAAAGCCGAGTGGCTCAACCCCGGAGGCTCGGTCAAGGATCGCGCGGCGCTCTTCATCCTGCGGGACGGGATCGCGCGGGGCGAGCTGCCGGCCAGGCGGCTGCTCGACGCCTCGAGCGGCAACACCGCCATCGCGTACGCGATGCTCGGGGCCGCAGCGGGTATCGGCGTGACCGTGTGCGTCCCCGCGAACGCGAGCGCGGAGCGGAAGGCGTTGCTCGAGGAGTACGGCGCTGAGGTGGTGTTCACCGACCCGCTCGAGGGCTCGGACGGCGCGATCCGGGAGGCGCGCGCGCTGCTCGCCGCGCGCCCGGACCTCTACTGGTACGCCGACCAGTACAGCCATCCGGCGAACCCGCGGGCGCATGCGCTCACCACGGCGGAGGAGATCTGGCGGCAGACCGGCGGGCGGATCACCCACTTCGTGGCGGGGCTCGGCACCACCGGGACGATGATGGGGACCGGCCGGCGGTTGAAGGAGCTGAACCCGCGGATCGAACTGGTCGCGGTGCAGCCGGACGGCCCGTTTCACGGGCTCGAGGGCCTGAAGCACCTCGACACGGCGATCGTGCCCGGGATCTACGATCCGGCGGTTCCCGATCGCATGGAGTTCGTCGCCACGGAAGAAGCAGACGACGCGGTGCGCCGCCTCGCGAGGGACGCGGGACTCTTCGTAGGCTGGTCCACTGGTGCGGCGGTCGTTGCGGCAGAGCGCACCCTGACCGCCCCCGACCGCCCTCGACCGCCTTCTACCGCCCTGATCGTCGTCATCGCCCCCGACTCTGGCACGCGGTACCTGAGCGAGCACCGGCGGCTGGCGGGAGAGCCCGAATGACGCTCGTACTCGAGGCGCGTCACGCGGCGGCGATGCGCCGCCACGGCGAGGCGGACTACCCCGCGGAGGCGTGCGGGCTGATCGGGGGCGAGGTCGAGGGCGACCGGAAGGTCGCGGTGCAGCTCGTGCCGGTCGCGAACCAGCGGACCGACTCGGCGCGCAACCGGTACCTCATCGATCCAGATGCGTTTCGGCGGGCGCAGGAGAAGCTGGACCGCGACGGCCTGGAAGTGATCGGCGTCTACCACTCGCATCCCGATCACCCGGCGGCGCCGTCCGCGTTCGACCGGGAGCACGCCTGGCCGTGGCTGTCCTACGTGATCGTGGGCGTGGCGCGGGGGCGCGCCGGCGAGATGAAGAGCTGGGTCCTGGCGGACGACCGCGGGCGCTTCGACGAGGAACCGATTACCACCGAGGAACGGAAAGCCGTATGGCAGTGAAGGTCTTGATTCCGACGCCGCTCCGCCCTTATGTGGGTGGACACGACGCGCTCGAGGTCGAAGCCGCGAGCGTGGGGGAGCTGCTCGACGGGCTGACGCGCGCGCACGCCTCCCTCAAGCCCCACCTCTTCGCGGAGGACGGGCGGCTGCGGAGCTTCGTCAACGTCTACGTGAACGACCGGGACATCCGGCAGTTGTCCCAGAAGGACACCCCGGTGACGGCCGGAGACACAGTGTCCATCATCCCCAGCATCGCTGGAGGGGGGGGGACGGCGGTGGCGGACGTGCTGCCGAAGCTGTCGCACGAGGAGATCCTGCGGTACTCGCGGCACCTGATCCTGCCCGACGTCGGGGTCGAGGGGCAGAAGAAGCTCAAGGCCGCGCGCGTGCTGCTGGTGGGCGCCGGCGGCCTCGGCTCGCCCGCCGCCCTCTACCTCGCTGCGGCGGGCGTCGGCACGATCGGGCTCGTGGACTTCGACGTCGTCGACAAGACCAACCTGCAGCGGCAGATCATCCACGGCACCTCCGCCGTGGGGAAGCCGAAGCTCGACTCCGCGATCGAGCGGATCCACGACCTCAACCCGAACGTCCGGGTCGAGCCCTTCGAGACCCGCCTCACCTCCGAGAACGCGCTCGACATCATCCGCGAATTCGACATCGTGGCGGACGGGACGGACAACTTCCCGACCCGCTATCTCGTGAACGACGCGTGCGTGCTGCTCGGCAAGCCGAACGTGTACGGGTCGATCTTCCGCTTCGAAGGTCAGGCGTCGGTGTTCTACGCCAAGGAAGGCCCCTGCTATCGCTGCCTCTACGCCGAGCCGCCGCCGCCGGGACTGGTGCCGTCGTGCGCCGAGGGCGGGGTGCTCGGGGTGCTGCCGGGCATCATCGGCTCGATCCAGGCGATGGAGACGCTGAAGCTGATCCTTGGCGCCGGAGAGCCGCTCATCGGGCGGCTGCTGCTGTTCGATGCCCTGAAGCTCCAGTTCCGCGAGCTGAAGCTCGAGAAGGATCCGGACTGCCCCGTGTGCGGCCGCCACCCGACGGTCACCGCGCTGATCGACTACGAGGCGTTCTGCGGCATCGGCGCGGAGCCGGCCTACGACGGCGCCGAGGTGACGGCGGCGGACGTCAAGCAGGAGCTCGACCAGGGGAAGGCGCTGCTGCTGCTCGACGTGCGCGAGCCGCACGAGTACGAGATCACGCACGTCGACGGCGCGACGTTCATTCCGCTGGGCGAGCTGCCGGCGCGGCTCAAGGAGCTCGACGACCACGCCGACATCGTCACGTACTGCCACCACGGCGCCCGTTCGCTCAAGGCCCTCGAGATCCTCAAGGCGGCGGGCTTCGCGAAAGTGCGGAGCCTGCGCGGCGGCATCGACGCGTGGGCGGTGAACGTGGACCCAGCCTTGCCGCGGTATTGACGTCTGGCACGAAACAGGTAGGGGCACGGCATTGCCGTGCCCCTACGCGTTTTCGGGTTCGCATGCCGAAGGGGGGACTCGAACCCCCACGGGCTTGCGCCCACTGGCTCCTGAAGCCAGCGCGTCTACCAGTTCCACCACTTCGGCGCATTCGCGGAACGGCGAATATAGACGGCGGTATAACCTCAAGTCAACTCTTGGCTTGACCGCTCCAGACCCGGTTTCTATCTTGGCCTTGCCCGGTGGATAAAGTCTCCATCGCTCGCAACCCGCGGGCGCGACATGACTACCATCTCCTGGAGACGTGGGAGGCGGGTCTCGTGCTCACGGGAACGGAAGTCAAGTCGTTGCGCGCGGGGAAAGCCAGCCTGGGCGAGGCGTATGCCCACGTCCGCAACGGCGAGGTGTGGCTCGAAGGTCTCTCGATCTCGGCGTACCTTCCCGGCAGTTACAACAACCCCCCGCCCGCCCGCTCCCGCAAACTGCTGCTGCACGCGCACGAGATCCGCAAGCTCGTCGGCGGCACGAGCCGCAAGGGCCTGACCGTCGTACCGCTGGAGCTGTACTTCAAGGACGGGATCGCGAAGGTGGCGATCGCGCTCGCCAAGGCGAAGAAGCTGCACGACCGAAGAAGCTGCACGACAAGCGTGAGGAGCTGCGGCGGCGAGTGGCGGAGCGCGAGCTGGCGCGCGGAATCCGGGGAAAGCGCGAATGATCGGGCTGCTCTGGCTCCTCGCCGGGTTCCCGGGGCCTCCCGCGGCCGTGGTGATCGCGACCCCGCGCGGGGAGACGCGGATCCCGATCAGCATGGAGCGCGGCAGCGCGGCGCTGGCGGCGCCGCTGCTCGCGCAGCCGCTCGGCCTCACGATCGCGCTCGACGGATCACGCGCCACAGTGAACCTCGGCGGCACGGCGTTCGTCTTCCAGCTCGGCGCGCCGTTCGTGCGGGCGGGTGACGTGGTGTGCGGCCTGGTGGGCGAACCCTACCGGGCGCGCGACACGCTGTTCCTGCCGCTCAACTGGCTGGCCGATTGCGTGCCGCGCGCGCTGAGGCCGCGGTATCGCTGGGACCCCGGCGCGGTGCGCCTCGAGGAGCTCCCCGTGGCCGGCGCGGTCGCCGCCGGGCCCCCCGCCGCGGCGCCCCCACCCCCTGCGCCCGCGCCGACTCCGCGGGGAGCCACCGCCGCGATGATGGCCATCGCTGTGCCCAACCCCCTCACCGGGCTCCGGCTCCGCCACGCGGTGGTGATCGACCCCGGCCACGGCGGCGTCGACCCCGGGAACCCGGGCCGCTACTTCTCCGGCGGGCTCGTGGAGAAGGACATCACCCTGGCGATCGCGCGCTTGCTCCGTGCCGAGCTGACTCGCCGCGGCATCGTGGCGCGCCTCACGCGCTCGACCGACACGCTGATCGACCTCGCCGATCGCGGCGCGTTTTGCCGGGCGGAGTGCGACCTCTTCGTCAGCATTCACGTGAACGCGATGCCCGCGGGCCGGCGGGCGGAGCGGACGAGCGGCGTCGAGACGTACTTCCTGTCGGATGCGAAGACCGAGGATCAGCAGCGCGTGGCGGAAATGGAAAACGACGCGATCCGGTTCGAGTCGGCGCCGGCGGGCGTGACGCGGGGTCCCCTCGACTTCATCCTGAAGGATCTCCAGTTGAACGAATACCTGCGCGAGTCGGCGCTGCTCGCGGCGCTGGTGCAGGATTCCGTCGCCCGGATCCATCCCGGCGGCGACCGCGGGGTGCAGCAGGCGGGGTTCATGGTGCTCACGACCGCGCGGCGGCCGGCGATCCTCATGGAAGCGGGCTTCGCGACGAATCGCACCGACGGTGCGTTTCTCGCGTCGAGCCTCGGGCAGCACAAGATCGCTTCCGCCGTCGCCGACGGGATCGTGGCCTACCTCCAGGAGTTCGAGCGCAAGCTCGCCGTCGCGGCGCCGTCAGGAGGGGGAGGGGGGGGCCGGTGAGGCGCGCCGCCGCGCTCGCGCTGGCCGCCTGGGGAGTCGCGGCCTGTGCGTACTACAACGGCATGTGGAGCGCCGAGCGCCTCGCCAAGGAGGCGCGCAAGCTGGAGCGCGACGACCGGACCGGCGAGGCGCGGAGCCACTGGGCGCAGGCCGCGGTCAAGGCCGAATCGGTCGTGGCGCGACACCCCCGGAGCCGCTGGGCGGACGACGCGCTGGTGCTGCAGGGGGAGGCGCTGGCTCGGAGCGGCGCTTGCGCGAAGGCGTCGGACGCACTGCGGCGGGCGGTCGCGACGGTGCGAGACGAAGCGTTGCGCGAGCGCGCCGAGCTCGCGACCGCGCAGTGCGCACTCGGCGGCGGTGATGCGGCGGCGGCGGGCCGCGCGCTTGCCCGGGTGACCGCGTCCCGCGACGCCGGCCGGCGCTCCCGTGCGGCGCTGCTCGCCGGCCGGGCGGCCGTGCTGGGAGACGACCCCGCGGGTGCGGCGGAGTGGTTCGGCCGCTCGCACGATCCCGCCGCGGCGCCGGCGCGGGCCCGGGCGCTGCTCGCGGCGGGCCGGGTCCCCGAGGCCCTGGCGCTGACCGACACCGTGGCCCGCATGCGGTTCCAGGAGGCCGAGTGGGCGGCGGTGCTCGGCGAGCTGCGCCGCGCCGCGGGTCCCGACACGGCGAGCCGCACCCTCGACCGAATGCTCGCCCGGCGCCGCCCGCCGGCGGGCGGGCGGGCCCGCTTGCTGGTGGCGGACGGAGACGCATTGCTCGCCGCCGGGCGGGCCGACGCCGCGGCGGCGCGCTACGCCCAGGTCACGGCGCTGGTCCCCGACTCGAGCGAAGGTCAGCTGGCGCGCGTGCACGCGATTCGGGTCCTCGCCGTGCGCGCCGAGAGCCTGGCGCAGCTCGCCGCGGTGGAGCAGCAGCTCCGGCACGTCGTGCAGGGCGGTGCCGCGGGCGCCGCCGCAGCCGAAAGCCGCGCGCTGGCGGAGCTCGTGGCGCAGGTGCGGCGGTACGACGAGCTGCCGGAAAGCGGCCGGTTCCGCGTCGCCGAGCTGGTGCGGGATTCGCTGGGCGCGCCCCGGCTCGCCGGGCGGCTGTTTCTCGAGCTCGCCCGGCGGGCGCCGGCGTCGCTGTTCGCGCCCAAGGCGCTGCTCGCGGCGGCGGCGCTCGCGCCGGAGCGGCAGGATTCGCTGCTGGCGCTGCTCGGCGCGCGGTATGCCGGCTCGCCCTACACGCTGGCGCTGCACGGCGAGCTGAGTCCGGCCTTCGGCGCCGCCGAGGACTCGCTCGCCGGAGCGCTCGGTCTCGCGTTGGCGCCGCCGCGGACGCTGCTCGTCTCGCGCGTGGCGCCTCCCGTGCCGGGGCCGCGCGGGCCGTCGCTCGACGCGCCCCTCCCGCGGCCGGGAGTGCTCCCCGCGGAGACGCCCCCCCCGCCGGGGCAGCGCCGGGCGCGGGCGGTGCGCGACGACGACCGGACGCCGCGCCGCGAGCGCCCGACCACCCCGCGGGACTCCTCGTGACGGCGGTCCGGCTCTTCGGCGTTTCGTTTCAAAATCCCGTCCTGCTCGCTTCCGGCACCGCCGGCTTCGGCCGCGAGCTGCGGGAGGTGATCGACCTTGAGGCTCTCGGGGGCATCGTCACCAAGGCCGTCACGCCGGAGCCGCGGCGCGGCCACCCCGCGCCGCGCGTGGCGGAGTTCACCGGCGGCATGCTCAACGCCGTGGGGCTCGCGAACCCGGGACTGGAGGCGGTGCGCGCGCACGAGCTGCTCTGGCTCGCCGCCGGCCTGCGGCGGGCGCGCGTGCTGGTGAACGTCGCGGGGGCCACCGTCGCCGACTACGTGCAGGTGATCCGCGGCCTCACCGACCTCGACGTGATCACCGCCTTCGAGATCAACGCCTCCTGTCCCAACACGAGCGCCGGCGGCCTCGAATTCGGCGCGACGTCCGAGGGCTTGAGCGAGCTGGTGCGGCGCTGCCGCGCGGCGGCGACGCGGCCCATCTCGGTCAAGCTCTCGCCCGTGCTCCCGGACATCGCCGCGATGGCGCAGGTGGCGAAGGACGAAGGGGCGGATGCGGTGACGCTGGTGAACACGATCCCCGGCATGCTCGACCGCCGCCTGGGCAATGGGTCGGGGGGGGTGAGCGGCCCCGCGCTGCTGCCGATCGGCGTGCTGGCGACGCGAACGGTGACCGCGCGGGTGGGCCTGCCCGTGATCGGCGTCGGCGGTATCCGCAGCGCGCGCGACGCGCGCGAGTATCTCGCGGCGGGCGCCACGCTGGTGGCGATCGGCACCGCGGCGCTCGCCGATCCGCGCGTGCCGGAGCGGGTTGCGCGGGAGCTGTCGCGTGGCTGAGCTCGTCGTCGCATTCGATCTGCCGAGCGGGCGCGAGGCGCTGGCCCTGGCCGCGCGGCTGCCGGAACTGCGGTGGGCGAAGATCGGCCCGGTGCTGTACGGGCGCGAAGGGGGGGGGCCGGCGCTGGTGCGCGAGCTCGTGGCGCGCGGCGTGCGCGTGTTCCTGGATCTCAAGTGGCACGACATCCCGAGCGTCGTGGCCGGTGCGGTCGAAGCGGCGCGGGAGCAGGGGGTCGCGATGGCCACCGTCCACACGCTCGGCGGGCCGGCGATGCTCGCGGCGGCGGCGCGGGCGGCGGGCGGGGTGGCGCTCGTCGGCGTCACCGTGCTGACCTCGCACGACGCGGGCGACTTCGAGCGCATCGTGGGCCGCGGCGTCCCCGATCTCGGCTTCGAGGCCGAGCGCCTGGCGCGCCTCGCGCTCGCCGCGGGACTGCGTGGCGTCGTGGCCTCGGGTCACGAGGTCGGCCTGCTGCGCGAGGCGCTCGGCCTCGAGCCGTGGATCGTCGTGCCCGGGATTCGCGAGCCCGGCGACGCCGCCGGGGATCAGGCCCGCACGGTCCCCGCCGCCGAGGCCGTGCGCCGCGGCGCGACGCACCTCGTGGTCGGGCGGCCGATCACCGGGGCCGCCGACCCGGTTGGGGTGTACCAGCGACTGATGGAGAGTCTATGAGATCCTGGCTGCTCGGCTTCGCGCTCCTGGTGAGCCCCGCCCTCGCGGGCGGGGCGATGGCCCAGGGCTCGCTTGCCGAGGCGGCCGAGCGGACGCGCCAGGCGTGGCTGGCGCACGATGCGCAAGGGGTTGTGGGGCACAGTGGTACCGTCGTGCTCCAGATCCCGGGCGCCGATCCCTCCTCGCCGGTGGACCGAGCGCAGGCGGTGGAGCTGCTGCGGCGCCACCTGCGGGCGGCGGCGGAGCGGCGTCTCGTCGTGCGCGCCGTGCGCGAGATGGAGCCGGGGCGCGGCTACGCGGAGCTCGAGCGGCGCTACGTGGTCGCGGGGACGACGGACGTGCGGCGCGAAACCATCTTCCTCACGTTCCGGCAAACGGACGGCGACTGGCTGCTGACCGAGGTGCGGAGCGCGCCCTAATTCGGCCCCTTGCGGGAACTTACGACCCCGTCTATTGTTCAAGACTCAATCGGATTTTTTTCCCGGAGCGGGCATCTTGAAGGTTCGGACCAGCGTCAAACCGATCTGCGAGCATTGCCGCGTGATCAAGCGGCGGGGCGTGATCCGCGTCATCTGCAAGCGCAGTCCCAAGCACAAGCAGCGGCAGGGCTAGGGCATGGCACGGATTGCCGGGGTGGACCTGCCGCGCGACAAAAAAATCCAGTACGCCCTTCCGTACATCTACGGCATCGGCCCGAGCAACGCGAGGAAGATCCTTGCGGAGACGGGCATCAGTCCGGACGCGCGCGTGCGCGACCTCCGGGATGCGGAAGTGGCGCGGCTGCGCCAGGTGATCGAGCGGGACTACAAGGTCGAGGGAGCCCTGCGCACCGAAGTCGCGATGAACATCAAGCGGCTGATGGACATCGGGACATACCGGGGCTCGCGCCATCGCAAGGGACTGCCGGTGCGCGGCCAGCGCACGCACACCAACGCGCGCACCAAGAAGGGGCCGCGGCGCGCGATCGCGGGCAAGAAGAAGCCCCTCTTGAAAAAGTAAATGGCACAAGCCAAGCCGGCGGGCGCGAAGCGCGCCAAGAAAGTGGTGGAGGCGGAGGGGATCGCCCACATCACGGCGACGTTCAACAACACGCTCATCACCATCACGGACATGCAGGGGAACGCCATCACGTGGGGTTCCTCGGGCAAGGCCGGGTTCCAGGGCTCGAAGAAGTCGACGCCGTTCGCGGCCACGGTGGCCGCGGAGCAGGCGGCGCGCGAGGCGCTGAACCTGGGGGTGCGGCGCGTGCACGTGCGCGTGCAGGGGCCCGGCTCGGGCCGCGAGTCGGCGATCCAGGCGCTCGCGACTGCGGGCCTGCAGATCCGCTCGATCCGCGATGTGACGCCGATCCCGCACAACGGCTGCCGGCCTCCCAAGAAACGGCGGGTCTGACCGATGGCGCGCTACACGGGCCCCGCCTGCAAGCTGTGCCGCCGCGAGGGGACGAAGCTCTTCCTCAAGGGGACGCGCTGCCTCACCGAGAAGTGCGCCGTCGAGCGCCGCGCGTACGCCCCGGGGCAGCACGGCCAGTCGTCCGGACGGCGGCGCAAGGCCTCCGAGTACGCGCGGCAGCTGCGCGAGAAACAGAAGGTCAAGCGGATCTACGGGCTGTCCGAGCGCCAGTTCCGCAACATCTTCGACCGCGTGCTGAAGGAGCCCGGCGTCACGGGCGAGGCGTTGCTGATCGCGCTCGAGAGCCGGTTGGACAACCTCGTCTATCGCATGGGCTTCGCGCTGTCGCGCCGGCAGGCGCGCCAGCTCGTGGGACACCGGCACATTCAGGTGAACGGGCGCACGGTGGACGTGCCCTCGTACCGGGTGCGCCCGGGAGACGAGGTGAAGGTGGCCGACGCGAGCCGTGAGCTGGTGCAGGTGCGGCACGCGCTCGAGCAGTTCGGCCGCGGGCAGCCCGTGTCCTGGATTCACGTGGACACCGACAAAGCGCTGGGGAAGATGACGGAGCGGCCCACCCGCGACGCCATTCCGATCGCGGCGCAAGAACAGCTAATCGTCGAGCTCTATTCCAAGTGATGACGACTCTTGATTTGAGCGGGCTCGTCCGGCCGCACCTGGTCGAGATGACCAAGCGCGAGGACAACCCGAACGCCGCCGAGTTCCGCCTCCAGCCGCTCGAGCGGGGCTACGGCTACACCCTCGGCAACTCGCTGCGTCGGATGCTGCTCTCGTCGCTCCGGGGCGCGGCGGTCTGGGCGTTCCGCCTGGACGGCGTCGTGCACGAGCACCAGACCATTCCGGGCGTCGTCGAGGACGTGCACCAGATCATCCAGCGGTTGAAGCAGCTGACGCTCGTGCTCGCGCCCGACGTGGACGAAGCGGTGCTCCACATCAAGCGCGACAAGGCAGGGCCCGTCTACGCCCGCGACATCGAGGCGCACGGCGCGGTGACCGTCGTGAACGCGGACCAGCTGCTCTTCACGCTCCAGGACGACCGCGACGTCGCGGGCGAACTGTACGTGAACAAGGGCCGCGGCTACGTCGAGGCGGAGCAGCATCCGGTCGATCGCACGATGCCCGTGGACGTGGTCCGCATCGACTCGATCTACAATCCGGTGCGGCGCGCCAACTTCACCGTCGCGGAGACCCGCGTCGGGCAGCGCACCGACTACGACCGGCTCACCCTCACGGTCGAGACCAACGGCACGATCTCGCCGGAGGACGCCGTCGCCTACGCCGCGGCGCTGGCGCAGGAGCACTTCCGCTTCTTCGTCGACTTCGGCAAGGTCCCGATGGTCGCGGCGCAGCCCGCGGGCAACGGGGGTGCCGCCGCCGGCCGCCTGCGGGAGGTGCTCGCCCGCTCGATCGACGACGTCGGCCTGTCGGTGCGCTCGGTGAACTCGCTCAAGAACTCGAACATCCGTACCCTCGGGGACCTCGTGCAGTACCGCGAGGAGGATCTCCTCAAGGTGAAGAACGTCGGGGAAAAGGCGCTGGGCGAGATCGCGGACCTGTTGCGCCGCGAGGGCCTGAACTTCGGCATGAAGGTCGAGGACGTCGACGGCGAGCTGAAAGTGCTCGACCAGGGCACGGCGCCCCAGGCGCAGGTCACCGAAGGGGAGCTCGAGTAAATGCGGCACCGCGCCAAAGGGCGGCAGCTCTCGCGCACGGCGAGCCACAAGAAGGCGCTGCTCGCGAACCTGGCCACGAGCCTGTTCCGCCACGACCGGATCGTCACGACCGAGGCGAAGGCCAAAGAGCTGCGGCCGTTCGCCGAGCGGCTGATCACCCTGGCGCGGCGCGGGGATCTGCACGCCCGCCGGCTGGTCGAGCGGCGCCTCAAGGACAAGGCCGTCACCCACCGTCTCTTCAAGGATCTCGGGCCGCGGTTCGCGGCGCGTCCCGGCGGGTACACACGGATCGTCAAGCTGGGCCATCGCGCGGGCGACGGCGCCGAGGTGGCTCGGATCGAACTGCTGGGTGCGTGACGGAGCGGCGGGCGGCGGGGGCGGCGGGGGCGCGGCGACGCGAACAGCGAGGGGGACCGTTGGTCCCCCTTTTCGTTAGGCCGCCTTGGTGACGCGGTTCGATTTGAGGCAGCGGGTGCAGACCCGCAGGCGGCGCGTGACGCCGTTCACCACCGCGCGGACCCGCTGCAGGTTGGGATACCAGCGCCGGTTCGTCTTATTGTTCGCGTGGCTGATGTTGTGCCCCGTCAGGGGGCCTTTGCCACAGATGTCGCACACTCGAGCCATGAGGTCCGTCCGACCGAAACAATGAGCGCCGCGAAGCAGAACCCCGCCCGTGCGGACGGGGGACGGAAACCTAAGCCGGCCCACGGGCTGGGGCAAGATGCCGAAGCGCGCTGACCTGCACCGCATCCTGCTCCTCGGCTCGGGTCCGATCGTGATCGGGCAGGCCGCGGAGTTCGATTACTCCGGCACGCAAGCGGTGAAGGCCCTGAAGGAGGAGGGCTACGCGGTCGTGCTCGTGAACTCGAACCCCGCGACGATCATGACCGACCCCGAGCTCGCCGACCGCACGTACCTCGAGCCGGTGACGCCCGACTGGGTGCGCAAGGTGATCGAGCGCGAGCGGCCCGACGCGCTGCTGCCGACCATGGGCGGCCAGACGGCGCTCAACGTGGCCATGGCGCTGGCGCGCGACGGGACGCTCGAGCGGTTCGGCGTCGAGTTGATCGGGGCGAACGCGCGCGCGATCCAGATGGCGGAGGACCGCGCCGAGTTCGCCGCGGCGATGCGCCGCATCGGCCTGGCCACGCCGGTCGGGAAGACGGTCGCGAGCCTCGCCGAGGCGCTGGACGAGGTGGCGGAGACGGGCTACCCGGCGATCCTGCGGCCCTCGTTCACGCTCGGCGGCACGGGCGGGGGCGTGGCGTACAACCGCGCGGAGCTCGAGGAGCTGGTGGAGCGGGCGCTCGCGGTGTCGCCGGTCCACACGACGCTGATCGAGCGCTCGGTGCTCGGCTGGAAGGAGTTCGAGCTGGAGGTGATGCGCGACCGGCGCGACAACGTGGTGATCGTCTGCTCGATCGAGAACCTGGACCCGATGGGCGTGCACACCGGGGACTCGATCACCGTCGCACCCGCCATGACCCTCACCGACCGCGAGTACCAGCGGATGCGCGACGCGGCGATCGCGATCATCCGCGAGATCGGCGTCGAGGCCGGCGGCTGCAACATCCAGTTCGCGGTCAACCCGGCCGACGGCGAGATGCTCGTCATCGAGATGAACCCGCGCGTGTCGCGTTCCTCCGCGCTCGCGTCCAAGGCGACCGGGTTCCCGATCGCCCGCATCGGCGCCAAGCTCGCGGTGGGCTACACCCTCGACGAGCTGCCGAACGACATCACGAAGACCACCCCCGCCTCGTTCGAGCCGGTGCTCGACTACGTCGTGGTGAAGGCGCCGCGCTTCGCGTTCGAGAAGTTCCCCACGGCAGACTACCGCCTGACGACGCAGATGAAATCGGTCGGCGAGGCGATGGCGATCGGCCGCACGTTCAAGGAGGCGTTCCAGAAGGGCCTGCGGGCGCTCGAGGCGGGGCGGCCGGGATGGGCCGTGGGGCAGACGCTCGCCGACGACCGGCTCACGAGCGATTCTCCCGAGGACCTGCGCGTGGCGCTCCGCACGCCCACCCCCGAGCGGATCTTCCAGATCAAGCGCGCGCTCCTGGCGGGGCTCTCGGTGGAGGCCGTCGCGCAGGCGACGGGCATCGACCCCTGGTTCCTCTATCAGATGGAAGAGCTGATCGCGGCCGAGCAGTGGTTCGCGGGGCTCGCGCGGATCGGGGCGGCCGAGCTGCGCCGCGTGAAGCGCCTGGGCTTCTCCGACGCGCAGCTCGCGGCCCTGCGCGGCACGACCGAGGCCGCGATCCGCGAGGAGCGCTGGCGGCTCGGCGTCCACCCCGCCTACAAGACCGTCGACACCTGCGCCGGCGAGTTCCCGTCGGCGACGCCCTACCTCTACAGCTCGTACGACGACGAGAACGAATCGGAGCCGCTCGGCGACCGGGGGGTGGTGATCCTCGGCAGCGGGCCCAACCGCATCGGCCAGGGCGTGGAGTTCGACTACTGCTGCGTGCGCGCGGGGCTCGCGTTCCGGGAGCTCGGGCTCCGGACGATCATGATCAACTCCAACCCGGAGACGGTTTCCACCGACTTCGACATCTCCGACAAGTTGTACTTCGAGCCGCTCACCCTGGAGGACGTGCTCGAGATCGTGCGCTGGGAGCGCCCCAAGGGCGTCGTCGTCCAGTTCGGGGGGCAGACGCCGCTCCGGCTGACCAAGCCGCTCGAGGCCGCGGGGATCCCCATCCTCGGCACCGCGCCCGACTCGATCGACGTCGCGGAGGACCGGGAGCGGTTCGAGGCGCTCGCGCGCCGGCTCGGCGTCCCGCAGCCGGCCAACGGTACGGCCCGCTCGGTGGGCGAAGCGGTGGCCGTGGCGCGGCGCATCGGGTACCCGGTGCTGGTCCGGCCCTCCTATGTGCTGGGGGGGCGCGCGATGGAGATCGTGTACGACGAGGGCTCGCTGCGCGACTACTTCGAGAAGGCCGCCCGCGTCGCCCCGGAGCATCCCGTCCTGATCGATCGCTTCCTCGAGGACGCGTTCGAGGGCGACGTGGACGCGATCGCCGACGGCGGGCGCTGCGTGATCGGCGGGGTGATGCAGCACATCGAAGACGCCGGTGTGCACTCGGGCGACTCGGCGTGCGTGCTGCCGCCCTACCTGATCGGCGACCGCCAGGTCGAGGAGATGCGCCGCTACACCAAGGCGTTCGCCGCGGCCCTCGGCGTCGTGGGGCTGATCAACGTCCAGTACGCCATCAAGGACGGCGTGGTCTACGTGCTCGAGGTGAACCCCCGGGGCTCCCGCACCATCCCCTTCGTGAGCAAGGCGACCGGGGTCTCCCTGGCCAAGCTCGCCGCCGCCGTGATGACCGGGCGCACCCTGGACGAACTGGCCGTTCCCGATGACCTTCCGCTCCCCGGGGTGGCGGTGAAGGAGGCGGTCTTCCCCTTCACGAAGCTGCCCGGGGTCGATACCATCCTGGGCCCGGAGATGCGCTCCACCGGGGAGGTGATGGGGCTGGCGGACAGCTTCGGCATGGCCTTCGCGAAGGCTCAGATCGCCGCCGACGGCAGCCTGCCGCTCGAGGGGGCGATCTTCGTGACGGTGAACGACTCGGACAAGCCGACCGTCGTGCCGATCGTCCGGCGGTTCCACGAACTGGGGTTCCGGATCGTCGCGACCGAGGGCACGCAGAAGTACCTCCGGGCGCGCGGCGTGCCGGCCGAGCGGGTGGCCAAGGTGCACGAGGGGCGGCCCAACGCGATCGACCTGATCGTGTCGGGCGAGGTCCAGCTGCTGATCAATACGCCGCTGGGGAAGTTCACCCAGGCGGACGACTACGCGATCCGGCGCGCGGCGCTGATGCACCGCGTGCCGTACACGACGACGATGTCGGCGGCGAGCGCCGCCTGTGACGCGGTTATCGCTCTGCGCAGCCGAACGGGCAGCGTGAGGAGTCTCCAAGAATGGCACGAAAGAACGACCGTCGAAAAGCAGTCACCGGAGGGCGCAAGGGCGCTGGCGCCAAGCCGCGCGCCGGCCGTCCGGACGTAGCGAAGCGGGCCCCCCCGTCCGCCGTCAAGGCGAAGGCGAAGCCGGCGGCCAAGCCGGCCGGGAAGGCCGCGCGCACGCCGGCGTCGCCGGTCGCGGCGCCCCCGCCCAAGGTGAAGTTCCGCGGCAAGGTGCTCGAAAACGAGCCCCTGGCGCGGTACACGACCTACCGGATCGGTGGCCCCGCCCGCTATCTCGTGCTGCCGGCCGACAACGAAGACGTCGTCAAGGCGCTCCAGCTGGCGGCGGACCGCGGGCTGCCGTGGTTCGTGCTCGGACTGGGATCGAACCTCCTCGTCAAGGACGGCGGGTTCCCCGGCGTCGTGATCAGGCTGGGGAAGGGGATCGACCGGTTCGAGATGAAGGGCGCGACGGCGATCGTGGGGGCGGGCCTCCCGACGCCGCTCCTGGCGCGCCGCACGGCCGAGGCCGGGTTCGCCGGCGTGGAGCGGTTCATCGGGATCCCGGGGACCGTGGGCGGCGGCGTGTACATGAACGCCGGTGCGCACGGCGCCGAGTTCGCGGAAGTCCTCACCGAAGTCACCGTGATGGACGCCAAGGGCAAGGTCCGCCAGATCCTGCGCAAGCAGATCTCGTTCAAGTACCGGTCCTCGAACCTCGGCCAGGTCGTCGTGCTCGAGGCGAAGCTGGCGCTGATCGAGGAGCCCCCGGCGAAGCTCAAGGACCTGCAGGCGCGCCTGCTGCGCTGGCGCAAGGCCGGCACGCCCTTCGACCAGCCGTGCTGCGGCTCGGTCTTCAAGAACCCGGGCGGCCCCCGCACCGCGGGGGCGCTCATCGACGAGTGCGGCCTCAAGGGCTTCACGGTGGGCGGCGCCCAGGTGTCCCCGCTGCACGCGAACTACATCGTCAACACAGGGACCGCGACGGCGAGCGACGTGCTCAAGCTCATCGAGCACGTCCGGAAGACCGTCGCCAAGAAGACCGGCGTCGAGCTGGAGCTCGAGGTCAAGGTGATCGGGGTGTAGATGCCGGACTACTTCGTCCACGAATCGAGCTATGTCGACGACGGCGCGCGCATCGGCAAGGGCACGAAGATCTGGCACTTCTGCCACGTGATGCCCGGCGCCGTGATCGGCGAGCGCTGCAACCTCGGGCAAAACGTGGTGGTGATGCCGGGCACCCGCATCGGCAACAACGTCAAGATCCAGAACAACGTCTCGATCTACGAAGGCGTCACGCTCGAGGACGACGTGTTCTGCGGTCCCTCGTGCGTGTTCACCAACGTCCTGAACCCGCGCAGCCACGTGTCGCGCAAGCACGAGTACCGGCCGACCCTGGTGAAGCGGGGCGGCTCGATCGGCGCGAACGCGACGATCGTATGCGGTGTGACGCTCGGCGAGTACGCGTTCATCGGCGCGGGCGCGGTCGTCACGTCCGACGTGCCGGCCTACGGGCTGATGGTCGGCGTGCCCGCGCGCCGCGTCGGGTGGATGTGCCAGTGCGGCGAGCGGCTCCTGCCGGCCGCGGGCGCGGCGGCGTGCGGCGCATGCGGCGCGACGTACGCCGAGGCGAACGGCAACCTCCGCCCGGTCGCGCCACCCAGGAGGGTCTCGACACCGTGAACGTGCCGCTGCTCGACCTCGTCGCCCAGTACCGGACCATCAAGGACGAGGTCCTCCCCGCCGTGCAGGCGGTCATCGAGTCGCAGCAGTTCGTCATGGGCCCCGCGGTGCCGCAGCTCGAGGCGGCGGTGGCGCGGCTCTCCCACGCGGTGCACGGCATCGCCTGCGCCAGCGGGACGGACGCGCTGCTGCTGCCGTTGAAGGCGCTGCACCTCGAGCCGGGGGACGAGGTCATCACCACCCCGTTCACGTTCTTCGCGACCGCCGGCGCCATCCACAACGCGGGCGGGACGCCGGTGTTCGTGGACATCGACGCGGCCACCTTCAACATCGACCCCGCCGCGGTGGAGCGGGCGATCACGCCGCGCACGCGCGCCGTCCTGCCGGTCCACCTCTACGGCCAGATGGCTGAGATGGAGGCGCTGCTGCGCATCGCGCCGCCCCGCGGCCTGAAGCTCATCGAAGACGCGGCCCAGGCGATCGGCGCGCGGCGCCAGATCGACGGGGAGTGGCGCGTGGCGGGAGAGCTGGGCTGGGCGACCGGCTTTTCCTTCTTCCCGAGCAAGAACCTGGGTGCCTGGGGCGACGGCGGCATGATGGTGACGTCCGACGCGGCGCTCGCCGAACGGCTGCGCAGGCTCCGGTTGCACGGCGGGGCGAAGCAATACCACCACGACGAAGTGGGCACGAATTCCCGGCTCGACAGCCTGCAGGCCGCCGTCCTGCTCGCCAAGCTGCCGCACCTCGCGTCCTGGTCCGCCCGCCGGCGCGAGCACGCCGCGTACTACGCGCGGGCGCTCGCCGGCATCCCGCAGGTGCGGCCGCCGGCGGTGGACCCCGCTAACGAGCACATCTTCCACCAGTACACGTTGCGCGTCGAGCGGCGCGACGAGCTGCAGGCGCACCTCAAGAGCAAGGGGATCGGCAGCGCGATCTACTATCCGGTGCCGCTCCACCTGCAGCAGTGCTTCGGCCACCTGGGCTACCGGGCGGGCCGGCTCCCTGAGTCGGAGCGGGCCTCCCGCGAGGTGCTGTCGCTCCCCGTCTATCCCGAGCTCAGCCGCGACCAGCTCGATTACGTGGTCGACGCGATCCGCGGATTTTACCGGTGAGCCGCGTGCGGCTCGGGGTGATCGGCGCCGGGGCGTGGGGCCGGAACCACGTCCGCACCGCGGCGGGCCTGGCGGAGGGCGAGCTGGCGGCGGTGTGCGACACCGACCCCAAGGTTCGCGAGCGGGTGGCGCGCCAGTACCCCGGGGTGCACGACACCGCGGACGTCGCCGACCTGCTCGGCCGCGTGGACGCGGTGATCATCGCGTCCCCGGCGGCGACGCATGCCCGGCTCGCGCTCGCGTGCATCGAGGCGGGGAAAGCGTGCCTCGTGGAGAAGCCCTTCGCCCTGAGCACGCGCGACGCGGAGGCGGTCGCCCGCGCCGCGGCCGATTGCAAGGTGCCGGTCCTGGCGGGCCACCTGCTCCTCTTCCACCCGGCCGTGGAGCGGCTGCGGGCGCTGGTGCAGAACGGGGAGCTGGGGCAGGTCTACTACCTGTACGGGCTGCGCGTGAACCTCGGCCAGGTGCGCGCCGACGAGAACGCGCTCTGGAGCTTCGGACCGCACGACGTCTCCGTCGCCCTGTTCCTGCTGGGCGAGGCGCCGATCCGCATCGCCGCCCAGGGCAAGAGCTACCTCCAGCCAAAGGTCGAGGACGTCGTCTTCCTCACGATGGAGTTCGCGAGCGGCGTGCTCGCGCACGTGCAGCTCTCGTGGCTCGATCCGCACAAGGAACGCAAGCTCACCGTGGTCGGCGCGAAGAAGATGGCCGTCTTCGACGACATGGAGGCGCGCGAGAAGCTCCGGATCTACGACAAGGGCGTGGACCGGCCGCCCGAGTACGGGTCGTACGGAGAAAGCCTGGCGGTGCGCGAGGGCGACATTTTCATCCCCAAGATCCCGAACGTCGAGCCGCTCGCCGCCGAGTTGTCCCACTTCGTGCGCGTGGCGCGCGGCGCCGAGCCGCCGCGCGCCGGCGCGGCGGACGGGGTCCGCGTCGTGCGGGTGCTCGACGCCGCCACCCGCTCCCTCGCGGCCGGCGGCGCGCCGGTGGCGCTGTGAGCCCCCCCTCTGCCCCCTCTCCCAAGACGCCCGCCGACCTGCTCGTCGGCAAGGCGGCGGACCGCTCGGCGCTGATCGGCATCGTCGGGCTGGGATACGTCGGGCTGCCGCTCGCGCTGGAGTTCGCGCGGGCCGGGTTCCGCGTGCTGGGCTTCGACGTGAACGCCAAGGTTGTGGACGAGCTGGCCCGGGGGCACTCGCACGTGCAGGACGTCCCGAGCGCGCAGCTCGCGGGGTTCATCCAGGCGGGCAAGTTCGCCGCCACGACCGACCTGACGCGCCTCAACGAGCCCGACGTCGTCTCGATCTGCGTTCCGACGCCGCTTTCCAAGACCAAGGACCCCGACGTCAGTTACGTCCTCGCCGCCACGAACTCCGTGAAGCAGGCGCTGCGCCGCGGGCAGCTCGTCGTGCTCGAGTCCACCACCTATCCCGGCACGACCCGCGAGCTGATGCTCCCGGCGTTGCAGAGCACCGGCCTGAAGGTCGGTGAGGACTTCTTTCTGGCGTTCTCGCCCGAGCGGGTGGACCCCGGCAACCCGCAGTGGAATACGCGCAACACGCCCAAAGTGGTGGGGGGGATCACCGAGGCGTGCCGCCGGGTAACTGTGGCGGTCTACCAGCCGGCGATCGAGCGGCTCGTCTCGGTGTCGTCCACCGAGGCGGCCGAGCTGGTGAAGATCCTCGAGAACACCTTTCGCAGCGTGAACATCGGGCTCGTCAACGAGATGGCGATCGTGTGCGACAAGCTCGGCGTCGACGTGTGGGAGGTGATCGAGGCGGCGGCGACCAAGCCGTTCGGGTTCATGAAATTCACGCCGGGCCCCGGGGTCGGGGGGCATTGCATTCCGCTCGACCCGCACTACCTGGCATGGAAGATGCGCACGCTCAACTACCGCACGCGCTTCATCGAGCTGGCGGGCGAGATCAACGCCGAGATGCCCGAGTACTGGGTGGCGCAGGTGGTGGGCCGCCTCAACGAGCAGGGGAAGGCGGCGCGCGGCAGCACGGTGCTCGTGCTGGGCGTCGCGTACAAGAAGGACATCGACGACGTGCGCGAGAGTCC
>WNFU01008484.1_pt1 | contig 21067 bp, 16 predicted proteins | sample 5400121 | NCBI WGS metagenome assembly WNFU01 (sample SAMN13153360, study PRJNA577476) | soil metagenome | isolation source: 100 cm soil or saprolite under grassland replicate 1 | place: USA:California | collected 2016-06-15 | reverse complement strand
ATTAAACGAGTGCACGGCGGAGAGAATTTCAGGAAGGCGAAGAAGGGAAAAGGGAAAGACCAGCCAAAGTTGCTTGAATGAAATAAGGAAGTTTTGCCACAAGGTTTATGCACAAACGAGTGCAAGTCCTAATATCAAAATCGATTCCCCACATTTTGACCTTGCTACTGTTGGGCCTGGCGATTTATCTATTCGCGCCACAACTGTCTTCATTGAAAGATTCGCTGAAAGTGATTCGCCAAATGTCACCTGTATTTATTGCATTGGCATTAGGAATACAGGTAGCAAGTTACTGGGGCAGCGGGTACCTGATGCAAGCCAGTGTTGGCATTTTGAGGCAGCGGATCACGATATTCCAGGGGGTGCTGGTTACTTTAGCGGCGAACAGTGTAAGTCTATTGGCTGGTGGCACGGTAACGGCATTGGCGATGACGTTTCGGTGGATGCATCGTCTTGGAGTGAACCTTCAGGGAGCCAGCCTTGCAGGAACTTTGCCCTATGTATTCAATAATCTGGTTCTGCTCGTCTCATCGCTCTTCGGCCTTGTGTACTTGCTCATCAATCACGAGCTTTCAAGGTTACAGGCTGTGTTCTTTACCGCGGTCGCCTTACTCTTTCTGTCTATTTTCGTGGCAGTCGCTTGGGCACTACGCAATCGAGCCCAGCTTACCCGCCTCACTCACCATGCGGGTCGAAGGTGGGCAGCATTCCGACATCGCTCGTACGACTCACAAAAAGCTGAGTCTGCCATCAAGCAGTTGTTTGATGCCTGGCGTCATTTACGCAAAGGTGGCTGGGTTAAGCCATTAACGGGTGCCAGCCTCAATATCGGATTTGACATGCTCACCCTATATATTCTCTTTGTCGCTCTGGGCCACCCCGTTCGCTTGGGCGCATTGTTCGTAGGATATGGTTTACCATTATTGTTTGGCAAGGTTGGCTTTCTGCCCGGTGGATTGGGCATCGTTGAAACTACGATGGCTGTGTTATACGGGGGATTCGGTGTTCCCAACCCAATTTTGGTTGTCGTCATCCTGGCATATCGGTTGCTATCTTTTTGGCTACCAACATTACTGGGATTCTCACTTATTCCATATCTCAACAAATAATTCTTCACAGACGTTGAACTGAACATGGCGATTATTGTAAATGGTTTAGGCTTTGACTTAAGGGTGTCCTGCCCGGACTACATTTCCTGATCACATCGAATGTGAATGAAATTAGAAATCTGATTCTATATATTGAATCAAAAACAGCGCAACATCCATCACGATGCCCGCTGTTCGTTTTACTGCCTGTGCTTTTACCATTTACTTATTACCCCGTAGTGTCCAATTTCTGCTTACTGACCACTGACCTACTCTTCCTCACCCATCAGCAACTTAATCCTTTCCCACGGCTTCAACTTTTCATCTTCCGCAAGCAGGTTTTTCAATTCGTACATTTCATCGCGCAATGCGGCGGCTCTTTCAAATTCAAGATTCTTCGCCGCCTCCTTCATCTGCTTTTCCATCTCATGGATGATCTTCTGCAATTCATTGCGCGGTATATCTCCAACACTCTTCGTCTTATATTCGCCTCTCATTTCGCTGACAGCCTTTTGAGAAAATTCTTCGGTCAGGTCATGGATGGCTTTGTGGATACTAATCGGGATAATGCCATTCTCCTGGTTGTATTTCACCTGTTTGGCACGCCGTCGATTTGTTTCATCGATCGCAAACTTCATCGAGTCAGTCATACGGTCAGCATACATGATTACACGTCCGCTGACGTGACGCGCGGCGCGACCGATCGTCTGGATCAGAGCTGTGCCTGAACGCAGAAAACCTTCCTTATCGGCATCCAGGATTCCGACCAGTGAAACTTCAGGCAGGTCGAGTCCTTCGCGCAAAAGATTGATTCCCACTAATACATCAAACACGCCTAAGCGCAGATCGCGAAGAATGCCAACGCGTTCCAGTGTCTCCACTTCTGAATGCAGGTAATGGACTTTCATGCCCAATTCCTGCAAATATTCGGACAGATCCTCAGACATCCGCTTCGTGAGGGTGGTGACCAGGACTCGTTCCCCTCTTTCGACCCGTTGCCTGATCTCGCCGACCAGATTATCCACCTGACCGGTGGTCGGACGCACCTCCACTTCGGGATCAACCAGACCTGTTGGGCGAATGATCTGCTCCACAACCTGATCGGCTTTCCCCATCTCATACGGTCCAGGCGTGGCGGAGGTATAGATCGTGTGCCCCATCACCTCCTCAAATTCATCGAACTTCAACGGACGGTTATCGATTGCGCTCGGCAAGCGGAACCCATACTCCACCAAGGTCTCTTTGCGAGAGCGGTCACCGTTATACATGCCACGGATCTGCGGAACGGTCATGTGACTCTCATCGATCACTAACAGATAATCACTTGGCAAAAAGTCGATCATCGTCCACGGATGAGTGCCCGGTGCGCGACCGTCGAGGTGACGTGAATAGTTTTCGATACCGGAACAATAACCAACTTCCTTCAACATCTCCAGGTCATAACGCGTCCGTTGTTCGATCCGTTGTGCTTCAAGGTGTTTCCCCTGCTCCTTGAAGAACGCAAGACGTTCCTCCAGTTCGGCTTCGATATTTTTGATGGCATCCTTCAAGCGATCGGCATCCGTGAGATATTGCTTGGCAGGATAGATCAAAACCTGATTGGGTTCGTCAAAGACTTCACCGGTTAACGGATTGAATTGCATGATCCGTTCCACTTCATCGCCAAAGAACGTAATGCGGAATCCTTTTTTATCCTCATAAGCGGGGATGATCTCGAGGGTATCGCCACGGACGCGGAATGTGCCGGGGCGAAGTTCCATGTCATTACGCTGATACTGTGATTCGATCAATTGACGGAGCAACGCATTGCGGCGATATAACTGTCCAACCTCCAAGACAACTGTGCCCTTCCCAAATTCCTCCGGGGAGCCCAAACCATAAATACAGGACACAGATGCAACAATGATCACATCCCGGCGCGAAACGAGCGCCGTGGTCGCAGCCAGACGCAAACGTTCGATCTCTTCATTGATCTCGGTCTCTTTTTCAATGTAGAGATCATGGCGCGGCACATACGCTTCTGGTTGGTAGTAATCATAATAAGAAACAAAATAGGAGACGGCGTTCTGCGGGAAGAATTCCTTGAATTCCGCGTAGAGCTGCGCGGCCAGAGTTTTATTGTGCGCCATGATCAGCGCTGGCTTTTGTAATTCCTGAATGACGGAAGCAATCGTAAAGGTCTTGCCGGTGCCCGTGGCGCCGAGCAAAACTTGATTCTCTTTTCCCGAACGGACTCCTTCGACGAGTCCACGGATGGCTTCGGGCTGGTCGCCCATCGGCTGAAAGGGTGCTTGAAGTTTAAAATCCATAGTTTATTTTATTTGTGAAAAGGAAATAGGAACGGGTGTTCTATTATACCACGCTGCTATACTTTGACTCTAGCTCATGCCGCCGTCCTCGGCGGCGCTTATGATCCAGTCTCGGCGCCGATGACGCGCTGGGAGCATGGTTATTATCGGAGTGTATAATCACGCAAAATTTAGCAGAAGGTTTTATGAAAATACTTTTGAACATCATAAGCATATTGCTCATTTTGGCTGGAGGCACATTTTTCCTGCAGGGAATCAACGTTCTCCCAGGCAGTTACATGACTGGCGATCCCCAATGGGCAATCAATGGTGGCATTATGATCGTCATCGGAATCGGTCTGATGATTTGGGCGTTGCGAAAAAAATAAAGTGGTATGAGCGAATTTTTCCAGATCGGTGACCGGGTTCAGATCTTTCTCAATTCAGAAGTCTGGGGGAGCGAGGGTTGGTTCGAGGGAACAGTGGTCCGCATCGATCCGTATTCACGGCATCGCAGTTTTTATTGGGTACAACTGGATAATGAGGCGGAGGCAGTGCTTGGAAAAGGCACGAAACTGATCTCTGTCCTCAACCCAAAGAACATTCGGAAAGCATAATCGTTTTTTAATATAGAGCAAGTAGAATGGGTGGAACGTTCTGTAAGGATATAAATAATAAGGAAGTCTGTAATTTACCAAGTACCGCATAAGTAATAAGCCCGAAAAATTTATTTATTTTGCGAATAATTCAGAAAGGGTTCGTAATTTATGAAGTAAGCGGTAATATGGGGAATTCACTTCTATTTGGTCTTGTGTAGTGAGCGCATTTTATTGAAAGAGGAACGCAAATGAGTAAAAAAGCGATTGTTCTCCCATCCCTGCTCCTGATGTTGAGTTTTATTTTGTCGGCGTGTATCGGGCTGCTTCCATTGGAAGAGGAACCCGTCAGCGGTGAATTTGGTCCCAAAACATCACTTCAGGAACAGCAAGTCAAAACGTTCGAGGCGTTGTGGAAAAACCTGGAAGATAATTACATCTACTTTGAGACCGCAGATGTGGATTGGAAAGCCTTACATAATAAATATTTGGAGCAGGTCAACTCAGGGCTGACAGCTGATGAATTCAACAACCTGATGAAAGAATTGGGGGCAGATCTTCCGGTAGGCAGCCTGGCCTATGAAACCCGCGCAGAACGCATCGAAGCAGATACCGGCGATACCTCCTCTTATGAAGGCATTGGCGCGTTCGTTGGCTTTAGTGAAGATCCCGAACCACATATCATTTTGTTATCTGTGATCGAGGGCTCACCGGCAGAGAAAGCCGGATTAAAAGCGCATGACAGTATTTTGGAGATTGACGGAACGCCCATCCAAGTGGAGGAAGGCATCACTGCCATAAATCGCGTGAAGGGTCCGGCCGGTAGTTCGGTGACGCTCAGTATCCAGAGTCCGGGAAGTGCCGAGCGTTCCATCGATGTGAAACGCGGAAAATTAACCAGCACCGGCAAATTGGAAGCCTCGAATATCCAGGGGACGAATTATGGATACCTGCTTTTTCCTCCCATTGGTTATAGTACTCTGGCAGACGATGTTACAAAGAGTCTTCAAACCTTCACAACCAATCGAACTCTGGAAGGAGTGATCCTTGACTTGCGGATTGCAGGCTCAACAAGGGGCTGGCCGCTCGAAGACTTGTACACCATGTTCTATCGAGGTGCGATGGGCGAATTTTACAACCGCGAGAAAAAACAAGTAGTGGAAGTAAAAGGACAGGATGTGGTCGGCTCTCAAAAGGTCCCGCTGGTTATCCTGGTTGGACAAAATACATCGGGTTCTCCCGAGATCCTGGCTGGCAGCCTTCAAATGCACAAAAGGGCCGCGCTGATCGGTGAGACGACACCTGGCGCCGTCGAAACGTCTTCAGCCTATTACCTGCCAGATGGTTCGGAAGTATTTATTGAAACGACATCCTTCATCCTGCCCAATGGTGACGAACTGGGAACGACCGGAGTGATCCCCGATATTTCACTCCAGCAGGGTTGGGACGAGGTCTTGCCGAATAAGGATCCGGTGCTTGACCGGGCGATTCAATATCTGGATGAACAGCAATGAAAAAATTACTGGTTTATGCCCTTAGTGCCCTATTGCTTGCATCCTGTTTGCCCAAGGATGTACAGGTCCCACAAAGCCCCTTGCTTTCCACGCTCGAGCGAAAATCTGGCTTGATCGCCTACCTTGGCGTGGATGGAAACATGTATGTCTCTGATCAGGGAGGTAGGCATCTCAAACAGCTCACAGAAGATGCAGTGATCCCGCAGAGTCAGGGTGACCCATTGTTTTATTATCAGTATCCGACCTGGTCACGCGATGGAAATCGGCTGGCGTTCATTGGCTTGAAGTCTGATGGTTCACAGACCCAATCAAAATTGATGATTGCCAATATGGATGATGACTCTGTTCATGAAATTTATAAGAGTGATAGTGAGCATCCCATTTATCTGAACTGGTCGCCTGATAATGAAAATCTAGGTTTTATCTCGACCAACGTTTCAGGGCAGAACATCATCCTGCAAAGCATTTCTGCACAAGGCGGGGATCGAACCATTCTCGATACAGGCTCACCCTATTACTGGTCATGGGCGCCAGATGGAAAGGTGATGATTGTCCATGCGGGGGGGACAGTTGCCTCCGCGCCTGAACACATTGCATTTTTAAATGTGAATTCCTCAACGGTCACCGAACAAGGGCTGGATTCGACTCCCGCTTCCTTCCAAGCTCCAGCCTGGTCGCCAGATGGAAGCCATATCGCCCTTGCGCGTGTATCCGATAAAGAAAACCAGATCGTTGTCACAGATGCCGCAGGCAAGAACCCCAAAAAGATCGGCACATTTGCAAACAAAACTGCGTTCGCCTGGTCCAGCAACAGCACCCGCCTCGCCTACATTGACGGTGATCAGTTGCTGGATGCGGGGACGTTCGGTCCTCTGCATGTTGTTGATCTGGAGACATCCAAGGAAACGGTTGAAGACGCGAACATCATCGCATTCTTCTGGTCGCCAAGCGGAGAGGAAATTGCTTATTTCATTCTGCAACAGGCAAGTAATGATTCAAGCGGGTCTTCCGGCGGTTCTGGACAAACGACTCCCCAGTTTGTCCTTCAACTGCATGTGCTGGATGTAAGGACTGGAAAAAGCCGTGAATTATTTACCTACCGGCCCACACAACAATTTTTGAGCGTCCTCCCTTATTTCGATCAATATCATCAATCTGCCACCATCTGGTCGCCCGATAATAACAATCTCGTGCTGTCATTTTTAGATAATTCTGGAAATCCGGGCATTGCCGTTGTCGCAGCCTCCGGTAAATTGGAGCCGCGCCTGCTGGCACCAGGCTATTTAGCGTTCTGGTCATGGAAGTAGTTATGGAGTCCGACAGTTTGCTGTCGAGTTATCAGCGGCAAGCCGCTGGACTCCAAAGATAAAAAACGGGCTGGGATTTTCATCCCAGCCCGTTCGTTTTGTTTCACTTCGTTTTCGCCTTCGCAGCAGATTTGGTCTTCGGCTTTGACTTCGTCTCCTCGACAGGAACTTCTTCCTGTTTATTGCTATTCCGGTTAACCATGGTTTCCTCCACCAGAGACTTCAACAACAACTCGCTATCCATCGTCTGATCGCCTGTTGCGGCAGCACGTATGATTTCAATACACTGTTTGCCGGTCAGGTCATTTCGATCCAGCAATGCCTGGGCGACCGCGTGGACTTCAGCAGAGCGTGAGACCAACACTTGTTCCGTCTGTTCCTCGAGTTTTCTCCAGAATTTTTCAACAAGTTCCGTCTTCTCTTTGCCGACCAACATCCCTGGTTGCATTTGCATATCCAACGGCGGACCAAAGTAACCATAATGCGCCAGTTGCCATAAACGCGCTCGCACATTTTGGAAATCGCTGGTAGCACCCGTCCAATATTCGCCCAGGAAAATCTTGGTCGCTACGTGTCCAGCCATCGAAACCAGAATATCAGCCACGAAAGTGCGTAGAGGCAGAGCATAGATATCATAATTTGGTACAGGCAACACATAGCCTAAGGCTTCAGAGCGGCGGACAATACTCACGCGTACAATGCGTTCATCGGGGCGGAGATAATATTGAACCACTGCATGACCAGCTTCATGGTAGGCAACCTGTCTGCGCTGGTCCTCTTCCATTTCTTCAATGGGATTTTCCAAGCCCATCGCCTGTTCCTGGAAGGCAAGCTCAATATCATGCTGCGCGACCTTCTCGCGTCCATCGAACAACGCCAAGCGGACAGAATCCTTCGTGATCGCAGACATGATTCGAGCGGGCGTTGCCCAAGAGGTATCACTGACAATCGCCTCGATGTCCACTGTCTCATCCGTTTTGATCTTGTTCAGATAATATTTCACCATCTCACGGCGACCGCTACGGTCCGGCTTATTCACTACGACCGTTCGGTCAAAGCGACCTGGACGCGTGAGCGCCGGGTCAAGCACATCCGGCCGGTTGGTCGAGCCCATGAAGAGGATATGCCAATCGCGCGGAGGCACTGGCTTCCCACGGAACTGATACCAGCGCGCCCGCAGCTTCTCCCAGCGAGTCTGCTCATTGATGCCATCCATTTCATAGAGCAAGCGGGTAAGAGCACCTGTGCCCATCATTCCCATCCCCATACCACCCATTCCCATCCCCATACCGCCTTGGCCGCCCATCACACCACCACGTGACATACCTACTGCGTCAATTTCATCAATGTAAGCAATACATGCGCCATATTCACGCGCCAGCTTGCGGGCACGGCCAATAAAGCTGATCATCTTGAGCACATCCACGCCAAAGAACATAGCGCGGAAGCCCGAGCCTTCAATCGAGAGGAAAGCAATTCCTGCCTCACCCGCCATCGCTTTTGCCAGCAGCGTTTTGCCAGTACCTGGTTCACCATAGAGCAACAATCCGTTGATGAACTGACCACCCATCTTCTGAAATTTTGTGCGATCAGAAAGCAAGGATATCCATTGGCGTACCATCTTGATCAGATTTGGCTGACCCTTATAATCGTCAAAAGTCACCTGTTTTGGGTCACCGGGGCGAATGGTTTCCACACGCGAACGAGCCATAAACCAGAAAATGGCTACAAACTGAATAATTGCCATAAAGAGAATGAAAATGACACGGAAGGCAAGACTGAGCACAACCAGAACGATGTTCAACACTTCGGGGCTGATGATCGCCCAGTAGATAAGCCCATTAAACGCGGCCCAACCCAAAGTGCCGAAGAAAAAACGCGCAGGTTTTCCAGAAGCTGCCCAAATAAAGACGCGCAGTTGAACATATAGGAATAACAATCCAAGCAGAACGTAACCCAAGATAATCAGGCCGTTTATAACCATGATGCGGGCGTTCGTGGAAACGATTGACATTGAAACGAGCAGATTTATTCCCCCCCAGACAAGTAATCCCAGCATGGTCCACGAACGCCAGGCACGGACGTTACTGAACACATATCCGAGTGCACCCAGCGAAAGTGGATTTAACCACCAGGCAATGGCAATGCCCCATGCCAAGATCATCTCACGGCTGGAACGAGAGGCATTCGTGGTCACAAACCAGATCGCGGGAGCCGAAACAAAAAGAGTGAGGAAAAGACCGAGCATCCAGCCGATTGCGCCATAAAGGTCTGTGGAGGCTCTTGCCATAGAAGCCATACGAGCCTTTTTTGACCCTTCATCGTGGATTGGCATAAGTTTCGCATCGCTGCCCTGCGGAGATAATTCAGTCGCGGACATATGTCACCTCATAAGTTGCTCTGAACGTTAAAAGAGTTAAGGGTACAATGCAAAGGTAAAATTCTCATTCATCCTTAATGGATGAAATTGGTCTTAAATTCTGGACACCCAACTATTCAAATTCTTACGTCATATTGCCTTGAGTCGCAAATCACAAAGGTTACAGCTCGAGAGGATTTGCTGATGAAACTTGCCCCAAAATCGGATGATAACCGTTTCTCACGCAGCCGGCGACCGTTTCCGCGATAAAAAGCCTCCTCTCCACTTCAACCTTCTCAGCAAGTCAGGCAAAACATGGAAGCTAAACAATTATCATTACATCATCTGGTCCAATTTCCAACTTCAGTTAGAAGCCAGGAGTCAGAGACCTATTATCCAACGATCCTTGCTCTGCACGGACGCGGCAGCAATGAACATGATCTGATTGGGCTCGCTCCTCATCTTCCAGAGAGTCTTCTCTGGATCAGCCCGCGCGCTCCTCTCACACTGGGACCAAATTCTTATGAATGGTATCGAGTGAAAGTCATTGGCAGACCCGACCCTGAACAAGTTGCTTCCGCCCTCGAAACGATCGATCATTTCATTGACGAACTTCTTCCTGCCTATCCAATCGACCCTCAAAAATTGTTTCTGCTTGGGTTCAGTCAGGGCAGTCTTCTTTCGATGTGTTATGCCTTGACCCAGCCCGCTCGCGTTGCTGGCGTCATCGCCCAATCGGGTTACATTCCCAGTCAGATAAATTTGGAAATCGATGAAAGCGGTGTAAAGAACAAGCCTTTCATTCTCACGCACGGTGAACAAGACACGATGCTTCCCATCGAGTGGGCACGCCTCAGCCGCGACCGATTGCAGAGACTAGGTGTTGACCTCACTTACCAAGAATTCCAAATGGGACATGCGGTAAGCATGGATTCGCTCGAAATCATTTCTGAGTGGCTGGAGAAATACCTCGAACAGTGATCTCAAATTCGATTATTTCCTTGCTCGAAAAAGCAATTGAAGCACGCGCCTCATTATTCGATGTGCGGCATGAATCCGCGTTTCGTCTCTTTAATGGGTTTACCGAGGGAGAGCGGAGTCTTGCCATTGATTTATATGCTTCCACGCTTGTAATCCACAATTATGCCGATGATCCCGCACACGGCAACGCCCTCGTTGAAGGAGCCAGTCAATTCCTACAAGACAAATTAGTTTGGCTACGCGCTGGAATTGTAAAGACACGAAATGCCACAACACCCGAAGAAAAGCGTGGGCATTTGATATTCGGTGAAAAACCCGATACCAAAATCAAAGAACACGGCATCTGGTATTCCATTGACTTGACCATGCACCGCGACACAAGTTTTTATCTCGACACGCGCAATTTGCGAGAGTGGCTTATTGAAAACATACGCGGGAAGACGGTTCTGAACACCTTTGCGTACACCGGCAGTTTGGGAGTTGCGGCCTTGGCAGGCGGAGCAAAGCATGTCGTGCAACATGACCTCAACCGTCAATTTCTCAATGTTGCCAGAACGTCTTACACATTGAATGGCTTCCCCATCTGCAAACAGGATTTCATCGCTGCGGATTTTTTCACATTGGTGAGCAAATTCAAACGTACAAACGAGACGTTTGATTGCGTCATCATTGATCCCCCGTTCTTTTCCACAACGGCCAAAGGCAAAGTAGATCAGGTCAATGAAAGTGCGCGGCTCATCAACAAGGTCCGTCCACTGATCAATGATGATGGAACGCTGATCGCGATCAATAATGCGTTATACGTGAGCGGAAAAGAGTACATGCAGACGATGCAAGAACTTTGCAAGGATGGATATTTGAGGATCAAGGAATTGATCCCCATCCCGGAGGATTTCACGGGTTATCCTGAAACGTGCATCGGCACGCCCATCACCGATCCTTCTCCATTCAACCATTCGACGAAGATCACCGTTTTGGAAGTGAGGCGTAAAAAGCTCTCATAACGAGACAGATGTATAATTAGAACATCCGTACCAGTTTGTCAAATAAGTAATTATTTTTTCGTCCTGAGCGGAGCGAAGCGTAGTCGAAGGACATCTTTGTATCAACGCTTCGACTGCGTGCCGAAGAACACGCGGCGCTAGAGCGCCAGTCCGCTCAGCGCGTAGCAACCATTCAAAAAAGTTTAGGAGAAGATCATGCCACATCCACTCGTTGACCAGTTCCGTTTCACACGCAGCGAATGGCTGCGCGGCCTCGAAGGCGTTTCTGAGGAAGATGGCGCGTGTCATTTTGGACAGATGAATTGCATAAGTTGGACAGTGGGACATCTCGCCTGGCACGAACAGCGGACGTGGCTGACCAGACCGCAGAACATTCTCCTCTTCCCGAGGCTGAATGAACTCTTTGCCTATGGTGCCTCCATGAATACTCCATCATTTCGGGAAATGTTTGAAACGTGGCATACAGTGACGAAAGCTGCCGATCCTTTTCTTGATTCATTAACGACCGAGAACCTCCAAAAGGATTTGCTGCTCGACGGAAAACCTGTTGGGCAGACGATTGGCTCGGCGCTGCGGCGCGTCACCTATCACTATTGGTATCATATTGGCGAGATCCAGGCGATTCGTCAGATGCTCGGGCACGAAAACCTGCCAGAGTATGTGGGCGATATTGAAACGCAAGCACCCTATCGTCCGGAGTGACCGGAAGCTCATCCCAATGGAAGTGACAAATACGTTACACGTAACAAACCGCAAGGACTGGCGCAAGTGGCTGCGTGATCATTACAAGACCGAAAAAGACATCTGGCTGGTCTATTACAAAAAAGAGACAGGCAAGCCGCGCATCACGTATAACGACGCGGTGGAAGAAGCGCTTTGCTTCGGCTGGATTGATAGCACCTTCAAATCGTTGGATGAAGAGCGGACCGCCCAACGCTTTTCACCTCGGAAGCTGAAAAGTCCGTATTCGCCAGCCAATAAGGAACGGTTGAGAAAACTGGTCAAACAGCGCAAGGTGATCAAAGAGGTGCGTGAAACTCTGGGAGATATTTTAGAAGAGAATTTTGAAATACCCGAGGATATCCTGAAGGAGCTCAAAGCGAATAAGGAAGCTTGGAGGCACTTTCAGAAGTTTTCCCGGGCCTACAAGCGGATTCGGATCGGGTTTATCGAAGGCGCCCGCAAAAGACCGGAAGAGTTCAAAAAACGTTTGCGCTATTTCATCAAAATGACAGAGAAAAACAAACAATACGGATTCGGGGGAATCGAGAAACATTACTAGATGCGCTGCGCGTGCAGTGCACTCTCTCGAGTTACCCTTGATTTTTCTAAGGGATAGTTGTATAGTAAATTGGATAAGTTTTATCTAGTTATTATTCGCTCTTTTCTCATCAAACCATCCATTTTAGCATCTCGACAGCTTCATGAGGCAGGTCAAATCACTACAGTTTGTTACAAAACCAACAGGGCTCTTTGAGAGATGTGGATCGATAAGGAATTCCCAACACCTTGCTTAAGATCGAATATTTGAAAAATACTGCGAGCTTTCATACCCGTAACGAATGGACCTTTGTCAAGATTTGAAAAGGGATAGCAAATGAATGCTTCATTGCCAAATATCCCCTCTCCCCATTTTACTCGTGAGGAAAAACAAGGCTTACGGGATTACTGGAATCTATACGAGAAGTACCGGGAGGAGATCAACGTACAATTGATCGAGATGGCAACCCAGCACCCGGAATTTAGATTCATTCTGCAAAACACAGCGGCACAACCCACGCCAGAAGAACAAGCCAGAAATCGCGAAATCCAAAAGAATGCCATTTTTCAGGATGAGTGGGAACCCTATTTAAAAAATTTGCAACGTCAGGGAATGGTCTATGCCCAGGCAGGTTTGAGCTTCCACGCCTGGTTTGAAATCGTGGATGCCTTCCGAAAATACATGACGCCCTATCTGCTCCACGCCTTCGGAGAGGAACCTGAGCGCTTGCTCTCTGCCATCAACGGAATGGATAATTTGCTCGACACTACCATGAGCGTGATCGGTGACGCCTACCTGGAAACCAAGCAGCAGTTGATCCGCCAGCAGGAAGAAACAGTCCGTGACGCGATCAGGCAAAAGCAAAGCGAAAAGAGATTTCGTGGTCTGCTCGAAGCCGCACCGGATGCGATGGTCATTATCGATCAAGAGGGCATGATTATCATGGTCAACGCCCAAACAGAAAAGGTTTTTGGGTACACACGCGGTGACTTGGTTGGTCAACACGCTGAAGTGTTAGTACCAACGCGCTTTAGGGATGTCCATCCTTTCCATCGAAGACAATATGGAAAGAACCCGCGCGCGCGATCGATGGGTTCCGACCTCGAACTTTATGCGCTGCGCAAGGATGGGACCGAGTTTCCGGTGGAGATCAGTCTGAGTCCCATGGAAACAGAGGAGGAAAATCTAATCATTGCTGCCATCCGCGATATCACCGAACGCAAACAGGTGGAAGCTCGATTCCGCGGCTTGCTCGAATCTGCACCGGACGCCATGGTTGTTGTAGATCAACAGGGCATGATTCAATTGGTCAACTCACAGACAGAAAAGATGTTTGGCTATGAGCGCCTCGAAATTCTGGGTCAGAGCGTCGAGACGCTGGTGCCAAAACGCTTCCGCAAAAAACACGTTAAACACCGCGAAGGCTATTATGTCGAACATCCTATGCGTCCCATGGGGATTGGTCTGGAACTATACGGCTTGCGCAAAAATGGCAGCGAATTTCCGATCGAGATCAGCCTTAGTCCGCTGGAAACGGAGGGCGGCCTCCTCGTGAGCGCCGCGATCCGCGATGTGACCCAGCGGAAACGGATGGAAGCGGATGTCCAAAAATTAAACGAAGATCTGCGACAGCGCGCTGCCCAATTAGAAGCCGCCAACAAGGAGCTGGAAGCGTTTAGTTATTCTGTTTCACATGACCTGCGCGCCCCACTACGAAGTATTGATGGTTTCAGCCATGTCCTCTTGGAAGATTACAGTGACCAGCTCCCAGATGAGGGCCGTAACTATCTAGAGCGCGTCCGCGCCGCTGCCCAGCGTATGGCAATTTTGATCGATGATCTGCTCAATCTATCACGTGTGACCCGGACAGCTTTACAGCCCCGGTTTATCAACTTAAGTAAGATGGTTGAAGAAATCTTACAGGGGTTGCAGGAAAACCAGCGTGAACGAGCAGCAACCGCAACCATTTCGGTCGTCCCTGACCTCATGGTAGAAGCCGATCCCCATCTCATGCATATCGTGCTGGAGAATCTATTAAGTAATGCGTGGAAATTTACCTCCAAGCAGAAACAAACTGTGATTGAATTCGGTCAGAAGCCCTACGTGAAAGAACGGACGTTTTACGTGCGTGATAATGGTGTTGGATTCAATATGGAATACGCGGATAAATTATTCGGCGCTTTTCAGCGACTACACTCGGTGAGTGAATTCCCTGGTACGGGTGTGGGTCTGGCCACTGTTCAGCGAATCATTTCCATCCATGGGGGGCAAATCTGGGCGGAAAGCGCTGAAGGAAAGGGAACCACTTTCTACTTTACCCTCTAATGGAGAGAATTGATGGAACATAAGATGATCCTGCTTGTGGAAGATAACCCGGACGATGAAGCACTCACCCTGAGAGCGCTGAAAAAAAACAATATTGGGAATGAACTTGCCGTTGTACGGGATGGGGCGGAAGCCTTGGAGTTTTTATTCTGTACAGGTGCGTATGCCAGCCGTGATCCCCGCGATCTGCCACAGGTCATTTTGCTGGATCTGAAACTTCCTAAGATAGATGGCCTGGAGGTATTGCGCCGCATCCGTGCGAATGAGAACACGCGCCTCCTTCCGGTGGTGATCCTCACTTCATCAAAGGAAGAACAAGACCGTCTGAATGGCTATAGCCTCGGCGCGAATTCCTATGTTCAGAAACCTGTTGATTTTGATCAGTTTATTGGAGCGGTTCGTCAGCTCGGTCTGTACTGGCTTATTTTGAATGAGGCTCCACCAAGATGAGGTAAATGGGCACCCACTTAAGGATTCTCCTGATTGAAGATTCCCAGGATGACGCCCGTTTGGTATTACGCGAAATCCAGCGCGGTGGGTATGAGGTCAAGTACGAACGTGTAGAAACGGCAGATGCCATGCGGGCGGCCCTTGCGCGTCAGGCCTGGGATCTGATCATCTGTGACTTTTCCTTACCACATTTCAGCGCGCCCAACGCACTTGAATTACTCCAAAAAAGCGGTCATGACCTACCATTCATCATTGTCTCTGGCACGATTGGGGAGGAGAGCGCGGTCAATGCGCTAAAAGCCGGGGCTCACGATTTTATTATCAAGGGGAATTTTGCAAGGCTCATCCCAGCCATCGAGCGCGAATTGAAGGAAGCGGAAGTACGCCGCCAACGACGGGAACGCGAGCGCGAACTGGAAGCAATTGTCTTAGTCAGTTCGAAACTACGCTCGGCGAAAACAATGGAAGAGATGCTCTCTCTTCTGATTGACCAGGCTTTAGAGCTCGTTGAGGCACAAGCAGGCAGCATCTGGCTGTATGACTCGACGACTGAAATCATCGAATTGAAAGTCCAGCGCGGCTGGAACGATCAATATATCGGCTCTTCCTATAAGCTTGGTGAAGGCATCCCGGGGCTCGTCGTCAAGCTTGGCAAAGCAATTGTGGCGCGGGAATTCCACAGCGCGCCGCAATTAACGGACGAAAACCGTAATCAGATCCCAAAAGAAGTAGGGGGAGCCTGTGTCCCACTTCATGCAGAAGAGAGTATTGTGGGCGTGATGTTTATCAATGTCATGTTGCCGCGCGAATTGACAAAGGGAGAGATACGCATCATCAACGCGCTGGCTGAGATCGGGGGAAATTCCATCCATCGCATGTACCTGCATGAACAAACGGTCAAGCAATTGGAGCGATTGGCTGCGCTGAGGTCAATTGATCTTGCCATCAGCAGTGTTTTTGATTTGCAGATCACACTGACCATATTGATCAACGAGGTGATCAAACAACTGAATGTAGATGCCGCCTCCGTTTTACTGATCCAGACCGGGAGCGGCCGACTCGAGTATATGGCTGGACAAGGTTTTTACACTCACAAGATTGAATCAACCAGTCAGCGCCTCGGACAAGGTCATGCCAGCCGGGCAGTGATCGAACGGCATATTATTGAGGTCCCAGACCTGAGTAACCACGGCGGAAAGTTTATGCGGGCGCAGTTGCTAGCCGAGGAGGGCTTTGTTTCCTATTATGCCGTTCCGCTGATCTCGAAAGGAGAAGTAAGAGGCGTGCTGGAAATTTTCAACCGTTCGCGCCTCAACCCGGACCGTGAATGGCTGGACTTTCTCGAAACTCTGGGTGGACAAACCGCGATCGCGATTGAAAACTCAATCCTGTTTCAGGACTTACAACGCTCGAATTTCGAACTTGCCCTGGCGTATGATGCCACTATCGAAGGCTGGTCACGCGCCCTGGATCTGCGCGATCGAGAGACGGAAGGTCACACCCAGCGCGTCACAGACCTGACCCTGAAGCTGGCCCGCAAAATGGGACTGAGCGAGGAGCGCCTCATTTTGATCCGGCGTGGCGCTCTGCTACATGATATCGGCAAAATGGGTGTTCCCGATTACATCCTTCTCAAGCCTGAGGAGCTCACCGAGGCGGAACAGCAGATCATGAGACAACATCCTCAACTGGCATACGACATGCTGGAACCGATCGCCTATCTGCGAGATGCATTGGACATTCCTCATTGTCACCATGAAAAATGGGATGGCACTGGCTATCCGCGTGGGTTGGCAGGCACACAGATCCCGCTGGAAGCGCGCCTGTTTGCCATCGTGGATGTTTGGGACGCTATCACAGCGGATCGCCCTTATCGCAAAGGCTGGCCCAGAAAAAAAGCATTGAAATATATCCGCGAAGAAAGCGGAAAACATTTTGATCCTAAAATGGTTGAAATATTTTTGCAGGAAATTGGGGAATAACGCAATAGGTTTGAACCTTGCAAAGGTTCTTGGTAAGAATGCTGAACTCCGGTACACCACTCGCAAGGCGAATTAAAACAACTGTCCCTGTTCATAATTTTCGCTGTCCACCTCATTCCATGGCAACGGCGGAAGATCGACTTCCCTCTCCACTTGCGCGTAAAGCTTTCTGCACAACCACGGCGCCGCCAAATTATTTGGCGAATGACAAAACATATAGACATCCGCGCCTTCCTGCAATTGTGTGATGAAGTAATTCCCCCATTCGTTGAGATAAGGATTGTTAACCTCAATCTCTGGATGACCGATATAGCGCACAAAAATAAAATCGGCTGTGCGCTTCGGTAGGACGGGGACATCGGGTTTGCGCTCCCGGGCTTCGAGCAGGCTCTGATAAGAAGATCCCTCTAGAATCTCATCCCCCTCCAGGTCGCGGATCGGACGCGTATCGATAGTCACGCGCGCCATATTGTGTTCAGATAGCAATTCATTCAGCGCCTCATCCTGAGGCGAATCAAACCAATCCAAATGACGGACTTCCACAGCCAGGCGCACCTCTCGCGGCCAAACGGCGAGAAACGCCGTTAGATCGGCGATCAGCTTCGGGGAATAACGAGGCGGCAGTTGCAAGAACATCGGTCCCAGCCGCGTGCCAAGCTGACTCAGGGTATCGATAAACTCGCGCGCTCGTTCGACGTTATCCATTAACTTGCCTTCATGGCTGATTGCCTTCGGAACCTTGGGGCAAAAATGGAATGTAGGTGGCATTTCCTCTGCCCAGCCTTCCAATGTCTTTTGCGCAGGAACCGCATAAAAGGTTGTATTCCCCTCCACAGTGGTCAGTCGCCGTGTATACTCATGCAAAAATTCGGATGGCTTCGTACCTTCCGGATAAAAATTTCCAACCCAACCCTTCCATGACCAAATGGGACAACCGATATAGAAGCTCATATTATTTATAATATCCTGATAAGGAAGAATTTTATGAAGCCAAGATTATCCTATACGATTTGGTTTAGCCAGCGCACAGGCAGTACATTGTTATGCAAAACGCTGGAAGCGACACAGGTCGCGGGCAATCCTGGAGAGTGGCTGTATGGCTGGTTAAACGATCAATATTCGAGCGATCCTGAAAAACTACAAATGCGATTATGGGAAATTGGCACTACGAAGAACGGCGTCTTTGGATTGAAGCATTCGTTTCATGAACCACACTTCAGCCAAATCATCGAACTCCTTCGCAAGTTTCCGAATTGCCCACAAGAAGAGGCAAATCGTGTAAAGATTTGGGAACATGCTTTTCCAAATCACAGATATATTTTTATGACGCGTCGTAACAAGATCCGTCTGGCAGTGTCCTGGTGGAAGGCGATCCAAACCCAGGAATGGCACCGGCTTTCTGGCGCGCCTGCCAAATCAGTTGACCTGAGTGATGCTTATAACTTTGATGCCATCCATCATTTATATAATGAGTGTTCGATGCGGGAAGCGGGGATACAGGAATTCTTTTCCGAAGGAAACATCGTCCCATTAACCATAGTATACGAAGATTTTATTCAGGAATATGAAAAGACCGTTAGAAAGGTTTTGGAATTTCTCGAATTGGATACAATGAGCATCAAAATTTATCCGCCCGCTCTTGCTCAAACTGCAGATGATCTTTCAGAAGAATGGGTGCAACGATTTCGTGAAGAGCGACAAATGGGATGGATAAATCGAGGTTGGTAGTACGATAGGAATTAATTCAGGCTCAATCGAGCCGCACTAGCAAAGGAAAACCACATGAAGCCAAACGTACGCACTGCTGTCGTCACACCTGCCCTGGTACGGCTTAAGCCGCACGGTGCCAGGGAATCGATTCGGCGAAGATTAGACCCAGACGAATACCGCGCGATCCGGCAGCTCTGGGTCGCTCACTCCATCGCTGAGGACGCACATGATATCCCTGGCTTGATGGCAACTCTCACCGAAGATTGTGTTTACACTGTCGCCAATACAGGGACAAGTTGGCATGGCAAGGCTGGCGCAACCCAGTTCTACCAGCAATTATTGACTGCCTTCCCCGATATTCACTTTGATCTGCAAAACATTGTCATCGGTCCTCAAGGTGTTTTTGAAGAGGCATTTGTCACCGGCACATATCAATCCCAATGGCTGAATATGCCTTCGCCAAATAGCCAACGGATTGAATTCGCTGTCACGATTTTGTTTCCATGGGATGTCAAGCAACGTCTCTTCACAGGCGAACGAGTATATTTTTTTATGAAATGAGTTTTCTTACATAAAAGTAGCTGATTCGTATACTTTCCGCCCTATTCCTCGAACCGAAATCTTAATATATTTTCATCCTCGTCTAATGAACACGGTTAATAATTGCTCACTTGACTTGCAATGGAGTTAAGATGATACCAATTGTCATAATTGGCGTCATGGAGACAGTCCAACATAGCAGCATTGGTCATGGTACTCCTAAATTTAGATTCTAATTTTTCATTAACCATACTAATAAAAGTGAAAACCCAAAAAACCAATTATCAAGGTAATATGGGTGGAATTTGAACGCGTCCGCGTATGGACATCGAGGCACATATGAAACAATCGGTAACCCAACTCTTAGACTTTTTCAAGAAGCACAAGTACGGCAAAATGACCCTGGCACTTTTAGTCGTTGGGGCAATCATCGCAGTCACCCTCGTCTTCACAGCCAAGCCTCAGGAGGAACCCATCCCACTGAGCGAAGTGGCGGCAGCAATTTCAGCGGGAAAGGTAGTAAAAATTGAGGACTCGCAGGATAGCGGACTGTTAACCATTTACTACCAAGATAAGTCACAAAGTACCACGCGGCGCGATAAAACCGCTCCTTTTCTAGTACAAATGAAATATCTGGGGGTAAGCGAAACGCAGATGTCAAAATTGCGATACGAGCTTGTCGAGCAAAAAACGATGAGCAGTGATAAAGTCATTAACATCCTGATCAGCGTTGCCATGATGGGCTTGCTAGGCTTCGCCATGCTTCGACTTAATGGTGGTGCCATGGCTGGCATCCGTAAGAAATACAGCGAAGGCGACATTCCCAGCACAACCTTTAAGGATGTGGCAGGGATGGATGAAAGCCGCGAAGAACTTATTGATATCGTCACCTTCTTAAAAAATGGTGAGATGTATCAGCGTATGGGCGCACGCATGCCCCGCGGTGTATTGCTAGTCGGTGATCCGGGTACGGGCAAAACGTTGCTGGCCAAGGCAATTGCTGGAGAAGCAGGTGTGCCTTTCTTTACTACTTCTGGCTCTGAGTTCGTGGAAGTGTTTGTCGGTGTCGGTGCAAGCCGCGTGCGGTCATTGTTCAAAAAGGCGCGCTCCAAGGCTCCCTGCATTATCTTCATCGATGAGATCGATGCCGCCGGACGCAAGCGCAACGCCGGTGGAGGCGGAGGTGAAATGGAGCAGGATCAAACCCTCAACCAGCTGCTTGTTGAGATGGATGGGTTTACCGCTTCTGATGGAGTTGTGGTGTTGGGCGCGACCAATCGTGTGGATGTCCTCGACCCCGCTCTCACGCGCCCTGGTCGTTTTGACCGTCATGTCAACGTTCCCCGCCCCGATATAAAAGGACGCCTGTCGATTCTTGAAGTCCATGTCAAGGATCGTCGCCTTGCGCCGGACGTGAATCTAATGGATGTCGCCAAGTCCACTCCCGGGCTTGTGGGCGCAGATTTAGCGAACATCGTTAATGAAGCTGCCATTCTCGCAGTGCGTGGTGGACACGAAGCCATTACCGTCCAGGATTTCCAGGAAGCCGTAGAGAAGAACCTGACAGGCGGTGTGCAACAGAAGAGCCGCGTGATGCAGGAAAAAGAGCGCCGCACAATCGCCTATCACGAAGCCGGTCACGCGGTGGTTATGCACGAAACA
>WNFU01009387.1_pt1 | contig 21074 bp, 19 predicted proteins | sample 5400121 | NCBI WGS metagenome assembly WNFU01 (sample SAMN13153360, study PRJNA577476) | soil metagenome | isolation source: 100 cm soil or saprolite under grassland replicate 1 | place: USA:California | collected 2016-06-15 | reverse complement strand
GTGTCCTCCAGGCGCGTGGGTTGATCCGGCATCCGCACCTCCAGCGTCCCGAAGCGCGGGTGCGGACGGACGTCCCACCAGATGCGCGTGTATTCGTCGGCGAGGCCGAGGGCGAGGAGCCGCTCCGCAAACGCCTCCCACTCGGCGTAGGAGTCGAAGACGGGCGGCGCCCCGCTGCGGGGCAGCAGGGAGAGGATCTCAGCGCGGGCGGAGGCGAGCCCGGTCTCCCGTCCGGCGACGTACGGCGAGTTCGCCGAGACGGCGAGCACGACCGGCAGCCACGGAACGACCGCCTCGAGAGCCTCCATGCAGGCGTCGGGGCTCGCCACCCCGACGTGGATGTGCAGCCCGGAGCAGTATTGGCGCCGGGCCGAGGGTCCGGCGTACTCGACGAAGCGGCGGAAGCCCTCGTCCTCGGTGATCGCCTGCTCCTCGGGGAGCGCAGTCGGCCACGTCCCGCAAGCGGCGAGGACCAGTCCGGCCTCGGCCGCCAGCTCTCTCGCGACGGTGCGGAGCGTCGCGAGCTCGCGCGTCGCGTCCTCGACCGAGCTGCACACACCGGTATTGAGCTCGACGACAGAGGCGAAGAGCTCGTGCTTGAGCCGAACACCGTCGAGCTCCGCGGGAGGAAAGGGCGCGGGCGAAAGGGAGCCCGCTTCGAGCACGAAGAGCTCCTCCTCGATCCCGACAGACCACGGCTCGCTCTGGCCGAAGGCATGCGGAATCACCGCGCCACTCTAGGCTAGGGCACCGGGGCGTCGTCAGCTTGAAATTTGAACGCGGCCGCGTATTTGCCGGGCTAGGCCTGCCGCCCAGAGTCGCTAGCGCGTCGTCAGGCAGGGGCGAAGCCGGGTTTTGCCCGGCTAAGCCTGCCGTCCAGAGTCGCTAGCGGAAGAGTCGGCCGGAGGCCCGGGCAGGCGGGCGGGCCCCGGCTGCTTCGAAGTGACTACGCTCCGAAGCTGCTCCGCGGATTCGATCGGCTGGCCGTCCGCCTTCGTGATCACGTCGCCGCCGACGAGGTAGCTCTCGCCGTCGACGACCACCTGCGTCGTGCCGCCGCGCAGTCCGGCGTGAGCCGCCGGGCTGTCCGTCCGCACGCGCTGGATGAGGACGCCCTGGTCGACCGGCAGGCGCACGTTCGAGGCCAGCTCGCTCGTGATTGTCGCCATCTCCACGCCGATGTACGCGTGATCGACCTTGCCGCTTTCCAGAAGCTGCGAGACGACATCCTTGACCGTGTTGATGGGGACTGCGAAGCCGATGCCGACGTTCCCGCCCGAGTCACTTTCGATCTGCGAATTGACGCCAATGACTCTGCCGTCGGCGTTCAGGAGCGGCCCGCCAGAGTTGCCGTGGTTGATCGCTGCGTCGGTCTGGATGACGCGGTCGATGGCGAACCCGTTGGGAGCCGTGATCTCTCGCTGAAGCGCGCTGACGATTCCCGCGGTCACCGTCCGCTCGAGCCCGAAGGGGTTCCCGATCGCGACGACCGCGTCACCCACCCGGACAACGTCCGAGTTCCCGAGCTCGAGGGGCGTCAGCGCGCGCCCCTGGGCGCGCTTGATCCGCAGGACGGCGATGTCCGTGGACGGGTCCCTCCCGATGACGGTCGCCGGCATCTCGTCGTTTCCGGAGAAGCTGACCTCGACCTTTGAGGCGCCCTCGATCACGTGATAGTTCGTGACGACATGTCCGGCCTTGTCGATGACGAAGCCGGAGCCGAGCGCCCGCTCCGGCTGGGAGCCGAAGAGGTTGTCCGAGGCCCCAGACGTCGCGAGCACCTGGATGACGCCTCGCTTGGCGCTGCCGTAGATGTCGGAGATCGTCTTACCGCTCGGGTTGCGAAAGGCGGTCGATTCAGCAGTTCCCGCAGGGACCTCGCGGATCACCGTCGTGGCTTCTTCGTCCCCGACGGCCTTGTCGATCCCGACAGCGACGCCGCCGCCGAGCACGCCGGCGACGAGCAACGCACCGATGCTCGTGGCGCCTACCTCCACGCCAACGGTTATAGCGCCGCAGTGCTTAAGAGCGGGTTGCGGGCGGTTAAGCGCGCGTTAAGCGCTCATCCTGGTAGATTCGGCGACCCGGCCGAAAGAGACCAATGCGCAAGCAGCTCGTCCTGACACTCGTTCTCGCCGTCTTCGCACTCGCGGCAGCCGCGTGCGGAGCAGACGAGTAGGTCACGCCGACAGCGGCGGGCACGCAGACGGCGGCCGTGCCCGATCCGTGCGCCAAGGACCAGCTGAACCTCAAGACGGCCGGGCAGCTCACGATCGCAACGGACAATCCCGCCTTCCCGCCCTGGTTCCAGGACGCCGAAGGCGCCCCGTGGGATCCGACTACGGAGCCGACGAAGCAGGGCTACGAAGGCGCCGTCTCCTATGCGGTGGCCAACGAGATGGGCTTCTCGGACGACGAGGTCAAATGGGTCGTGGTTCCCTTCGACAACGTGTTCAAGCCGGGCCCGAAGGACTTCGACTTCGACATCAACCAGGTCTCCTACAGCCCGGAGCGCGATCAGGCCGTCGATTTCAGCGACTCGTACTACGACGTCGAGCAGGCGGTCGTGACGCTCAAGTCGTCCAAGTTCGCCAAGGCCACTTTGCTCGCGGATCTGAAGGACGCGAAGCTGGGAGCCCAGCTGGGGACGACGAGCTACGACGCGATCGTCGACACGATCCAGCCCAGCGACGACCCGAACGTCTACACGACGAACAACGACGCCATCCGCGCTCTCAAGAACGGGAACATCGACGGCATCGTGGTCGACTACCCAACCTCTCTTTACGTCACCGCCGTCCAGGTGCCGAACGCGACGGCGGTCGGGCGCCTTCCGGCGGAGGGGCAGGAGTACTTCGGCCTCGTCTTCGAGGAGGGGAACCCGCTCCGCGATTGCGTCAATAAGGCGATCGCGAAGCTCCGCGAAGCGGGCACCCTCGACGAGGCCGCGCAGAAGTGGATCGAGGGCTCGGCGCCGCCTGTGCTCGAGTAACACCCGCTTGCGAGCTCACGGCGCCTCCGGGTGGCGAAGCACCCTGATCGCGCTCGCGAGCACGGTCGTCTTCGCGCTCGTCGTGGTGCTCGTGGTGTCCAACTCTCGGGGTTGGCCCGAGGTGCAGCGCCAGTTCTTCAACGGGGAGTTCTTCCGCGAGTCGCTGAGGGTGATCCCGAAGGCGTTCCTCTTGAACGTCCGGATCTTCCTCATCGCCGAGGTGTTCATCCTCGTCTTCGCGCTCTTCATCGCGATCTTGCGCAGCCTCCCGGGGCCGGTCTTCTTTCCCTTGCGAGCGCTCGCGATCGTCTACACGGATTTCTTCCGGGGAGTGCCGACGATCCTCGTCATCTACCTCCTGGGGTTCGGAGCGCCCGCCCTGCAGATCTCCGGCATCCCGCGCGACGAGCTCTTCTGGGGCGTGGTCGCTCTCGTGCTCGTCTACTCGGCGTACGTCTCCGAGGTCTACCGGGCCGGGATCGACTCCGTGCACCCGAGCCAGGAGGCGGCTGCTCGGTCACTTGGACTCTCGCAGACGAAGACCCTGCGCTACGTGATCGTCCCGCAGGCCGTGCGCCGAGTCGTGCCGCCGCTCCTGAACGACTTCATCGGCCTCCAGAAGGACACCGCCCTCGTCGCTCTCCTCGGCCCCGTCGAAGCGTTCCGTCAGTCGCAGATCGAGGTGGCGAGCAATTTCAACTACACGCCCTACCTCGTCACCGCGATCCTCTTCGTACTGCTGACAATCCCGCTGGCGCGCCTGACGGATTGGCTCGTCATCCGCGACAGGCGCCGGCAACTCGCGCTGGGAGCAGCGCGGTGAGCGGCGACACCGTTCTCGAGATCGAGGGCCTGCACAAGTCCTTCGCCAAGACTGAGGTGCTAAAGGGCATCGACGTCGAGCTGCAGTCGCACGAAGTCGTGTGCCTGATCGGCGCGTCGGGCTCGGGCAAATCGACGCTCCTGCGCTGCGTGAACCTGCTCGAGCCCATCGACGCCGGCCGCATCGAGTTTCTCGGCGAGGAGATCACGGCGCCTAAGGTGGACGCAAACCAGGTGCGGCGCGGCATCGGGATCGTTTTCCAGGCCTTCAACCTCTTTCCGCACATGAGCGTGCTGCGAAACGTGACCCTGGGCCCAAGGAAGGTGCTCGGGCTCTCGACTGAGCAGGCTGAGGCCGAGGCGGTCGACCTTCTCCGCCGCTTCAGGCTCCTGGACAAGAAGGACGAGTACCCGGATCGCCTCTCCGGAGACCAGCAGCAGCGGGCGGCGATCGTGCGCGCGCTCGCCATGAAGCCACAGCTCATGTTGCTCGACGAAGTGACGAGTGCTCTCGACCCCGAGCTCGTCGCCGAGGTCCTGGACGTGATCCGGGAGCTCGCTGAGTCCGGCATGACGATGCTCATCGCCACGCACGAGATGAGCTTCGCGCGCGACATCGCGAACCGTGTCTGCTTCCTCGACGACGGCGTGATCCTCGAGGAAGGGCTGCCGTTGGAGATCTTCTCCTCGCCTCAGAATCCGCGCACGCAGCAGTTCCTGCAGCGGATCATCGAGGCAGGACGTCTCTAAATGCTGCGCGTCGTACAGGCCGAGGGCGACGCGGCTCAGGCGCCCCAGCGCCGGATGAGGAGCGCGAGGACAGTCGCGACCTCCGCGATCGACTCCAGATCGACCCACTCGTCGACGCCGTGGAGCCCTTCGCCGGTCGGCCCGTAGCAAACAGCCTGGCCCGGCTGGAAGAAGCGCAGGTCGGTGGTCGCGCGGACGGGCTCCGCCACGAGCGCGCTTCCCCGCACGTCCTCGTGACACGCCGCGAGCAGGCGGACGAGAGGCGTATCCGCCTCGAAGGCGTAGCCACGCGCGCGAAAGCCGCGGAACTCGACTTTCGCGCCGCTGTCGGCGCGCCCGACGGCTGCGGCGAGGAGCGACTGCGCCTCGCCCGGATCCATCCGGATCGGGAAACCCAGACGCACGTCGAGCTCGGCTCTTCCCGGCGTCATCGACGGCCAGTCCCCTGCGTGCAGTGAGCCGACGTTGAGCAGGTAAGGGCGCTCCACACCGGCGAACTCAGGCTCCTGCTTCTCGTTCAGGGAGGCTTCGAGCTCGTGCAGAGCCGTGGTGACGGCGAAGGCCGTCTCGATCGGATTCGAGCCCTCGTCGGCGTGCGAGGCGTGGCGCGAGCTGCCTTCGAGCGTGATCCGGGCCCAGATGACGCCGGGAGCGACGAGGTCCATGGATCCGTTGGTCGGCTCGCCGATCACGATGCCCTCCGCGAGCGGCCCGGCGAGGCACGCGGCGAGCGCGCCGTTGCCGCCGCATTCCTCCTCGATCACGCTCTGGTAGACGAGCGGGCCCGGGAGATCGCCGGCGCTCAGCGCGGCTTCGACGGCGAGGAGCATGGCCGCGATCCCGCCCTTCATGTCGCAGGCTCCCCGACCGTATAGCCGCCCGTCCTCGATCGCGGCACCGTAGGGCGGCTTCGTCCAGCGGTCGGCGGGCTCCTCGCTGACGACGTCGACGTGCCCGTTCAGGAGGAGCGAGCGTCCGCTACCGCTTCCCTGCGTGCCGACGAGGCAGCGACGACCCTCGTAGGAAAGGAGCGGGATCCCCGAGTCAGGGTTCTCGACAAGCTCGGCCTCGTCAGGCACGAGCGAGCGGACGTCGAAGCCGACGTCCCGCAGGCGTTGCTCGACGAGCGCTTGCGCCGGCTCCTCGTTGCCGAGCAGGCTCGACACCCTGACCAGGTCTTGCAGGAAGGAGATCGTCTCGGGCAACGCGCGCTCGACCGCCTTCCGCGCTTCCAGGGATGAGAAGATCGCCATCGCCGATGGACCCTAACCCGGCCGATCTCCTCCTCACAGGCGGCGCCGTGCACACGGTGTCGAGCGGAATCGCCGAAGCGGTCGCGGTCCGGGGCGGCCGGATTACGGCCGTCGGCTCGGCATCGGACCTCGCGACCACTGCGGGGGCGACGACGCGAGTCGTCGAGCTCGAGGGCCGCACGATCCTATCGGGCTTCCAGGACGCCCACGTGCATCCGCCGCACGGAGGCCTCCTGGCGATCGAGTGCAACCTCCACGAGGCCAAGACCGCGGAGGAATGCCTCGACGCGATAGCCCGCTACGCAGCCGAGCACCCTGAACGGGAATGGATCGCGGGCAGTGGCTGGTCGATGGACTCCTTTCCGGGTGGAACGCCGGACAAGGAGAGCCTCGACGCGATCGTTCCCGACCGGCCAGTGTTCGTCACGAACCGGGACGGCCATGGCGCCTGGGTGAACAGCAGGGCGCTCGAGCTCGCGAGCATCGACTCGTCGCCCTCGGATCCGCCCGACGGACGGATCGAGCGAGGCCCCGGTGGAGAGCCGTCCGGAACGCTTCACGAAGGAGCGATGCGCGCCGTTCAGGAGCTCGTACCTGCAACCACCGCGGCCGAATGGGAGCAGGCCATCTTGAACGCGCAGGCGCAGCTGCACGCGCTCGGGATCACCGCCTGGCAGGACGCGACCGTCCTCCCGCACACCCTGAGCGCCTACCGGACGCTTGCCGAACGAGGCGAGTTGACGATGAGGGCGGAGGGGAACCTTCTCTGGGACCGTACTCGGGGAGAGGAGCAGATCGACGAGCTGCTTGCGATGCGCGAGCAGGGGAGCCTCGGGCGCCTACGCATCCGAGGAGCGAAGATCTTCCAGGACGGCGTGCTCGAGAACTTCACCGGAGCGCTTCTGGAGCCGTATGTGGATACTGACAACCGCGGTATCGGCATGCACGAGCCGGATGAGCTCTCGTCCATCGTCACTCTCCTCGACGGCCACGGTTTTCAAGTCCACCTGCACACGATCGGCGATCGCGCCGTGCGCGAGTCGCTCGACGCGATCGAAGCGGCGCGGAAGGCGAACGGCCGCCGCGACGCCCGCCACCACCTGGCCCACATCCAGCTCGTCCATCCCGACGACCAGCCCCGCTTCGCCGAGCTCGCAGTCGTGGCGAACGCGCAGCCCTACTGGGCCGCCACCAGCCGCTACGTGACCGATCTGACCCTCCCTTTCATCGGGGAGGAGCGGGCCTCGTACCACTACCCGTTCGGCAGTCTCCACCGCGCGGGTGCGCGACTCGCCTTCGGAAGCGACTGGACGGTCTCGACTCCGAATCCGCTCGAGATCGTCGAGGTCGCCGTCACCCGCGTCGAGCATCCGAACCGCGACACCCAACCCATGCTGCCCGACGAAGCCCTCGACCTCGAGACCGCTGTCGCGGCCTCCACCCGAGGCTCGGCCTATGTGAACTTTCTGGAGGACGAAACCGGCTCGATCGAGCCCGGGAAGTTCGCCGACCTCGTCGTGCTCGACCGGGATCTCTTCGATCCAGGCGCCGGGCCGGTCGGGGACGCCAGGGTCCTCCTCACCCTCGTCGAGGGCGAGGTCGTGTTCGACGCGCTCTAGGCGACCGCTACCTCTCGGCTCCGCATCCGATGGGCGAGAAACGCCGTCGTCAGAAGTGGAGCAAGAAGCAGAACGATCCCGAGGGCCGCGCTCAGGATTGGGGTGAGGGCCGTGGAGGACGCCGCCACCGCAAGGCCCAGAGGTAGTACAAGACCGCCCGGCACGACCAGCGTACCGATCAGCTTCTCGCCGGTCGTCCACGCCGACGAGGCCCACAGGAGGACGACACCGATGAACCAGCCGATCACGGGGAGAATGAGGCCTCCGACCAGGAGAAAGACGAGCGCTGCGATGTCGAGCCAGTTGCTCTGCCGCCTTTGCACTCCGAAGCGCTCGCGGGCTTCCGCGGCGATCTCGGCCGGATCTCCGAGCCGATCGAGCAGCGTCCGAATTTCCGCTTCGCGTTCATCCTCGAGTCCCGCCCGCGCTTCGGCGATGTGCTCGGAGATCTCCTCGACGAGCTCGTTTCGGCGCGTCCGCGGAACACCCTCGAGCTCACGATTCAAGCGCTTGAGGTAGTCCTCGACCAGCCTGTCAGCCGTCGATTTCATGGTCATGCCGTCCTCTCTACGAAGTGATCGACTGCGTCACGGAACCGGCGCCATTCCAGCCGGAACCCTTCGAGCGCCGCCCGCCCGCTGTCGGTCAAGCGGTAATAGCGGCGCGGCGGGCCGGCAGGCGATTCCTGCCAGGTGGACTCGACGAGCCCGTCCCGGCGCAGGCGGCTCAGCAGGGGATAGATCGTGCCCTCGCTCGTGACCATCCCGTCCGTTTCGGCGAGACCGCGGACGAGATCGAACCCGTACCGCTCCTCATCCGCGAGCAACGAGAGCACGCAGTACTGGAGTGTGCCCCGCCGCATTTGCGCAAGAAGGGCGTCTTGCTGAGCTACCATGTACTACAAGGTACCTGGGACTACCTTACAAGTCAACGAGAACACGCTCGCCGTCGACCTTGGCCGGGTAGACAGCGACGCGGAACGCCGGATCGTCGAGGCAGGCACCCGTGACCGGGTCGAACTCCCAGCCGTGCCAGGGACAGCGCAGGACCAGCTCCCCAGTGAGGTCGTAGCCACCCGGCCGCCCCGTGACGCGCTGCTCGACGGTCCCGAGACAGAGCGGACCGCCATGGTGCGGACAGCGGTTGCGCACGCCGCGAAGCTCCCCACCCACCGCCACGACGCCGACCTCACGCCCTTCCACTCGGGCTACGACGTGGCCGTCTCGCTCGAGATCGGCGAGCGAGCCGACGTCGTGCCAGCCGCTCATGCCGCGACGAGGCCAAGGCGTTCGCCGTAGAGCGACGCCGCGTTCTCGTGCAGGATGCGCTCGCGCCAGGCCTCGGGCAGCCGCTTGAGCAAGAAGCCCGGGTCGTCGAAATCCCAGTGCGGATAGTCCGAGGCAAAGCAGAGGACGTCGGGAGCGCCGGCGGCCTCGAGCATCTCCCAGAGCAGCTCGTCGTGGCCGTCGGTGTGCTCGAGCGGCTGCGTGGAAAAGCGGACGTACTCCCGCGCCACCTCGCTGGGCTTGCGCTCTAGCCAAGGGGTGTCAGAGCGGAGCGCCCGCCAGTTGGTGTCCAGCCGCCAGAGGATCCCCGGCAGCCAGGCGATCCCTCCCTCGATCAGGAGCACGTTGAGCGACGGCAGCCGCTCGAAGGTCCCGTGGACGAGCAGGGAGACGAGGTGAGCCATGATGCTGCAGGCAGAGCCGAGGGTGTGCCACTCGATGTAGAAGGTGACCGGGCCGGCGCCGCCCGGAGGCGCAGCGATCCCCATCCCCTCGCCGCCGGCGTGGATCGCCACCGGCAGACCGAGCTCGGTCGCGGCCTCGAAGATCGGGAGGTAGCGAGGCTCGCCGTAGGGCCGTTCGGAGCCGCCACAGAGAACGACCTGGACGAAGCGCGAGTCCTCGCCGGCTCGACGGATCTCCCGCGCAGCCTCCTCGGGGTCTTGGGCCGGGCAGACGATCGCCCCGCGCAGGCGCGCATCGCGCTCGAGCCAGCGCTCCCGGATCCAGTCGTTGTGCGCCCGGGCGAGCGCTGCCGCGCGGTAGGGGCTCGGCATCAGCGAGACGAGCACGGCGTCGTCGGCGTTCAGCACTCCGGCGGCGGTCCCGCTGGGATCGAGCAGCTCTCTCTGCACGGCCTCCACATCCGCTCCCGGCGGGCGGCCGTCGGCAGCGAGGTCCTGCCGGTACCAGGACGACGGATGGCTCCACGAGTAGCCCGGGAGCCCGACGTACGGCTGGCCGCGGAACCAGTCCCGCTGCCCCGTCTCCACGTGGGCAAGGAGCTCCTCGGGATCTCCGATCTGCGGGTGGATATCGCAGTCGATCACGTAGCGACCCGCTCGAGGACGAGACGCTCGCGCCTGTAGGGAAGGGGAATCGCCGGATCGTCACAGTCGATCTCGCGGGCGAGCCGGTGGCCCTCGAAGACCGCCTCGGCGATCAGTCGGGGGGCGACGCAATCTCCGATCCGGTACACCGCCTCGATCCCTTCCGCGGTAAGCGCGTCTTCGTTCTTTTTCAGGCTGAGGAAGAGGCCCTCATTCGAGAGCCGCTGCGTCACGAGGACGACCGCGTCGCCCGGCTGGATACCCGTCAACAGCGTGCCGGTCCGCATCCCGATGCCCGTGTCATGGAGATGTTGGCGCAGGAGCGCGCCCTCGAGGGTCTCGTCGGAGAGCGGCGAGACGAGATCGTGGCACGTGACGAGCTCCACCTCGAAGCCGTCAGCGACCAGCTTCTCCGCGAGCCCCGGGGCCATGAAGTAGCCGTCCGCGTCGAAGACGACGACGCGCTTCCCGGACGGGACTTTCCCCTCCAGCATCACCTGCTCCGGCGTCAGCACGTGAGGGAGGGACGGATCGGCCCCGGGGATCGGCTCGTGCGTGAGGAAGTTGATTCCGTCGCCGGCCCAGCGGGCGCCCGTCGCCACAACGACGATCTCGGCGCCGTACTCACGTATCGCTGTGGCATCGAGCCGGGTGCCGGTGATCACCTCGACGTTCCGAAGGTTCTGCAGCTGCACGGCGCGCCAGTTGAGGACGCGGCCCCACTCACCCAGACCGGGGAGCCGCGGGATCCAGCGCATGATCCCGCCGATCTCCTCCTCGGCCTCGAGAAGGTGCACGCGCCGCATGCCGCGCTTGCCGAGCACGATCGCGCATTCCATCCCGGCTGGACCCGCCCCGACGACGAGGACGTCCCGGTCCGCGTTCGCCGCGGGCTCGAACCGCTCCGGGTGCCAGCTACGGCGATACTCCTCTCCCGCGGTCGCGTTCTGCGTGCAGCGGATCTGGTTGCCGTACTCGGCTCCGGCGGCGCAGATGTTGCAGCCGATGCACTCCCGGATCTCTCCGTAGCGGCCCTCCTCGATCTTCTTGGGGAGGAAGGGGTCGGAGATCGAAGGCCGCGCCGCGCCGATCAGGTCCCAGGCGCCGCTCGCGACGATCTCGGCCATGCGATCGGGATTCGTCAGGCGGCCGACGCCGACGATCGGCTTGGCGGTGACCTCGCGGACGCGACTCGTCCACTCGAGCTGGTAGCCCTCGGCAAAGAAGCGCGAAGACCCCGAGTCCTTCGACCATTCGGTGATCGAGCCGATGTTGACGTCCCACAGGTCGACCAGGTGATCGGCGAGGCCGACGAAGCCGAGGCCCTCCTCCAGCTCGACGCCTGCCGGGCCGAGCGCTTCGATGCAGAAGCGGACGGCGATCGCGCATTCGTCGCCGATCGCCTCGCGAACGGCTTCGAGGGTCTCCAGCCAGAAGCGGGCGCGGTTCTCGAGTGAGCCCCCGTATTCGTCGCTGCGGTGGTTGTAGTAGGGCGAGAGAAACTGGAGCGGGAGGTAGCTGTGCCCACCGTAGACGTAGACGATGTCGAAGCCCGCGTCGCGGGAGCGCCGCGCGGCCGCAACCCAGTCGTCTCGGACGCGGCGGATGTCCTCCAGCTGCATCGCCTTCGGAATCACGAAGGGCTCGTAGTCGCTCGCGAGCTGCGAGGGCGCAACGGCCGGCACACGGGCGTCGCGCGCGCGGGCGTGCGCGCCGCCGTGGGCGAGCTCGATCCCGGCGAGCGAGCCGTGCGCGTGGGCTTCCTCGCACATGACCGAGAGATTGCGGAGGTCGTCGTCGTCCCAGATTCGCGTCGAGAAGACCGGCCAGAAATCCGAATCCACGCTGACGAGCGCCTCCTCGGTGCAGACGGCGGCCCAGCCTCCTTCGGCCTTCGTTGCGCGGAAGCGAGCCTGCGAAGCCGGCTTCTCGCTACCGAAGCCCGTGCAGTGCGGGACCGCGTAGAAGCGGTTCCGGAGCGTCTTCGGGCCAACCTGAAGGGGCTCGAAGAGGATGTCGTGGCGGGGATCACGCGGCATCGGCCGGGATAGGATCGCGCCTGTGGCGCAAGCGGTCAAAGCGCGTACGGGCGGAGTGCTCGTCGCGGAGACGCTCGAGGCACTCGGCGCCGAGGTCGCCTTCGGCGTTCCGGGCATTCATGCGCTGGCTGTCTGGGAGGGTCTGCGGACCAGCTCGATCCGGACGATCGGCTTCCGTACCGAGCTGAACGCCGGCTTCGCCGCCGACGGATACGCCCGCACAAAGGGCTCGCCCGCCGTGCTCCTGCTCTCGACGGGCCCAGGCGCGCTCGTCTCGCTTGCGGCGCTCATGGAGGCCGCGAGCGCCCACGTCCCCGTCGTCGCGATCGCAAGCCAGATCCCACGCGAGCTGATCGGGCGAGGCCGCGGTTATCTTCACGAGCTCGGCGATCAGCTTGCGTCGTTCTCCCCGGTCGTGAAGTGGGCCGCCCGAGCAACCTCCGCCGAGGAGGTTCCCGAGCTGCTGAGCAACGCCTGGGCCACGGCCCTTCTCCCGCCGAGCGGGCCCGTGTTCGTCGAGATCCCGGTCGACTTGCTCACCGAAGAAACTGACGTCGCTTCCGTGAAGGGGCTCGCCCCGATCTCACCGGACCCGGCCGTTCCTCCTCACACGCTCGAAGAGGCGGCACGGCTGCTGAACGAGTCCGAGCGGCCGGTGATCTGGGCGGGGGGCGGCGCGCTGCGCTCCGATGCGTGGGAGGAGCTGGCGGAGCTCGCCCGGGCGCTCGATGCTCCAGTCGCCACGACCTACATGGGCAAGGGGGCGTTTCCGGCCGACGATCCGCTCTCGCTCGGCTCCGCCTGCGACGAGGCCGCCTTCAAGGAGGTCCTCGAGAACGCCGACGTGGTTCTGGCGGTCGGCACGGAGCTGGGCGCCGAGACGACGGCGCAATACCAGCTGGCGCTGTCAGGGAAGCTGGTGCAGATCGACGCGGCGAGCGAGCGCATCGGCTCGACGTACCCGGCGCTCGCTCTTGTCGGCGACGCCAAGTGGACGCTGAACGCCCTCCTCCCTCACGTCGAGGGGAAGGCCCGCGACGGCGCTTCGAGGGCCGCGCGAGCCCGGGAGCGGGTCGAGAACGGCCTCGTCGAGCAGGACCGCGAACTCGAGCGCAGTCTCCTGAAAACCATCCGCGCCGCGGTTCCCCCCCAAACCGTAACCGCCTGGGACATGACCATCCTTGCCTACTGGGCGGCCGCCCACTTCCCAGTCTCGGAGCCGCGGCGCTTCCTCTACCCCCTCGGATCCGGCACGCTCGGCTACGCATGGCCGGCGGCCCTGGGCGCGTCGGCGGCCGGCTCGCACACCTTGGCGGTCGTCGGCGACGGCGGCTTCCTCTACGGGATCCAGGAGCTGGCAACGGCGCGCCAGCACGGCCTCGACACAGTCGTGCTCGTGGTCGACGACGGCGGCTACGGGATCCTGCGGGAGTACCAGCGCCACTCCTTCGGGGAGACCACCGCCGTCGACCTGGCGGAGCCCGACTTCGTCGCGGTCGCGGAGGCCTTCGGCGTGCCGGCCGAGCGGACGACTCCCGACGACCTGGGCGAGGCGCTCGAGCGGGCGTTCGCTCAGGACGGCCCGGCGCTCGTCCATCTTCCCGTCCTGCTTCGGATGTGGGCTCCCACTTCGTGACCGACTGGAGCCGGCTCGTGCGGCCTTCCCTCATCGGGGTCGACCCGTACCGTCCCGGCCCGAGCGTCGACGAGCTGAAAGCGAGCTACGGCTTGCAGGACCTCGTCAAGCTGAACTGGAACGAGGGCTTGCTCGGCCCGTTTCCCAACGTTCGAGACGCGGTGCTCGGCGAACTCGACCGGGCGTGGATGTACCCGGAGCACGCCTATTCGGACTTCAGAGAGGCCGTCGCCGCGTGGCTCGGAACACGCCCCGAGCTGATCGTCCCCGGCCACGGCATCCAGGCGCTCATCGCCACCGTTGCGCATGCATTCCTCGATCCCGGAGACGCGGTGGTCGTGCCGAGCACGACCTACGGTCTGTACGCGCAGGTGTCCACCGCGGCAGGCGCACGGGTCGAACGGGTCTCCGGCCGAGAGCATCGCCACGACCTCGAAGCCCTAGCGGACGCGGCCGGGCGCGTCGGAGCGCGGCTGATCTGGCTTTGCGACCCCAACAACCCGACCGGTTCGCTGGTGACGCGTAACGAATGGGAGGCACTTCTCAACGAGCTGCCGGAGCGCTGTGCTGTCGTCGTGGACGAGGCCTACGCCGAATACGTCCACCCGGAGAGAAGGCTGCGCCGCGAGGCCGATGTCGAGGCCGGCCGGCCCGTGATCGTCCTCCGCAGCTTCTCGAAGATCTTCGGCCTGGCGGGCCTGCGACTCGGTTACGCGATCGTCGACGAGCGGCTTGCGCCATTCCTCGACGTCGTCCAGGAGCCTTTCAACGTCAATCGCGCGGCGCTCGCCGCCGGGCGCGCGAGCCTCCGCCGGCCGGAACTGGTGGACGAGCGGCGCCTGGAGAACGAGCACGCTCGGGAGACGCTCGCCGGCCGGCTACGCGGGCTCGGGCTCGAAACGATTCCCTCCGAGGCGAACTTCCTGCTGGTCCGCGTCGACACGGACGATCTCGCGCTCGCCGAGGAGCTTGTTCGCCGAGGGCTCCTGATCCGTCCGGGGCACGACTTCGGGATGCCCGGCTACATCCGAGCCACGATCGGCCCAGTACCTGTGATGAACCGACTCGCAGACGAGCTCGCGCGCATCCTCGAAGAGGACAGCGAGGAGCCACTTGAAGGGGCGGGCCAGGCGTGAGAGGCTTCCCGACCCGTCGCCAAGGAGGCTGAAGATGACGCTGCATCCCAAGGAGCGACCCGACGGCTTTACCCGTCGAGACTTCCTTCTTCGTACGGCAGGAGCCGCGACTGTCGTCTCAGGAGCCGGGAGCATCCTCGCGGCGTGCAGCTCTTCAACGACAGCCGAAGGAACGACGACCGGCAAGAGCGGAGAGCCTCTCGGCCCCGGCGGGCTCCCCCTTGCGAGGCCCGACAAGCGCGTCACCATGCCCCTCTGGGAAGACCCGATCGCGTCAGGGCTCGAGCCGGAGACCGGCGGGACCTTTACGATCTTCAACTACCCCGACTACCTCTACAAGAAGCTCCTCAAGGACTTCGGCAAGAAGTACAAGGTCGAGGTCCACTACGGAGCCTTCCAGGACGTCACCTCCGGAATCCGGCGCCTCGCGTCCGGCGGCGTCAAGCCCGACGCTACGAACATCACGCCTGACCTCCTCGACCTGGCGGTGGCCGGCAAATTAATCAAGCCGCTCAACCTCGACTACATCCCGAACCTGCAGAAGAACGTCTGGCCTGAGCTCGTGAGCCCGTTCTACGACGTGGATTCTCACTACACCGTGCCGTACACCTGCTACGCGACCGGTATCGCGTGGCGCACCGACAAGGTGACCGAGGACATCGCCTCCATGCCCCAGCCGTGGGACATCTTCTGGGAAGCGAGCGCGTACAAGGGCAAGACTGCTCTGCTCACGGAGCCGCGCGAGACGATCGCGATGGCCCTCCTGCGCAAGGGGCACCTCGACGTCAACACGGAAGATCCGAAGCTGATCGACCAGGCGGTCGCCGACCTGAAGCAGCTCTCCGATATCTGCAACATCAAGGTCGACGACATTCAGTACGAGGCGATTCCGGAAGGGACGAGCTGGCTCCATCAGGCCTGGTCGGGCGACATGATCGCCGGCTACATCTACTATCTGCCCAAGGGGACGCCAGCGACCGCTCTGGGCTTCTGGAAGGCCGAAAAGGGCAAGGTTCCGGTCCAGAACGATTGCTGGGCGATCTGCAAGACGACGGACAAGCCGGTGCTCTCACACCTGTGGCTGAACTACCTCCTCGACAACGGCGTCGCGTACTCGAACTTCGTCGACTTCAACGGCTACCAGCCGCCGCTGAACGAGATCGATCCCGACGCCCTGATCGAGGACGGAATCGTGCCTGAGCATCTCGCCAATAGCGTCCTCACAAACGACGACTTCGGTCCGGGCTCGCTGCAGGAGATGACACTCACCACGCGGGGCCAGCAGCTCTGGGAGGATGGGTACTCCGAGTTCCTCGCAGGAGTCAGCTAGGGGCAAGCGGTGTACCGGCGCTGGCTCTGGCCCGGGTTCGCCCTTCCGGGCGTAGTCTGGCTCGTCCTTCTCTTCGTGGTTCCGTTCTACGCGGTCGTCGCCGTGGCGTTCGGCACCGTCGATCCGATCCTGTCGGGACCTGTCCCGATCTGGAGCCCGCTCGAGTGGAACGTCGGTTGGATCGTCGAGGTCTTGCACCGGCTGGCGCCGGGCGGCATCTTCTTCGGTGTAGCCGTGCGAACGATCATGTACGTCGCGATTTCGCTCGCACTCTGCCTTCTGATCGGGTATCCCGTCGCCTACTACATAGCGCGGCAGGCAGGACGCACGAAGCACCTGCTCCTGATCCTCCTGATCCTTCCCTTCTGGATCAACTACCTGATGCGGATGCTCGCGTGGAAGAACCTGCTCGCCCCGGACGGTTTCGTGAACAGGTTTCTCGTCTCGACGCACGTGCTCGCTCAGCCACGCGACTGGCTGGGCGGCCAGCCGTCGACCGTCATCCTTGCGCTCGTCTACGGCTACATCCCATACCTGATCCTGCCGCTCTACGCCGCCCTCGACCGGATCGACCGCAGCCACCTCGAGGCCGCCCGCGACCTGGGCGCGAGCCCGTTCCGCGGTTTCCTGCACGTGACGCTGCCCCTCTCGAAGATCGGAATTCTCGGGGGTGCAGTCCTGATCGCGCTCCCGATGTTCGGTGACTACTACACCCCCGACATCGTCTCCGGCGCCCCCCGCACGTCCATGATCGGGAACCAGATCGACTTCTACTTTCACGGGGGCCCACAGCCGACGATCGGCGCCGCGATCACCGTCTTGCTCGCAGCCTTCCTGACGGTGCTCATGGCGTACTACATGTGGACGATTCAGCGAGCGTCGAAGGAGCTCCGAACCACATGAGCGCGACCGCGTCGGAGGCGCCCGCGCGCTTCTCCGCGTGGAGCCGTTTTGGGGGATGGCTGGCCAACCCGTGGGGGCGGCCGCGCTTTCTCCTCGTGTTCACCTGGGCCTACATGCTCTGGGCGATCGTGCCCGTCCTGATCGCGATCCAGTTCTCGTTCAATGCGACGCGGTCACGCACCGCTTGGGCCGGGTTCTCGACGCGCTGGTACTTGGGCGACCCCGTCGACTCGGTCTGGCACGACCCGACCCTCCGCCACGCCATGGTGCAGAGCCTCAAGCTCGCGAGCGCGGACGTCGTCATCGCGACACCGATCGGCGTGCTCCTCGCGATCGGGCTCGCCCGCTGGCAGGGCTGGGGGTCGCGGCCCTCCAACTTCCTCATGCTCTTCCCGCTCGTGACCCCCGAGATCGTCATGGGGGTGTCCCTCCTCCTCGTCTTCACGCAGGTCTTCACGTTCATCGGCACCGGCACGACCGCCCAGATCTTTGGCCACGTCACGTTCTCGATCTCCTACGTCGTCGTGATCGTCCGCGGACGCCTGTTCTCGATCGGGAAGCAATACGAGGAAGCAGCGGCCGACCTAGGGGCTTCCCCAACTGTCGCTCTGACCCGCGTTCTCCTGCCGCTCCTGACCCCGGCCATCGTCGCCTCGGCCGCCGTCGTCTTCGCCATCTCGATCGACGACTTCGTCATCAGCCAGTGGCTCTCGAGCGGAGGGGACACCGATACCGTCCCGATCCGGATCTACAGCGCCGCCCGGGCGGCACCACTCCCGTCGACGAATGCGATCGCGACCGTGATGCTGCTTGTGACGCTCCTTTCCCTCGTGCTCGCGTTCGTCGCCTGGCGCACCTTCACCCGAGGCGAGCGGCGGGCCAGGGCTGCTCAAGACCTCAGCGTCTTCGAGATCTAAGGTAGCTCCGAGATGGCCCGCGGCGAGATACGGCTGATCGAGCTCACGAAGCGGTTCGCGGACGTGACCGCGGTCGATTCCGTCGACCTCGAGATTCCCGGGGGGGAGTTCTTCTCCCTGCTCGGGCCCTCCGGTTGCGGCAAGACGACGACGCTACGCCTGATTGCCGGGTTCGAGCAGCCTTCGGGAGGACGGATCCAGCTGGACGGCGCTGACGTCGCCTACACGCCTCCTCACAAGAGGAACGTCAACACGGTTTTCCAGAACTACGCGCTCTTTCCGCACCTGAACGTGTTCGACAATGTCGCGTTCGGGCTCCGGCGCGCGAAATGTCCCAAGGACGAGATCAAGCGGCGGGTTGCGAAAGCGCTCGAACTCGTCCAGCTGACCGGCTTCGAGAAGAGGAAGTCTTCGCAGCTCTCGGGCGGTCAGCAGCAACGGGTCGCCCTCGCTCGCGCGCTCATTCTCAACCCGGCGGTGCTGCTCCTCGACGAGCCTCTCGGCGCCCTCGATGCCAAGCTGCGCAAGACCCTGCAGATCGAGCTGAAGGCGCTGCAGCAGGAGGTGGGCATCACGTTCCTCTACGTCACCCATGACCAGGAGGAGGCGCTGACGATGTCCGACCGACTCGCGGTCATGAACGCGGGCCACGTGGAGCAGGTGGGCGCTCCGCGCGACGTGTACGAGGATCCGGTGACTCTCTTCGTCGCAGACTTCCTGGGCGTGTCGAACCTCATGGACGCCACCGCCCGAGGTACGAAGGACGGGAGCTGCCGGGTCTCTGTCGAGCGGTTCGAGTTCGACGCCCACACCGGCGAGACGGAGGTGACGGGACCGGCGAAGATCGTCATCCGTCCCGAGCGCGTCGAGCTCGAGCCTCATGGATCGCCATCCGGCCCGAACCGGCTCCCCGGGATGGTCGAGCGCCTCGTCTATGTGGGCTCGGCGGTTCAGGTGATCGTCCGCGCTGCAACCGGCGAGGCACTCCAGGCGCTCGTGCAAAACACGGGCAAGGGCGTCTCGTACGAGCAGGGGATGCCCGTGCAAGTCCATCTTCCTGCGGACGCATTGCGAGTCCTGCCCGCGGCCAAGCCCCAAAAGGGCCAGGCAGAAACGGCACCTGCGCAAGGATAGGCGTGCACACGAAGCGCATTGAGATCCGCTGGCGAGACCTCGACGCCTACGACCACGTCAACAATGCCGTCTACCTCACGTACCTCGAGGAGGCCCGCGACGAATGGCTGGAACGCACCCTAGGTCGGGAGGGAGCCGCCTGGGGTTATGTTCTCGCACGTGTGGCGATCGACTTCCGGCGAGAGCTTCGACAGGAGGACGATGAGGTCGTGGCCAGCTGTGCGCTGGCGCAGCTCGGCACCTCGAGTGTCACCACCCGCGAGGAGCTGAGAACCGCTAACGGAGAGCTCGCCGCCGAGGCGGAGGCCGTGCTCGTCGCCCAGGACCGTGAGTCCAGAAAGACCCGCCCGCTCTCGGAGGACGAGCGGCGAGCACTGGAGGAAGGCTAGCGTGGTCGTCCCCGAGCTTCCGGCCGAGATTCGCGACCTGAAGGCGCGCGCCGCCCGCTTCGTCGAGGAGGAGCTCTACCCGGCCGAGGCGCGCATCGCCGAGCGGGGCGAGATCGACCGCCATGAGATCCATGACCTGAAGGACAAGGCCCGGGCCGCCGGCTTCTCGAACTACAACGTCCCCGCCGAGCACGGCGGCCCCGACCTCCCGATGCTCGCCCAGGTGGCGATCGAGGAGGAAGGCGGCAAGGCGACGAACGGGCTCGGCTTCATCGTCTGCGAGCGGGCCCCGCGGGAGCTCCTCGAGCTGGCGAGCCCTGATCAGCTCGAGCGCTACGTCCTGCCGACCCTCCGACACGAGCGCATGGAGGCGTGGGCGATCACCGAGCCCGGCGCCGGGTCGGATGTGGGCGCCGTCGCGGCGACTGCCGAGCGCGACGGGGACGACTGGATCCTCAACGGCGAGAAGTGGTTCGTCACCGCCGGAGACCAGGCCGACTACCTCGTCGTGCTCGCCCTCGCGGACGGCGAGCAGACTCTCTTCTTCGTGGACAAGGACGCTCCCGGGCTCACGCTTACGCGCACTCCCCGCTTCATGCACGACCCCTATCTCTACGCTCACCCGGAGTTCCGGTTGGATGGCTGCCGCGTGCCCGAGGCAAACCGGATCGTCGGCGGCGGCGGCGAGGGCGCCCGGAAGTGGTTCACGGTCGAGCGCCTAATGATTGCGGCCCGCTGCTGCGGCGCCGCCGAGCGCCTCCTCGACCTGTCTCGGGCCTGGGCGCTCGAGCGCCGCGCCTTCGAGCAGCCGATCTCCCAGTATCAGGGAGTACAATTCCCCTTGGCGGACTCGCTCACCGAGCTTCTCGCGGCGCGCCTGATCACCTACCACGCCGCGCACGAGTTCGACGTGAACCCGGACGCCAAGATCGTCCACGGGAAGGCGGCGATGGCGAAGCTCTACGCATCCGAGATGGCGGGACGAGTCGCCGACAGGGCGGTCCAGATCCTGGGCGGGCGCGGCTACATGCAGGAAAACCCCGCCGAGCGCCACTTCCGCGAGCTTCGTGTCGATCGCATCTGGGAGGGCACCAGCGAGATTCAGCGCGTGATCGTCGCGGGAGGGCTCTTCAAACGCGGGATCGGGCCCTACGCGGGCTGGGAAGCGCCGTGATCGACGACGTCCAGGAACTGCGCGACGCCCTCGCCGGAGGCGCCACGCTCCCCGCGAGCTGGTACTCGGACGCGGCCGTCCTCCGCCGGGAGCAGGACGCAATTTTCCGGCGCACGTGGCAGTACGCCGGCCGGCTCGACCAGGTCGCGGAGCCAGGAGACTGGTTCACCACCGTCGCAGGGACGATTCCGGTCGTCGTCACACGCGACCGCTCCGGAACCGTCAACGCGTTCGTGAACGTCTGCCGCCACCGGGGGCACATCGTCGCGACGGGAGCCGGGCACCGCGAGACGCTCCAGTGCCCCTACCACGCCTGGACATACGGGCTCGACGGAGCGCTGCGAACGGCGCCGCGCTCGGAGCGAGAGCCCGACTTCGACGCCGACGCCTTTTCCCTCGTGCCGGTCCAGGTGGACACCTGGGGGCCGCTCGTCTTCGTCAACCCCGACCTGGATGGCCCAACGCTCGTCGAGGCTCTCGGGCCCTTGCCCGGGCACGTCGAGGCTGCCGGAGTCGATTTGAGCCGCCTGCGCTTCCGCGAGCGGCGGGAGTGGGAGATTGCGGCCGACTGGAAGGTCGCCGTCGAGAACTACCTCGAGTGCTACCACTGCCCGGTTGCCCACCCGGGCTTCAGCAAGGTGATCG
>WNFU01003389.1_pt1 | contig 21083 bp, 18 predicted proteins | sample 5400121 | NCBI WGS metagenome assembly WNFU01 (sample SAMN13153360, study PRJNA577476) | soil metagenome | isolation source: 100 cm soil or saprolite under grassland replicate 1 | place: USA:California | collected 2016-06-15 | reverse complement strand
GTCAGCCCCACGAAGAACGTCGGCGGGCCGATCATGAACGTGATGCGCTCCGCTTCGATCGCGTCGAGCGCCGCTTCGGGGCTCCACTTCGCCATGAGCGCGGCGCGCATCGGCAGCACTCCGGGAATGAGCACCGCGTTCAGGAGCCCCGAAACGTGGGCGAGCGGCGCCGGCATGAGGACGGAGTCGTCCTGGGTGAGCTGGTGCGCGTCGATCATGACGCGCGCCTTGTACGCGAGCCCACGCTGGGTGTGGAGCGCGGCCTTGGGCGCGCCGGTGGATCCCGACGTGAACAACGCGACGGCGACGTCGCTCGGCCGCGCCGCCGACCGCGTGACGGGCGCGCCCGCCTCGAGCAGCTTCGGGAGGCGAGCGCTCGGGCCTCGGATCTCTTCGGACGGCAGCCACACACGCGCGTCGAGCCCGGCGAGCATGCCGTCGACCTCGGCGGGACCGGCCTGGTGGTGGATCGGCGCCGCGATCGCGCCCAGCCGCCAGCACGCCCGGTACAGCAGGATCGCCTCGTGCCAGTTCGGGGCCTGCCACGCGACGACGTCTCGCCGGCGCACGCCGCCAGCCCGCAGACCACCGGCCAGCGCGGCGACCCTCGACTCGAGCGCGCGCCCGTCGAGTCGCACGCCGGCGGAGTCGTCGACCACGAGATCGCCGCTCGCCCGCTGCGCGGCCTTGGTGACGAGCGCGTCGAGGGACGGGATGTCCCACGGCCCACCCGGCGCCAGGTATTCGTGGGCCCGGGGGTGGCGGTACGTCGGCCGTAGCGTCACGCGCCGGCGAGCGGATTGCGCCAGCCGGGACTCACGCTCGTGGCGCCCTTCACGACCTGCGAGCCGATGAAGTTGCGCTGGATCTCGACCGTGCCGGCGCCGATGCACAGCCCGCGGATGTCGCGGTACGCGCGCTCGACGGGGTACTCACGGCTATAGCCGTAGCCGCGGAGGAGCTGGATCGCCTCGTCGCACACGAACTTGGCCGCCAGGTTGGCGGCGGCCTTGGCCATGGCCGTTTCGAGCGCGGGCGGGGTGCCGCCCGGGCCGGCGAGGTGCAGCGCGCGCAGCAGGAGCAGGCGGGCGCCTTCGAGCTGCGTCGCCATGTCGGCGGCCTTCCACTGAAGCCCCTGGTGCTCGGCCAGTGGCTGCCCGCCGACGACGCGCTCGTTGATGTAGCGCACCGAGTACTCGAGCGCGCCCTGCGCGGCCCCGATGCACATGGCGGCGTTCCCACACCGCTCGTGGTTGAGGTGCGAGATCAGCGTCTTGAACGCGTCACTGTTCGACGGGTCGCCTTCCAGGAGGACGTCTTCGGGGGCGATGTACACGTCGTCGAAGGCGAGCTCGGCCTCGCTCGTCCCGCGCAGACCCATCTTCACGTGCGTCCCCGCGCAGGTGACGCCGTCGGACTGCAGGTCGACGACCACCGCGCCGATGCCCTTCGAACCCTCGCTGCCCGGGAAGCGGCACCACACGAGGCAGGCCCCCGCCTTGTGCCCACCGGTCACGTAGTTCTTGTACGCGTTCAGGCGGAACCCCTCGCCGTCCGGGGTGAGGCGGGCGCGCATGTGGTTGACGGCCGAGCCGGCCTCGCTCTCGCTGATCCCGATGCAGAACAGCGCTTCACCGCTTGCTGCGAGCGGCAGCCAGCGTTCTCGCAGCGCGTCGCTCCCGAGATGCTCGATGGCCCGGGGCGGCCCGTTGTAGATGAGCTGGGCGAGGATCGCGCTCGAGACGTCGACGCGAGCGAGCTCCTCGAGCGCGATGGCGGCCTCCACGTCGCCCATGCCCATCCCGCCGAACCGCTCGCCGACCGTGATGCCGAACAGGTCGGCCTTGCGCAGGGCGTCCCAGGACGCGTCGGGGAACTCCTCGGTCTCGTCCCAGTGACGGGCGTTGGGGGCGAGCTCGCGCTCCGCGACGTCGCGGGCGAGCTTCCGCAGGGATTGCTGGTCCTCGTTCTCTGCGAACGGGTCCGTGCCGGCTGCGCTGGTCGACATTCCTGACAGGGTAGTCAGGGTCCTCGTCGGGTCACGTGAGCGCGCCGGGCGGCGCGGCCCGGGTGTCCAACGTCTTGCGCCGCAGCGCGGCGATCGCCGCCTTGCTGAGCCGCGCGTGCAGATCGCGCGACCACGAACGCAGGTCGTAGAACAGCAGGCGGCTGTTCGGGCTCACCTGGGGCTGCTGGCCGAGCGTCTGCGTGTACTCGGCCTCGATGGCGGCGCCGTGGTCCTCGTAGCCGGCACGGTCGATCATGAGACCCGAGAAGCCGACCGCCGTCAGCGCATCGAGCGCGGCAGGCGCGTCGAGGCGCACCAGCGCACCCTGCCAGTCGCCCTCGCGACCGCGCACCGAGCCCCAGCTCCAGCGGAGCGAGTCGGCGTGCAGCCAGCCTCGTACCTGGTCGTAGGGGCCGGTCCCCACGATCGCCCCCGCCTCGGGGAAGAAGACGTACGGCATCTGGAACACCGCCGCCCCCGGTCCCAGCTCCCGCTCGATCCGGTGCATGAACACGTCGTCGCTGTGCCACGCCCGGTCGAGCGCGCGGTAGTCGGGCACGTCGGCGGGGGACGTCTGGTCGAAGACACCGACGGCCAATACGGCGACACACACGGCACCGGCGACCACGGCGCGTCCGTGCCAGCGCGGGAGGCGGCGGAGCACCCAGTCGAGCGCGAACGCGACCGCGATCAACGCGAAGAACGCGATGAACACCGAGATGCGGTTGTACGAGCGGATGTAGCGCACGCCGATCGCCGAGATCAGGAGCGAGAAGCCGCTCACCGCGGCGACGACGACGGCGACGATCGTCAGGAGGCCGAGGCGCTGGGCGACCTCGGTGCGAGTCCCGAGCGCCGGCGGGCTGCGGCCGGGGTCGTCGGGGCGCCGCTGCCGGAGCAGCCGGCTCAGCGTGAACACGAGGAGCCCGACGAACCCGAGCGCGCCGACGAGGCCCAGCTGCTGCCCCCGCTCCGACGTCGAGACGGGGGAGAAGCGGTCGCTCTTGCGCTGGATGTCGGCGAGGGCGCCGATGCGGTGGTCGACGCGTGGGAGCACGAGCTCGGATACGCGCAGACCGTCCACTTCGGTCTCGGAGATGCCCCGGGGGATCGCCTGTTCGTTCTGCCCGTGCTTGAACCAGTACACGAACGACGGCGAGAGGTTGACCAGCAGGACGACCGCCACGACGCCGGCGGCGATCGCTCCCGAGACCACCCGCCGCCAGTTGCGTTTGGCCACGAGATCGATCACGACCGCGACGGCCAGCAGGAGCACGGCGAAGAACGCGTAGTACGGGCCGGTCGAGCCCAGCGCGGCGCACACGACCACCCACAGCAACGCGCTGCGGTTCCGGAAGTCGACGTGCCACCTCGACTCGCGCTTCGTCGTGAACGGCGGGTCGTCGGACAAGACGCGCAGGATGAGCAGCGTCGCGATCGGCACCATGAAGTAGCCCGACAGGAGCAAGTGCGCCTCGCCGCGCGCGAAGTGGTACGGCAGGAACGTGTACAGGAGCGCGATCACGACGGCGACGAGACGGGACACACCCAGGCGACGGAGCACGAACCACGCGGCCAGCGCGACCGCCACGAACGTGAACAGGTAGTAGACGTTCACCGTGAGGACCGCATCACGCAGCACGAAGCCGAGGCCGCGCAGGAGAGCGAACTGGAGGTTGTCGCCGCTTTCGGGGTTGTCGTAGATCTGGAGGCTGAACGGCCAGCCGAGGTTCGTGATCCGGAGATACGAGCTGTGGTCGATCAGGCCCTTGACGAGCATGAGGTAGTAGGGCGCGTCGGGGCCGTAGGCGAGGGGCGGCTTGTCCGTCGCGTTGTAGACGAACGGGACTCGCAGGCTCGCGTCCCACAGCCGCAGGACGAGCACGAGCAGGCCAGTGGTGGCGGCGGTCAGCCCGACGGCGTCGACGACCGCGGCGCGGAAGGAACGGCGATCGCCGCTCACTCCCGCGTCGTCGGAGGTGTCGGACGGCGCGTCGGAGGGCGCGACAGGGGCTGTGGGCGTCGTGGGCGGCATGGAGCGCGCCGATCGTAGTGACGCCGTTGCGGCGGCCCGCGGCACGAGCACACCGGTCGGCGGATTCGGACAGACGGCGATAGATTGACCGCACCGTCAAGTTGTCTCGAGGGGGGCGCGCCATGCAGGACCGCGACCGGCTCTACATCGACGGCGCCTGGGTCCCGTCCACGGGATCCGGGTCCATCGACGTCACGAACGCCACGACCGAGGAGACGATGGGCCGGGTCCCCGAGGGGACACCCGAAGACATCGACGCCGCGGTGGCGGCGGCCCGCCGGGCCTTCGAGACGTGGAGCACGACGCCGGTCGAGGAGCGGGCGAAGTATCTCCAGCGGCTCCAGGAGGGCCTGACCGCGCGCATGCAGGAGATCGCGGACACGATCACGGGCGAGGTCGGCATGCCGCTCGTGTTCTCCCAGATGATCCAGGCCGGGCTGCCGGCGATGGTCATGGGCTCCTACGTCGACATCGCCAACCAGTTCCCGTTCGAGGAGCAGATCGGCAACTCGCTCGTCGTGCGCGAGCCGCTCGGGGTCGTCGGCTGCATCACGCCGTGGAACTACCCGCTGCACCAGATCGTGGCCAAGGTCGCGCCCGCGATCGCCGCCGGGTGCACGGTTGTCTTGAAGCCGAGCGAGGTGGCGCCGCTCAACGCGTTCATCCTCGCCGAGATCGTCGACGACGTGGGGCTCCCGGCGGGCGTGTTCAACCTCGTCACCGGGGTCGGGCCGGTCGTGGGCGAGGCGATCGCCAGGCACCCCGACGTCGACATGGTGTCCCTCACCGGGTCGACCCGGGCCGGGAAGCGCGTCGCCGAGGTGGCGGCGCCGACGGTGAAGAAGGTGACGCTCGAGCTCGGCGGCAAGTCGCCGTTCGTCATCCTGCCCGACGCGCCGGTCGAGGACGCCGTCAAGGCGGGGATCGGCAGCTGCTACATGAACTCGGGCCAAACGTGCATCGCGTGGACCCGCATGCTCGTTCCGCGCGACAAGCAGGACGAGATCGCGGCAGCGGTGAAGGACGTCGCCGAGGGTTACACGGTCGGTGACCCGACCGACCCGAGCAGCAAGCTGGGGCCGCTGATCTCCGACACCCAGCGCGACCGCGTGCGTAACTACATCAACAAGGGGATCGACGAAGGGGCCGAGCTCGTCACCGGGGGGTCCGAGGCGCCGGAGGGGCTCGACAAGGGCTACTTCGTCAAGCCCACAGTGTTCAAGAACGTCACCAACGACATGACGATCGCGCAGGAGGAGATCTTCGGCCCTGTGCTGTCGATCATCCCCTACGACGACGAGGACGATGCCGTCCGAATCGCCAACGACACCGTCTACGGGCTCCACGCCGGTGTCTACGCGGGCGACAAGGAGCACGCAGCGCGGGTCGCCCGCCGGATCCAGGCGGGCCAAGTCGACATCAACGGCCAGAACTTCAACCCGCTGGCGCCGTTCGGCGGCTACAAGCAGTCGGGTCACGGCCGTGAGCTCGGCCGGTTCGGTCTCGAGGAGTACCTCGAGACGAAATCGCTGCAGATGTGACGGACACCCAGCCGACCTTCGAGTACGACGTCGACTTCTCGACCGGGCAGCCGTACGCGATCTGGGAGCGGGCGCGGCGCGAGTGCCCCGTCATCCGCACCGAGACGAGCGGACTCGGCGACCGGCCGACGTACCACGTCACCCGCTTCGCCGATGTCGAGCGCGTGTTGCGCGACGGCGAGTCGTTCTCGTCGTCGATCAACGCCGAGCACATCGGCCAGTACATGGGCGAGCTCATCCTGGCCATGGGTGGCGCCGAGCACCGCGCCTACCGCAACCTGGTCGCCCACGCGTTCCGGGCGTCGGCACTGGAGCGGTGGGACGCCCAGCTCATCCGGCCCACCATCACGAGGCTTCTCGACGCCATCGCGCCGGCAGGGCGCGCCGACCTGGTCGACGCCATCACGTCGAAGTACCCGGTGCAGGTGATTTGCGGGATCGTGGGCGTGCCCCTTGACGACAGCGCGCAGTTCCACAGATGGTCGGAGCTGATCAACACCGGCCCGCTCGACCCGCCCAGGGGAATGGCCGCGTCGCACGCGATGCGCGACTACCTCGAGCCGATCGTCGAGGACCGCCGGCAGAATCCGCGCGACGACCTCATCAGCGACCTCGTGCACGCCGAGATCGACGGCCAGAAGCTCACCGACGAGAAGATCTACGGCTTCCTCCGGTTGCTGCTCCCGGCGGGAGCCGAGACGACGTACCGCGTGATGGGGAACGCGCTGACCGCGCTGCTCACGCACCCCGACGCGATGGCGCGGGTGGTCGCCGACCGCAGCCTCATCCCGGCGGTCATCGAGGAGACGCTGCGGTGGGAGACGTCGGTCACGCAGGTGAGCCGGGTCGCGACCACCGACACCGAGATCTCCGGGTGCCCCGTCGACGCAGGCGCGCCGGTCGGGGTGATCACGGCGTCAGCGAACCACGACGAGGACCGTTACGAGCACCCGGACGTATGGGACATCGACCGCCCGCCGCAGAACCACCTGGCCTTCGGCACCGGCCAGCACCAGTGCCTCGGGATGCATCTGGCGCGACTGGAGCTGCGGGTGGGACTGGACGAGATCCTCACCCGACTGCCGAACCTGCGGCTCGACCCGGATGCCCAACCGCCCGTGATCCAGGGCTTCGCGTTCCGGGGCCCGGACGCGCTGGCGGTGCTCTTCGACCCGAGCTGACCCGTACGCCTCGGGTTTGCCGCCGCGCGGCTACGGCCCTACCGCGTTGCCGCAGTCGATGAAGTACGAGAACTGGCCGTTCGTGACCGCGACATGGATGTTGCGGTCACCGGGTTTGCCCTGAATCGTCTGCTTCACCAGGACGGGCAGCGTGTCCGGGATCGTGGTCGACAGGTTGTCGGTGGTGTACTCGAACGGCTCTGGCTTGCCGACGCTCTTCACCTTCGTCTTGCGCGTCGCGTCCTGCTGCGTCGCGAGGAACGACCGGCACTGGTCCTCGCCGTAGCGCTCGATCACGGCCGGGTTGAGGTGCGCGATGCGGAAGTCGACGTTGCCGCTGCGGACGGCGGCGTCGTACTCGTTGGCGAATTTCTGCGCCGCCTTGACCGTCGGCGACTTCTTCCCCGACGCGGACCCGGAACTGGAGCTCGAGCCACTGCAACCTCCCAGCATCACGATCACTGCAAGGCCGGCGGTGATCGCGCAGGCCGCCCCGAATCGATGCTTCAAGGACCTCGCCATCGGGTCAGTCTTCCATAGGTGTTCACGCGATCAGCGGCAGCGAGTCAGCTCCCGAACATCGTGAGCCACGACTCGCGCGTCCGAAACCGGAACACGTAGTTGCTGCGGCGCGTCTCGCCCAACGTCGCCGACGACTCGGGCGAATAGAGATGACCGGGGAAGAGGACCGTCTCGTCCGGGATGGTTGCGAGGCGCTGCGTGATGCTCTCGTACATGGCCTCGGGGTCGCCCCCGGGAAGGTCGGTGCGACCGCAGCCCTCGAGGAACAGCGTGTCGCCGGCGACGAGGCGGCCGTCCACGAGGAAGCACTGGCTGCCCGGCGTGTGCCCAGGCGTGTGCACGAGTCGCACCGGGATGTCGCCGATCTGCACCTCGTCGCCGCTGTCGTGGAGCACGAGGTCCGAATCCGACGCCCCGGTGACGCGCTTCACCCACGGCGCCTCGGCTCGTTGCACGTGCAGGGCCGCTTCGACGCCGTCCATGGCGAGCAGCTCGCGGGCGCCCTCGATCGGGTAGCCCATGAGATCGCCGCCGACGTGATCGGGGTGGTAGTGGGTGACGAGCGCGCCCGTGATGCGCATGCCGTCCTCGTCCGCCGCCTCGACGAGCTCGCCCACGCCGTACGCGGGATCGACGGCCATCGCGTCCCCGGTCTCCCGGTCGCCGACGAGATAGACGAAGTTGACCATCTGACGGGCGACGGGGTCGTCGCGCGCGAAGTCGCGCCCCGCGAGCAGCTGACGGAAGTACAGGCGATCGGCCATCGGTCGGGACACTATCCACTCGAGCGGCTGGCTAACCTCGCCGCATGACGCGAACCGTCTACCGGACGTGCCCGCTGTGCGAGGCGACGTGCGGCCTGGAGCTACGCCTCGAGGGGCGCGACATCGCGCTGGTGCGCGGCGACCGCGACGACGTGTTCAGCCACGGCTTCCTCTGTCCGAAGGGCACCGCGCTCAAGCAGCTCGAGTCCGACCCCGACCGGCTGCGTCGCCCGCTCGTGCGCCGGGGCGACGACTGGCTCGAGGTGTCATCGGACGACGCGCTCGCTGAGGTCGAACAGGGCCTGGCGCCGATCCTCGAGGAGCACGGTCGCGACGCGGTGGCCGTCTACCTCGGCAACCCCAACGTCCACAACCTCGCCGGCACGCTCTACAACCGCGTGCTCCTCCAGGCCCTCGGCACCGGCAACGTGTACTCGGCGAGCACCGTCGACCAGATGCCGAAGCAAGTGTCGGCCGGGCTCATGTTCGGCACCGCGCTGAGCATCCCGATCCCGGACGTCGACCGCACCGACCACCTCATGGTGCTGGGCGCCAACCCGTTCGCGTCGAACGGCAGCCTCATGACCGCGCCCGACTTCCCGGGACGACTCCGGGCGCTGCGCGCCCGCGGCGGCAAGCTCGTCGTGGTCGATCCCCGCCGCTCGAAGACGGCCGAGGAGGCGGACGAGCACCTGTTCATCCGACCCGGCACGGACGCACATTTCCTGTTCGCGATCGTCCACACCTTGTTCGCCGAGCGGCTCAACTCGCTGGGGGACGTCGCCGATCACGTGAACGGAGTCCAGGGGATCGAGCGCCTCGCACGTGACTTCGCGCCCGATGCCGTCGCGCCCGTGTGCGGCATCGACGCCGAGACCATTCGCCGCAGCGCCCGCGAGCTGGCGTCCGCCCGACGCGCCGCCGTCTACGGACGCATCGGCACGTGCACGCAGGAGTTCGGGACACTGGCGAGCTGGCTCGTCGACGTCGTGAACACGCTGACGGGCAACCTCGATCGCGAAGGCGGCGCGTTGTTCACGAAGCCCGCCGCCGGCAGCGCGAACACCGGCGGTACGTCCGGCGTCGGGCGCGGCGTGCGCTTCGGCCGCCGCCACAGCCGCGTGCGCGGCCTCCCCGAGGTGTTCGGCGAGCTGCCCGTCGTGTGCCTCGCCGAGGAGATCGACACGCCGGGTGAGGGTCAGGTGCGGGGCATGGTCACCGTGGCGGGCAATCCGGTGCTGTCGACGCCCGACTCCGACCGCCTCGACCGCGCGCTCGCGTCGCTCGACTTCATGGTGAGCGTCGACATCTACCGCAACGAGACGACCCGCCACGCCAACGTGATCCTGCCGCCGGAGGGCGCGCTGGCGCGCGGCCACTACGACCTCGCCTTCTACCAGCTCTCGATCCGCAACATCGCGAACTACTCGCCGCCGGTCGTCGACCTCGAGCCGGGCGAGATGGCCGAGAGCGAGATCCTGCTGCGCCTCGCCGGCATCGCCGCTGGTGACGGAGCGGCGGCCGACCCCGCCGCCCTCGACGACCTCGTCGTCGCCGGCCTCGTGCAGCGGGCCGTCCAGCGCACCGGGTCGAACGTCGAAGGCCGGGATCCCGACGAGCTCATGGCGGCGCTCTCACCGCGGCGCGGCCCCGAGCGCATCATCGACCTCATGCTCCGCACGGGTCCGTACGGCGACGGCTTCGGCGCCGATCCGTCGGGCTTGTCGCTCGAGGTGCTCGAGGCGAATCCGCACGGCATCGACCTCGGCCCGCTCGAGCCGCGCATCCCGGAGGTGCTGCGGACTCCGAGCGGGAAGATCGAGCTGGCGCCGGAACCGATCATCGAGGACGTCGCCCGCCTCCGCGAATCCCTGGCGCGCGGCCGCAACGGCGAGATGGTGCTCGTCGGGCGGCGCGACCTGCGGTCGAACAACTCGTGGATGCACAACGTCGACGTGCTCGTCCGGGGCAAGGACCGGTGCACCCTGCACCTCCACCCCGACGACGCCACGCGCCTCCGCCTCGAGGACGGCGCGTCCGCGTGCGTGCGGTCGGGTCGCGGCGAGGTTGCCGTCACCGTCGAGGTGACCGACGCGATCATGCCCGGCGTCGTGAGCATCCCCCACGGCTGGGGTCACGACCGCAACGGCGCCGACCTGTCGGTGGCGGCGAAGCGTCCGGGCGTCAACAGCAACCTGCTCGCCGACGGCGAGCTCTTCGACCCGCTCTCGGGTAACGCCGTCCTCAACGGCATCCCGGTCCGCGTGGAGCCGCTCGCGCCGCCGGCACCGGCCTGACCAGGTTTTCCGCCGTCCGGTCGAGGGCATCCTGGCCCCGACGACGGAGGAAAAACAATGAGTAGTCGCGTCCACATCGAGGACCCGGACGAGCGGCAGCGGTGGATCGAGGGGAGGCGTGAACGGCTCGAGCTGGCCCGGGAAGCGGGGTGGGGCGGAGTGTCCTGGTTCAGCGTCGCGGCGGGGGTCCTGACGGCGCTCGGCGGTTTTGCACTGTGCGTCGGGATCGCGGCGGCGGTGCTGCACCCGCTCGACATCAGTCTCGACGGGCTGACCGACAACGACTGGCAGCGTCTCGGGCTCGTCGCCGGCTTGCTCTCGGCGGCGGCGCTGCTCGGCGCCTTCTCGTTCGGCGGGTACGCGGCGGGCCGGATGGCGCGACGAACGGGTCTGCGCCATGGCGTGCTCGTCTTCGGGGTCGGAGTGGTCGTCCTCGCGTGGGCGGCTGGCATCGCAGGGGTCGAAGGCGCAGCGGCGGCGATCCGCGACCGGCTGGAGAGCTTCGGTGCGCCGACCGACACCTCGACGTGGTTCGGCGTCGCCGTCGTGACGGGCGCGGCCGCGCTCGGCGGGATGCTCCTCGGCGCGGTGCTCGGCGGCGTTCGCGGCGAGCGGTGGCACCAGCGGCTCGCCGCCCGGGCGCTGGATCCCGACATCGGCCCCGAAGCGGATCTGCGCGCGGAAGCCGAGCGTCAGAGGATCGCGGCCGCGAAGGCGCTGGCGCGTGCACGCAAGGCGGGTGTGGTGCCCATCGCCGATGAGACCGAGGCACCCGCGACCCGGCCGGCGGCGCCCGCGTGGGCCACGCAGGACCCGGAGCCCGAGAAGAGCGAAGAAGAGGAAGCACGCGCCTCGGGTGACGGGGAGCGCGACACGAGGCGCCAGGAGCCGACGCCTACGGCCGCCGGACGGCCGATGCCTCCTTCATCGTGGTCATCAGGTCCATGAACGCGTCGACGTCCTGGGTCTTGCCGACCACGAGGTCCTTCTGGGCGCCGAACCCGCCCTCCACCGCCTCGGGCACGTAGAACTCGAAGCCGTCGCTCTCGATCGCGGTGACGATGTCGGCGGCGCAGTCGGCCGCGGAGACGAACGGCCCCTCGTAGAGGCCGGGGAGCTCGCCCGGCACCGGTTCCCAGATCTCGGTGTCGATCGGGCCGGGTAGCACGAGCTTGATGTCGATGCCCGACCCGGCGAGGTCGATGCGCGCCGTCTCGCTCCACCCGCACATCGCGAACTTCGCCGCGCAGTAGGCGGCTTCGTGCACGATGCCGAGCCGGCCACCCATGCTCGACACGTTGACGACGAGACCCGAGCCACGGGCCTGCATCCGCGGGAACAGCGCCATCGCCATCCGGATGGGGGAGAAGAAGTTGACCTCCATCGTGTGGTTCACGTCCTCGACGGTGAGGTCGAGCGTGTGCTTGCGCTTGGCGATGGCGGCGTTGTTCACGAGGCAGTCGAGGTGGCCGAAGGCGTCCCACGCCTCGAGCGCCACCGCTTCGGCGCGGTCGACGTCGCCCAGGTCGGCGGCCCACATGCGCGACTCGGGCGCGTGGGCCCGGCACTGCTCGAGGACCTGCTCGAGGCGATCCGCCCGGCGGGCGACGACGCCGACCGTCGCGCCCCGCTCGGCCAGCTGCGGCGCCAACGAGGCGCCGATGCCGGACGACGCGCCGGTCACCAGAATCGTCGAGCCGTCGATCTTCACGCGTGAGCCTCCTCGGCGTCCTCGATGGCCTTGTGCAACGCGGCGAGCAGGTCGTCGGTCGTGATGCCGGTGGTGGCGTCGGCTTGGTGCACGTCGGCACCTTCGAGCACCGACGCGATCCGGCCCCGCAGCTCGGTGTCATCTGTTGCGTCCGCCCCGGCGACGGCGGCGGCGACGCGGTCGAGCGTGTCGGGCGGCGCGACGTGCATGTCGCCCGCCATCATCGCCGCCGTCACCGTTCCGTCGGCGTCGAGCGCCACGCCGGCACGGCACAGCTTGCGGCCCTTGTAATTCCCGAACCCGACCCGGTGCCCGGCGGGCTCGTGCTCGGCCCGGAAGCGACCGGACGAGACGCGCCGCACGGAGTCGTCCGTCGCGATCCGGTTGCTGATCTTCTTGAGTGCCGATTGCTCGACGTCGGTGAGCGGCCGGGCGTCGAGCCCGTTCCCGGCGTCACTCACCGCTGCGACCAAGGCGTCACGGAACTGCTCGTAGGTGACGGGACGGCCGGCGACCTCGACGGCGGTGCAGACGTACTCGCGCATGTCCTTGACGAGCTTGTCCTTGAACTTGTCGTCGGGTACGCGCACGACGCGCAGGTACAGCTCGAGGTCGGGCGGCTTGATGTTCAGGAAGCCGCCCACGCTGATCACGCGCCCGAAGTCGCCCGCCGACAGGCCCCCCAGCTTCCGGCCGTGCCAGCGCAGGTCGGCGGAGCCCTCGAAGCGCACCTCGCCGAGCCCGAGGCGGTCGAGCGCGTCGAGCACGATCGGCTGGAAGGCGGCGATCTCGGCGTCGAGATCGTCGTGGTCGCCCGGCTTCGGGAACATCACGCCCCACATGACCGCGCACCCGCGGTCGTAGAACGCCGTGCCGCCGCCAGCGAACGGTCGCCGGATGACTTGGATGCCGAGCCGCTCGCAGGCCGCGAGGTCGAGCGTGTTGTCGACGTCGTCGAACCAGCCGACGTTCAGGTGCGTTGCGCCCCACGCGCTGGTCTGCAGGATCGGCTGCGCGGCGTCGGTGGCCGAGCGGGCGAGCACCGCCATCTGCGCGTTGTTCTCGAACGCATCGACGGCTCCGCAGTCGACGGAACGCCAGGTCTCTGACAAGGGCGTCATGGTAACGGCACCGCCGCTCAGCGGTCGTCGTCGATCTTCCGGCGCGATTCGCGCGCCGCGGCGCCGAAGACACCTTTGCTCATCGTCGACGCCTCGGCCGCGACCCGCGTCTCGAACACCTCGGCGCGGGCGCGCTGGGCGTCGGTGTCCTCGGGCGCCGCCGCCGCGGCCCACTCGGCGAGATGCCCGGCCAGGCGAAGATCCCCGACGGCAGCGAGCTCGCGCGCGCGGGCGGCGAGCTTGCCCGGCCCCCCGGCGAGCGCGGCCACCTCGGCTGCCACCGCGGCATCAGGTGCCGGCTTGAGGTGGGCGGGGTTCCCGTCGTGCCAGCCGCCGTAGTACCGCCAGATGTTGCGGACCACGAACTCGGGCTCGTCGTAGATCGGCCGCAGGTACGGCTTGTCGAGCAGCGACTGCGGCGCGCGCACCGTGTGGATGATCTCGTCGAGACGCGCGCCGGCATTCATCATGCGGAGCGTGTCGTCGTGCAGGATCTCGAGGAGCTCGGCGGTGTTCTCGAGCGACTCGCGGACCCGGTCGATCCCCAGGATTGGAAGGCCGTGACCCGGGAGCAGCGTCTCGGCGCCGAGGTCGGCCATCGTCCGCAAGGCGACCGCCCACTCCTTGGCGTACCGCTGCACCTTCTGTGGGTTCCCGCAGTTCGGAGAGGCCCAGATGAACAGGTCACCCGTGCAGAGGATCCGGGACTCGGGGAGCCAGACCCACGTGTGATCGTCGGTCTCGCCGCGCCCGTGTCGGAGCTCGAAGCGGACACCGCCGACGTCGAGGGTGAGGGCGTCGCGGTAGGTCTCGTCGGGGTAGCGGTACCGGGTCGGCCACTCGAGGCGGTCGATGCCGAACTGCCGGCGGTTGATGTCGGTGTTGTAGCCCGCGGTCGCGATGTACCGGTCGAAGCGCGGCGGGACGGCTTCGTGCGCCACGACTCGCGGTTGGGGAGCGCCGCTGTCACGGGCGTCGGCTTCGTACCGCTCCACACCGAAGACGTGGTCGATGTGCCCGTGCGTGAACACGGCGGTGTGCAACGGATCGGGTCGCCACTCGCGGACCACGTCGTGCACCCGCCCGGCGAGGAACGGGCTGCTCGTGTCGACGAGCACCATCCCCTCGCTCGTCGAGAAGGCGGCGACGTTCGAGAACGCGGCCACGAAGGCGTGGTCGCCGGAAAGGGCGGCCAGCTCGCCGCCCATCCCGAACAGGTGGCGCTGGTCCATGTCGGCGTCGCCGCGCCAGAGCCGGTCAGCGATGTCGAGGAGGTCCGTCGCCATTTCCGCAGTCTCGCAAGGCGAGGGCTCGAATGCTTGCCCCCCGGAATCGCAACATGTTTCACTTTGGCGGTGACGACGCCAGCCACCAGCGACGGTCCCGCCCCGGGCACGGCGCTGGCCCGGAGCCAGGCCGCCCGCCGCCGGCGGGTCCTCGACGCTGCGCTGCGCCTGGCCGAACGGGGCGGCTTCGACGCCGTGCAGATGCGCGACGTGGCCACCGAGGCCAACGTCGCCCTCGGCACCGTCTACCGCTACTTCACCTCGAAGGAGCGGCTGCTGCTCGAGGCGATGGTGGAGGAGATCGAGGCGTTGGCCGCCCGGCTCGAGTCGCGCCCGCCGGTCGGTACCACACCCGCCGCCCGCGTCGTCGAGGTGCTGTCTCGGGGGACGGCGTCGCTGCAGCGCCATCCGGAGGTGACGGCGGCGATGGTGCGGGCGTTCGGCACCGCCGACGAAGCCGACGTCGTGCGGCGCGTCGGCGAGATCATGACCGGCATCATCACGGGTGTGATGCACGACGGCCCGCCGAGACCCCGTGACCTCGCGGTCGCTCGCACGCTGCAGCAGGTGTGGCTATCGGCACTGATCGGGTGGGTCGGCGGGGTCGACGACCCACCGCGCGTCACTGCGGATCTCGAGGCCGCCACCCAGCTCCTGCTCGGCGACACCTGATCGCGCTCGCGCTCGAACCGGGCTAGCGCTGATACGAGATCGTCGTCTGGGGGGCGCCCGCTGCCCCGGACGTGTTCGATTTCACGACCGCGTCCTGGTAGACGCTCGTGTTGCGGACGTCGGGCTTCGCGTACACCGAGAGCTCGCGGGTACCGAGACGTTTGGCGTCGGTAAGGAGACCGGACAGATCGGCGTTCTTCCACTTCACCTTGTCCGATGCGCCGCGCGTCAGGGTCACCTTCGTGACGGGGGGCGGCTCGGGTCGGGTGTCCGTCGCCGGGAGCGGCTCCTGGCAGATGTCGAACGACTTCAACCCGCCCCAGCGCGCGAACGCCTTCGGGATGAATACCCGGAGGGTGCTGGCCGTCCCACGGGCGTACTGGTCGGGCGTGTAATCACCGGTGGGCTCGACGTACACAGCGAGGTGCGTGCCGGTCGCCGACGGCTTGGCCGTCCTGAGGTCGACGAGGGCACCGCGGGTGAGGCGTACGCCCAAGCGCTCGAGCTGCGGTGCGAACACGCGCTCGATCGCGTTCTTGTCGTTGGGGGGGAGAGCGTTGGCGGACGAGTCGCCACCGCCGGAACCGGAAGAGCAGGCGGCCGCGGTCGCGACCACTGCGACGGCGGCCGCGAGGCCGAGGCACCGGCGCACGAGCGGCGTGACGCTCAATTCACGATGTCGACCGGCGTGCCGAGCGGCAGCACCTTCGAGAGCTTGACGATTTCGTCGTTGTCCATCCGAATGCACCCGTGCGTCACGCTCTTGCCGAGCACGGACGCATCGTTGTTGCCGTGGACGCCGACCTCGGCGTCGCCGCCGTTGAACTCGGTGAGCACGTCGGAGTGGGCGGAGAGCCCGTACGCGTACGGCCCGTACACGGTGTTCGGATCGGGAGCCTGGATCAGAACGCGGGTGTAGTACTTCCCGGGTGGCGTCGGCGTGTCGCGCGCGCCGATCGCAACGGACCCCTCGTAGATGGTGTTGGTTCCCTCGAACACAGCGATCTTGTGAGCACCCAGGCTGACCTCCAGGTGGTACGGGTTCGGGGTCAGCTGGACGTCGCTCTGACGGATCCAGCCCGTGCTCCCGTTCGGGCGCTCGGGCAGGAGCACGCGCAGCCAGCCGTCGGGTCGCTGCTGCTCGACGAGGAACACTTGGGGGATCTGCTTGTCGGGTTCGTCGTTGAGCAACCAGGGGTGCGGCACCGTCTTGGCCGGCGCGAGCGCCGACGGGTCGTCGTAGATCCCGACCGTCGGCACGACGGCCTGGGCGATGAGGCTGTACCCGGGCTGGAGGCTGACCGTCGTCGCCGGGGTGCTCGGCGAGGTCTTCGGAGCCAGCTTTGGGCGATCGTGGCTGGCGCCAGAGCGGAACGCGACGAACGAGAACACGACCGCCAAGACCAGGATGAGCGCGCCGGCGCCGCCGAGAACCGCGCCCTTGTTGTTCGTCAACCAGCGACGGGAATCGAACGCGGCCGGCATGCGGCGCAGGCTAGCGGTCGGCCCCGGGTCGCTACGGTGCAGCCATGAGCCCGCGGCGCGCGCCGAAGCGTCTGGTCGAGGCGTCCGAGACGCTTGCCGCTCGCGACCCGGTCATGCGCGCGATGTTCCAGCGCGTCGGCCCCGCCGACCTGCGCCGCGGACGCCCACGCCGCGAGCACTTCGCGGAGCTGACCCGGGCGATCAGCTACCAGCAGCTGGCCGGCAAGGCGGCGAGTGCCATCCACGGGCGCTTCGTGGCGCTGTTCGACGGGGACGGACCGACGCCCGAGGCGGTGCTCGCGCTCCCCGTCGACAAGCTGCGAGGCGCGGGTCTCTCGGGCAGCAAGACGGCGTCGATCCGTGATCTCGCCGAGAAGGTTGTCGACGGGACGGTCCAGCTCGACCGCGTGGCACGCCTTCCGGATGAGGAGATCGTGCGCGAGCTCACGCTCGTGCGCGGCATCGGCCCGTGGACCGCGGAGATGTTCCTCATGTTCCAGCTCGGTCGTCTCGACGTGTGGCCGGTGGGCGACTACGGCGTCCGCAGCGGGTACGCGACCTTGTACGGCCTCGCGGAGCTTCCGGGGCCCCGCGAGCTGGAGCCGCTCGGCGATCCGTTCCGCCCCTACCGCAGCGTCGCCGCCTGGTACTGCTGGCGCGCGGTCGAGACGGTCACGCCCGGCGACGAGTGACGGTGCGGGCGGTCAGTGCGTCACGCGGCGATGGAACTCGTCGCGCATCTCGCGAGCCTGCTCGGCCAGCGGGGTGAGGCCGACGCGCTCCCGGAGCTGGTCGACGTGCTCGGGATCCTCGATCGGCCACGGGACGACGGACGAGCCGTCCTCGGTGCGCACGAACTGTGAGCCGTAGATCTGGTCCTTGCCGTCGGCCATGCGCACGCGGTCGAGCAGGAGCGCGTAATGCGCCGCCGGGGCGTCGCCGTAGGCGACGGCCACCTCGAGCATCTCGAGACACCGCCGCTGCAGCCCGGGATCGAACACGGCCCGTTGGGCGAGGATCCACGCCGCGGACTCGCCGTCGTCGTCGACGAGCCGGCGGCCGGGCCAGCACTCGTAGTCGTCGAGGATCTCCCACAGCCGTTCGCCGTGCCGCTCGTCGGTCGGGCCGCCGGCGCCGTTGTCGCGCTCGGCCATCTCGATGAGCTCGACGCGCAGCCTCGGATCGGCCCCCACGGCTGGAAGGATACGGCCGTGAGCTTCCTCACGGGTCGCCTCATGCGGCGGATGCGGCCCGGCGTCGCGGCGACGCTCGCCCTCGAGGATGCGTACCGGGAGTACTGGGACGAGTCGAACGAGCGCGCCCGGGCCGAGGATGGACCGCTGTGGGTCGCGCTCGGTGACTCGACGGCGCAGGGACTGGGCGCGTCGGCGCCGGACCGCGGCTACGTCGGACAGCTGCTCGTGCGGCTGCGTGAACGTGACGGTCGCCCGTGGCGGGTGATCAACCTTTCGAAGAGTGGCGCGCGGCTCGGTGATGTCGTGCGGGAACAAGTGGCTCGTGCGAGCCATGCGGGCGATCCGGCGTTGGTCACGTGCGCGGCCGGTGCCAACGACGTGATCCGGTTCGGCTTTCGCCGGGTGACCGAAACCCTCGAGGCGCTGATCCACGCGCTGCCCCGGGACGCAGTCCTCGCGACGATCCCCCAGGGGCTGTTGCCGCGCCGCGCACGCGATTTGAACCGGATCATCCGAGCCGAGGCGCCGGCGGCGGGGCTGCAGATCGCGGATGTGTGGGGCCGGACCGGACCGCCGTGGCGGGGGAAGTACGCGGCCGACGACTTCCACCCGAATGACACCGGGTACGCCGACTGGTGCGCGGCGTTCGCCGCCGCGCTCGGACTGGACGGCTCGTAGGCTCCGCCTGATGGACACGGCCGAGTACGAGGCCCGCGGGCTCTACGACCCGAAGGCGCCGAACGCCGCCGACCGTCTCGCGCTCCTGGAGTGGCTCGCCGATCGGGGACTCGGCGTCGAGCAGATCGCCGAAGCTGCCGCTGCCGGTCGACTCACGGCGATCGCCGGGGACCTTGCGCTCCGACCGGGACAGCGGCTCACGATGGTCGAGGTGGCCGAAGGCACCGGGCTGACGGTCGAGCAGGTCCAACAGTTGAGCCTCACGATCGGGCTTCCGGTCGAGGACATCAACGAGCGCGTGTACACGCCGGGCGACGTCGAGGTGTTCAAGCTGTTCGACGCGACGACCGGGCTCTTCCCCGAGCGCTCGCTCATGCAGTTCGTCCGTGTCGTCGGAGCGTCGCTGGCACGAATTGCCGATGCTGCGGTCTCGTTGTTCCTCGCCGAGGTGGAAACCCCGATCACCGAGGCGCAGGCAGGCGAGCTCGCGCTCGCACAGGCGCAGCTGGACGCCATCGGCGCGCTCCACCTCCTCACCGATCACCTGGAAACGCTGTTCCGTGCGCACATGGAGCTCGCCGTCCGGCGAAACACGGCGGCGCGTACAGAGGCGAGCTCGAAGATCACGGTCTTCGTGGCGGTCGGGTTCGTCGACCTGGTCGGGTTCACACCACTCTCGCAGCGGCTCCCCGTGCACGAGCTCCATTCGATCGTGGACGAGTTCGAGGGTGCCGCATACGACGTCGTCACGTCCCACCGGGGGCGCGTCGTGAAGCTGATCGGCGACGAGGTGATGTTCGTCGCGCTCGAGCCCCACGACGCGTGCGAGATCGCACTCTCGCTCGTCGATCGCTTTGCGGAAGCGGAATCGAATGTGACACCGAGGGGCGGGCTCGCGGTGGGAGAGATCCTCACCCGCGGTGGCGACTACTACGGGCCGGTGGTGAACCTCGCGTCGAGGATTGCCGACCTCGCCGTGCCCAACGAGATCCTGGTGACGCGCGAAGTGCGTGAACGAGCGGAGACTTACGTGGCGCCATTGACGTTCGACGCCGCCGGCCGCCGGATGCTCAAAGGATTCGACGAACCTGTCGAGCTCTTCGCCCTCCGCCGCGCGTGAACCCCGTAGGAATCGATTGCTCTCGAAGCGTTACGACGCGCGACGAGCTTCGCGGCTGATGGGTGCGACGGACGGGCGTCGCGCTCTTCGCTGACGAGCGCGCTCGGCCTCCAGCCGTACATTCTCCGCGCGGTGTGCTCGAAGCTTCGCGTAGGACGTCACGACGAAACCGCAAACGCCGACGACGAAGACGACGGCCGCCACGGTGTAGAGCGCCCCAGCAGTTTGCCCGGCTACGACGGCAAGGAGAACGAGGAAGAGCGGTCCGATGAACGAGGCCGCCGCGAAGGCGACCGGAGGCTCGCGTAGCTCTTTAGGAAGTGTTCCGAGTTGTTCGCCGACTCGTTCGCGGACTCTCATTGCCTTGCCCTCTCATGCTCGACATTCGACCTACCCATCCGCCGAGCACGTCAACCATCAACTCTACTGGCCGATTCCCCCCGATGTTTGCGCGGCCCGTCGATCTGACGGAGGCGTCAGATACATTGACGCCCGATGGGGGACTGGGGTTACGCGACCGACCTCGACGACGTCTCCGGCCGGGCGGCCATCGCCGGGATCGGCGAGAGCGCGTACACGAAGGCCTCCGGGCGCACGGCCCGTGAGATCGGGGCCGAGGCCGCCGAACGGGCCATCGCCGACGCCGGCCTCGAGCCGTCGGACATCGACGGCCTGACGTGGAATCGCGCCTTCGCCGACTTCGACGCCGACGCGTTCCACGAGCACTTCGGCACCAGTCAGGACCTCTGGACGTCGCAGTGGGGCGGCGGGATGACGTGGGCGGGCACGGCGCCGCACCTCGCGGCGAAGGCCATCGAGGCCGGGAAGGCCAGCCACGTCCTCAACGTGTTCGCCGTCGCATGGGCGACCCAGCGGGGCTCGATGACCGGCGGGCCGGGCGAGACACACGCGGCGCAGCCGCTCAAGCAGAACCTCGAGGTGCCGTTCGGCTTCTTCCCGCAGCCCGTGTACTTCGCCACGATCATGCGCCGCCACATGCTCGAGTTCGGCACGACCGAGGAGCAGTTCGGCGCCATCGCCGTGGCGAGCCGCCGGCACGCCAACCTGCACCCCGACGCCGTGATGCACGACAAGAAGATGACGCTCGACGACTACCTCGCGTCCCCGGTGCTCGCCGACCCGCTGCGCATGTTCGACTCGTGCCTGATCTCCGACGGCGGCGCCGCCTTCATCACGACGTCGACCGAGCGCGCTCGCGACCTCCGCCAGCCGCCCGCAGTCGTCGCCGGGGTCGGAGAAGGCACGGCGTCGTCCGGGGGGCACTGGAGCGAGCAGCCCGACTTCACGTCCACACCCCAGGTGTTCGCGGCGCCGCCCGCGTTCAAGATGGCCGGTCTCGACCCGGCGGATGTCAACGTGCTCACCGTGTACGACCCGTTCACGGTCGTGTCGATGATGCAGATCGAGGACATGGGCTTCTGCCCCAAGGGCGAGGCGGGCGCCCT
>WNFU01006732.1_pt1 | contig 21095 bp, 16 predicted proteins | sample 5400121 | NCBI WGS metagenome assembly WNFU01 (sample SAMN13153360, study PRJNA577476) | soil metagenome | isolation source: 100 cm soil or saprolite under grassland replicate 1 | place: USA:California | collected 2016-06-15 | reverse complement strand
ATCGCACGGCGATGGTCGGGGTGGGCTTCATCATCCTGCTCATCGCGATGGGCATCACCACCCCGTGGATCGCTCCGTACGACTACAGCGCCGGCTCGCTGCTCGATGCCAACAAGCTGCCGTCGGCGGTGCACTGGCTGGGCACCGATGCCCTCGGTCGTGACGAGTTGACGCGGCTGATGTGGGGCGCGCGCGTGTCGTTGACCGTCGCGATCGGCGCTCAGACCATCGTTGTTCTGATCGGCGTCACGCTTGGCCTCGTCAGCGGCTTCTTCGGTGGCTGGATCGACTATCTCATCATGCGCTTCGTGGACGCGCTGTATTCTCTGCCCAGCCTGCTCGTCGCTATCGTGGTGATGGCCTTCCTGCGTGGAGTGTTGTCGCACTCGGAGGAGGCAAGTGTGGCTGGCATCGCCCAGTTCAATGCTGCCACGGGTGGCCTGCTGGGCGTGTTCATCGTCCTCTTCATTACGTCCTGGCTGACCGTCTGCCGACTGGTGCGCGCACAGATCATCTCCATCAAGGAGCGCGAATTCGTCCTGGCCGCCCGCGCCGTAGGCGCCGGCGGGCAGCGGCTCATTCGCGTGCACCTGGTGCCGCACGTGCTCGCGCCAGTGCTGGTGGCAGTCACGTTTGGAATTCCTGGCTCTATCAGCCTGGAGGCCAGCCTCAGTTTCCTCGGTATCGGCGTCACGCCGCCGATGCCGTCCTGGGGCATGATGATTTCGGAGTCATTGCCGGCGATGCGTACGTATCCGCTGTTGTTGCTGTGCCCTGGTGTGGCACTGTCGCTAACCTTGCTGTCCTTTGTGTACGTCGGCGACGCCTTGCGCGACGCACTCGACCCGTTGATGAAACGCTGAAGACATGGCCATCATCACGCACCGTCCACGCGCACGTGAGCTTGGCATCCACATCGGTCCATTCACTCCGGGCACACACAACGCGATTACCGACGTGCCCGGTGTGCGAGTCGGCCACGTCACTCTGAGCTCGGGTGATGGACCGCTACGGATTGGCCAGGGCCCGGTGCGCACGGGTGTAACCGCCATCGTGCCGCCCGGCGACGACTGGTATGCCGAGCCAGTAGAAGCTGGTCACTTCGTGTTCAACGGCGCGGGCACCACGGCGGGCCTGTCGCTCATCGACGAGTTCGGTCGCATCGAGACGCCCGTAATGCTCACCAACTCACTCAGCGTCGGCACCGTGTACGAAGGCGTCGTGCGCTACATGGTCGAGCACATCTTCGCCCCGCGGGGCGTCGTGCCCTGGTTCAATCCGGTGGTCGGCGAGACCTCCGATGCCTTTCTCAACGACATGGGTGGCTTGCACGTTCGGCCGGAGCACGCCATGGAAGCCATCCGCATCGCCGCCGCTGGCCCGGTCGAAGAGGGCTGCGTTGGCGGTGGCATGGGCATGGGCGCATTCGGATTCAAAGGCGGGATCGGCACCGCCTCGCGCATCGTGGACGTGGGCGAAGAGGCTGGTGTGGTCGCCACGCTGGTGCAATCCAATTTCGGCGGTCGCCTCACCATCGACGGGGTGCCGTTCCACGATCTGCCGACGCCTGCCCACCAGGACGCTCTAGGCGCCTCGATCATGATGATCGTGGCGACCGATCTCCCGTTGTCGAATCGTCTGCTCAACCGGGTCGCAAAACGCGCCACCCTCGGTATGGCGCGCACGGGCTCCACCGGCGGGCACGGCAGCGGCGACTACGTGATCGCATTCTCGACGACGTATCGGGCACCCGCGGCGATGCGCACTGCGCGGGCAAAGCTGGCCGAGAACGAGGCGGCGCTGGACGTCGTGTTTCAGGCAGCCGCCGACACGACCGAGGAAGCGATCCTCAATTCGATGTTCCGCGCCGAGACGGTGGTTGGCCGTGATGGCAACATGCGCGCGGCCCTGCCGCTCGATGTGGTGGAGGAGCGACTGCGCCGCGCCGGTCGCCTGTGAGCCGGCCGATCCGGCCGGAGGACATACTGGGCCTGCGTTCGGCCAGTGATGCGCAGCCGTCCCCTGATGGCGAGCGCATCGCGTACGTCGTCAGCGAGCTTGACGCCGCCGCCGACAAGGCTACTTCTTCCATCTGGTCCGTCCCCGCCGCAGGCGGCACGCCACAGTGCGTGGCCGAGAACGCCTCGCAGCCGCGCTGGTCGCCGGATGGCCGCGGGCTCGCCTTCGTATCCAACCGCGAAAACCGCCCGCAGATCTGGCGGCTTGCGCTCGATGGCGGCGAGCCAGCCATGCTCACCGATGCGCCCGGCGGCATCACCGGCCCACCGGTGTGGTCACCCGACGGCACCCGCATCGCGTTCACCTCGCGCGTCGCATCAGGTGCGCCTGACGCCCCGCGGGTCGTCACTCGGCTGCGCTACTTGTTGAACGGCACAGGCTACATCGGCGATGGCTTCTGGCACGTCTTCACGATCGCACCCGACGGTGCGGCGCCCGCGGTTCAACTTACCAGTGGCGACTGGCACCACTTCGCCCCAGCCTGGTCGCCCGACGGCAGCCACATGACGTGCATCACCACCCGCCGCGAGGATTGGGACACGGAGTGGGTCTGGGACGTCTACGTCCTCAACGCGCACAAGAGCGCTCTCCCACCCCGCGTTCTGACGGCATCGCAAGGCACCTGCGCCGCGCCGGCCTGGTCGCCCGATGGCCAGTGGATCGCGTATTACGCCAACGAGTGCCCCGGCACCGCTTACGCACAGGACTACTACCTGTGGCTCGTGCCCGCGGCCGGCGGAACGCCGCGCAACGTCAGCCGCCGGCTCATGGACCGCGGCTGCCAGGCCTCACAGCCGCCCGCTGCCAATGAGCCACCCCGCTGGTCGGCGGACTCGAGCACGGTGTTCTGCCACCTCCGCGAGGCAGGCTTCCTCCACTACTACGCCTACACGCTCGCGAGTGATGAGCTGCGCCCCGTCCGCGCGCCGCATGAGGTCGCCGAGCCCATCGACGCCTGGGTCCGCCAGAACGCCGATGGCGGCCTGTTGGCATTCACCGCCGCCACCGCCACTCAGCCCGCCGAGCTGTACACGTCCCCTCAGCGTCAGCTCACCAACCTGAATGCAGATGCCCTGGCGGAGCTCGCACTGCGCCCGCCAGAACGCCTCAGCCTCACCTCACCTGAAGGCTGGGAGGTGGAGTCCTGGCTGTGGCTCCCGCCCTCGTATCGCGCGGGCGACGGGCCGCTGCCCAGTGTTCTGTACTACCACGGCGGTCCGCACAACACCGTCGGGCTCGCGTTCAACGAGCAGTTGCACGCACTCGCTGGCGCCGGCTTGGCGGTCGTGGCGGTGAATTTCCGCGGCAGCACCGGCTTCGGCGCCGCGTTCGCTGACTCGATTCTGCGCGACTGGGGCACGCGCGAGCTGGCCGATGGCCTGGCCATCGTGGACCAACTGGTCGCGCAGGGGATCGTCGATCCGCACCGGCTGGGTGTGTTCGGCGGCAGCTACGGCGGCTTCATGACCAATCTTGCCCTGGCGCGTACCGACCGCTTTGCCGCGGGCGTCTCGTACGCCACCATCTCGGGCCTCGATAGCTTCGCAAACCAGACCGATCACTGGGAATCGGTCGATTGGGACAGCGGCGGCCCCAGCTGGCAGATCCCCGACTACTACCGCACGCACTCGCCCATGACGTACGTCGAAAACATCCGCGCCCCGCTGCTGATTCTGCACGGCGAACAGGACTACCGCTGCGCTGTGGCCGAAGCCGATCAGTTGTTCGGCGCGCTGCGCAAGCTCAAACGCACCGTCGAGCTGGTGCGCTACCCCGGCGACTCGCACGCGTTCGCCCACGTTGGCCCGCCCAGCCACCGCGTCGATTTTCTGCGGCGCGTTGTGGCGTGGTTCAAGCGCTACCTGTGATTGCCGGGTTCCTACGCATGCTGTTTCATTGAGTGCAACAGCGTGGAGAAGGATACGAGTCATGGCTGAGAAGACCCTGGAGGACGCCCTGCAGGCCGCCGGCAACGCGGCGTCGATGGTGCGCAACTCGCAGATCGGCGCATACGTCTATCCCGTCGTCGCCTCGGAGTTCAGCAACTGGCGCGACGAGCAGCGCGCGTGGCGGGAGTCATGTGTGCTCTTCGATCAGTCGCACCACATGGTGAACCTGTTCGTCGAGGGGCCTGACGCCCTGAAGATGCTGTCCTACCTGGGCATCAACAGCTTCGCCAATTTCTCGGTCAACAAGGCGAAGCAGTTCGTCCCGTGCAGCTACGACGGCCACGTGATCGGCGACGGCATCCTGTTCCACCTGGCCGAACAGCAGCTGGTCTTCGTGGGCCGCGCCCCGGCGGCCAACTGGATCCGCTTCCACGCCGAGACCGGCGGGCACAACGTCAAAGCGACCTATGACGACCGCTCGCCCTCGCGACCCATGGGCAAGGCTGTCGTGCGCTCGCTGTACCGCTACCAGATCCAGGGTCCCAACGCCGCGGGCGTGATCAACAAGTTGAATGGCGGTCCCGCGCCAGACATCAAATTCTTCAACATGGGTGTCATCAGGATTGCTGGACGCGAAGTGCGGGCGCTGCGGCACGGCATGTCCGGCATGCCCGGTTTGGAAGTCTGGGGGCCGTACGAGCACGGCGAGGAAATCCGCACCGCGATCCTTGAGGCCGGCAATGAGTTTGGTATTCAGCCGGTCGGCGCCCGCGCCTACGCGTCCAACACGCTCGAGTCAGGCTGGATTCCGTCACCGCTGCCAGCCGTCTATACCGGGGACAAGATGAAGGCATACCGCCAGTGGTTGCCTGCCGAAAGCTACGAAGGGACCGCGTCGATCGGCGGGAGCTTCGTGTCGAACAACATCGAGGACTACTACGTCACCCCGCACGAGATGGGCTATGGCTCGTTCATCAAGTTCGATCACGACTTCATCGGCCGTGAGGCGCTCGAGAACATGCAGGGCCGCTCACACCGCCGCAAGGTGACCTACGAGTGGAGCGGCCAGGACATCGCCACGGTCATCCAGTCGCTGTTCGACCACGAGCAGGATACGTACAAGTTCATCGACATGCCGGTGTCGAATTACGCCTCGTCTTCGTACGACACGATCTTGAGCGATGGGCGAGCTGTCGGCGCGTCGATGTTCGCCGGGTACAGTTACAACGAGCGGGCGCAGCTGTCGCTGGGCATTATTGACGAAGAGTACGCGGTGCCCGGGACGCCGGTGACGCTGGTGTGGGGTGAGCCGGATGGCGGCAGTCCCAAGACCACCGTGGAGCGCCATCGGCAGTTCGAGATCCACGCGACGGTGGCGCCCGTGCCGTACGCGCGAGCGGTCCGCGAGGCCTATCACGCGGGCTGGCGAACCGCCGGCGTGGGCACGTAAAGCCTGCCCCCCTCTACCTCTGGGAGAGGGGTTGGGGGTGAGGGCTCGGTATGCCAATACCCGCAGCGCCATCTGGTAGTAGGCGTACCACTGCTGGTAGGACCGCACGCCCACGCGGCGGGAATGTAACGCGCGGCGGACCTACAGGACTGTTGTGCTCTCGGCCTCGCGTTCGACCTCAGCGCGGCGGAGGCTTACGACGTGGTAGCGGCCCGCCAACCAGGCTTCGAACTGATCCGCGTAGTGCGGACTGCCTGGCTGACCTGAATTGCCAATATTCTGTACGGCCAGGAATTGCCGCGGCTCGGCGAAGTCGAAGAGCAGTCGATACTCCGCTCCAGAAGTCGCCTCGAGCGTTGGCGACGCGCCCGTATTGCGGATGCAATCAGGCCCACCGTCTACTGCCGCCGGCCCGATATCGAACCCCGCGTGACCCTGCGCGCTGAGTGGATGGCGCCAGTGCGCCAGGTGCACTTTCCCCCACTGCCAATTCGCGGGCTCAGAGCCGTGGCGCGCTCGCACTCCCGCCACGGCCTCGCACGCTACCGTGGCAATCTCGTCGCGCAGGTCGGTCGTGAACCACCGTAGGTCCTCGTCGCCTTGCTCGATCAGCTCCATGGCCGCGCCACCACTGCCCTGGACCAGCGCCACAACTGACTCCGGAAAATGCTCCCGCGCAACACGCGCCTGCCACAGGTGCATGAATGTCTCGAACAGTGTTGGCGCACAGCTATCGAGCGTGTAGCGATAGTCCCAATTGCGCAGTGCCTCGCGAAGCACGACCGCATCCGCGTGCGAGGCCTGCTCGAGCCACCCCACAAGTGGTGGACAGACGCGCTCGGCACGACAACTCTTGAGGTCGTTCTGGAGCGCGATCGCGCGCTCACGATCCGAGTGTTCGTCATCCGCCAACACCTGATGCAGCCGCGCGGCGCGGTGGCCGGTGCCCCAGCTGCCATAGAGCGCGTACGGGTAGTCGTCGGCCGCCACGCGCTCGTTCGCGCTGGCGACGTATCCCCGTGGCGGATCGACCATGCGCGGCAATGCCTCAAACGGAATGTAGCCTTGCCAGGCATCAGCCGGATCATTGGCCTCACGGTAGCCACGCACTGTTCGTCCGCGAATCGGCACGCGCCCCGCGCACTGATAGCCGACGCCGCCAGTGGCGTCTGCATAGCCGAAGTTGAAGACGGCCACCGACCAGTCGCGGAGGGCGCTGCGAAACGACTCCCAGTCGGTGGCGCGGCCCACGCTGACGGCCGCGCGCACGTCGTCGAGATGCTCCTGGCCCACCCACCGCAATGCCAGCGGCGCACCCGTGACATCGCCATCGACGGCAGGAACCACGTGGTTGACGATCGGGCCTCGAACGGTGGATTGCTGAGTGTGTCGAACGGCCGGGTGGCCGCGCACCGCGACCTCCTCGATCCGTTCCTCAAAGCGCCGCCAGGTGTCGCCGTCGCGGTACAGCTGTGGATCCGTGGGGTGCACCTGCTCGCGATACAGGTCGCGCGTCGAAGCGGCGTTGTTGGTGATGCCCCAGGCGATGCGGCCATTTGCGCCAAACCACAGACCCGGTACGCCGGGATGGCCGGCGCCCGCGGCGTCATCTTCGGGCCCATGCACGGCGTACTCGTACCAGCTCGATGGCACCCAGAACGGCTGATGCGGGTCACTGCACAGCAAACCCTGTCCCGATCGAGTGCGTGAGCCAGCCACTGCCCAGTTGTTGCTGCCGGTTCCGTCACTCATGCCGTGCAGCCCAGCAGCAGACAACACTCCAGAGTCGGAAGCCGCGGGCACGATACGGTGCTCCGCCGCCTCAGGTGTCAGAAATGCGGATCTCAGGCGCTCTGGCAGGTGCTGCGCCGCTTCGGCAATGGCCAGGTTGTTGAGCCGGCCGTTGAGTGACCACCACTCGCCACGCAGAATCGCAATCGAGTCACGCACCGTGAATGGCTCCGGCGAGTACTCGAGAAGCGTGAATTCGATCGGCAGGTCTTTGCCGCACGCCTCGATGTGGCGATTGATGCCGGCGACGAACGCTTCCAGGAGTGCACGAGTCGCCTCATCGGTGGCCGCTACTTCGCGCTCGGCGATCTCGGGAATGCCCACCGCGCGGTGCAGCAAGTCGCTGTTGACATACGTTGGACCCAGGATCTCGGCCTGGCGACCGAGCGCTCGGCGACGCAACCGATCCATCTGCCACAGGCGATCCTGGGCCATGGCGAAGCCGAGGCCGAAATACACGTCTCGCGTCGACGAGGCGTAGACGTGCGGAACGCCTGCTCGGTCGCGCAGGATTTCGATCGAGCCTCCCATCAGGCGCGTGAGGCGATGGGCTCGGACAGGCTCAGTTTCGCAAGCACGTCTTTGTTGACGACGCTGCGCGGCATGCGCCCCTGCAGCACGGCCGCGATCTCCTGCCCGACTCGCCGTCGGCGCTCGACGTCCGATACATCCGACACCGAGGCAACGTGCGGCGTGAGCACGACATTATCCATCTGATGGAGTGCGTTGTCGGGCAGTGTGGGCTCGTGCTCCATCACGTCCAGACCCGCGCCCGCCAGTTTCTTCTCGTTGAGCGCGCGGATCAAGTCCGCCTCAGCGTGGGTGGGGCCTCGGCCGGTGTTGATGAAGTACGCCGTTGGCTGCATGGCGCTGAACAACGCGTAGTTGAGCAACCCGTGTGTCTCTTTGTTCAACGGCAAGTGCGAGGACACGAAGTCGCTTCGCCGAAACAGCTCGGCCAGGTCGGTGACACGCTCCACCCCGTGTTGCGCGAACGTCTCGTCGCTCACGAACGGGTCCCACGCCAGGACGTGCATGTCGAACGCACGCGCGCGCGGCGCGACCTTGCGCGGGATATTGCCGAACGCGACCAACCCGAGCACCTGGTTGGTCAGCTTCGGCATCGGTTTCATGTACTGCCGCGCCTGGTGCCAGCGATTGTCGCGCACGAGGCGGTCCAGCGGGACCGTCTTCTTGGCGAGGCACAGCACCAGCATCATCGCGTGATTGGCGACTTCGTCGACGAAGACATCCGGCACATTGGTGACGACGATGCCCTTGGCGGTTGCCGCGTCGAGATCCACCCGATCCACGCCGATGCCGCCATTGGCGATCACTTTGCAGGCGTCGAGCTGGCTGATGATGGCGGCGTTCAGCGCGCGGCCGCCCACAACGATCGCGTCCGCGTCTTTGATCTGGGCCAGGTACGCGCTGTCGCTGTCGGCGTCGACCGTGGTGATGGTGATGCCGAGCGGCCGCAGCGCCTCGTGCTCGTACGGATAGCTTCTGTCAACACGGCCGGGAAACGCGGTTGCGACAACGCTGTAGCTCATTTCAGTGTGCTCCCTTAATCCCGATCTCCACGTTGTAGGTGCGTCGCTCGCCTGGTTCGAGGAACTGCAGCGTGCCCCGCGCACGGTCATCAGCTCGCCCGCGCCCGAAGCAGTTCGCGGGCTCGAGGCCGGTGACATAGGTGCCCTGCCCAAGCTGCTTCCACTGCCACAAGAACGGCAGTTGCTCCGGGCGTTGTTTGACATACAGGCCCAGGTCGAGCCGCGGACTCACGACGGCTGTTTCAGCCCACCCCTCGGCATCAGCAACTGGCTGGTGGACGAGGACCTTGGTATCCCAGTCGCTGCGCGGCGGTCCATAGGCGGCGTAGTCACGAACGGCGTCCACGCTGTCTTCCGACATCGGCTCAACCGGACGTGCCGACGATACGAGCTGGCTTCCGTCGTCCAGAACCGGGAAGCCTACGTTGACGTGGTACGCCAGCATGTGCGGCACGCTGACGTGGCCAAGGTTCTGGATCTCGTCGTCGATGAACAGACGACTTTCTCCGAGTCGAGCCCACACCCGGCGCGTCAGTTGCACGTTTTCGCCGTACACAATTGCCTCGCGCGTGCGACCCTGGACCCACATGATGTAGTCGTCGCCCTCCCAGGCGCCGTCAACGTGGACATTTCGGGCCGGCAGATACGAGGCCCGGCCATGCAGCGGCAGCGTCTCACCCTGATCGGTCGACGGCCAGCCAGCCGTGGTCAGGCCGCAGGTGGCCATCAAGCCGCCGCTGAACCCGCGCAGCCAGCCCTGCCCGTGCGGATCGTAAAAGGCCGCCGCCACCTCGCCCGTAGGCGACCGCCAGCATAGGGGCGTGCCGCGATACTCGGCGAAGCCGAGGTCCATGCCCCGCCCGGGCAGCACACTGAACGACAGACCCGACCCCGTGCGCACTTCGGCTGCGAGTACCCCCGCCTCGGGCCCTTCGGCGTACGTCACCAGTCGCGCGCCACCCACCTGGCTGATATCGCCCACACGTTGCAGCAGTTCGGCGGGCGTCCAGCGGCGTCCAAACAGCTCGGTCATCCGCGGGACGATGCTATCCGGTGCTCGATGGGCGATGCCGACTCTCGGTCGTCCGCACCGCCGGCGCCAGCAAGCCGATGACCGCCAGCGCCACTAACAGCAGCACAAACGACCCGCGGAGCGTGAACTGTTCCGCGATCAGCCCGATTGCCGGCGGCGCGAACAGAAACGCGGAATAGCCCACCGTCGCCACTGCCGCGATCGCCGTGCCGGTGGGCATGCTCGGGTCGCGGCCGGCCGCGCTGAACGCAAGCGGCACGAGTACCGCAAGGCCCAGTCCGACGAGCATGAGCGCGCCGAACACGATCTCCGGGCGTGGCGCAAGCACGACACCGGTCAGCCCGAGAAAGGCCAGGACGGCCGAGCCGCGCGCCACACTGGCCGCGCTTGTGCGCGCGGTGACCTGGTCGCCCACGAGACGACCGATGGCCATCGCGGCCGCGAAGAACGTAGGCGCCGCCGCGGCGATGCCTTCCGACGCATCCAGCGAGCGGCGCAGGTAGACGCCCGACCAGTCGAACATCGCGCCCTCGACGGCGACCGCGCAGAAGACCATCGTCGCCAGCGGCAACAGCGCCCCACTCGGCCACACGAACGCCCGTTTAGCAGCCTGCTCACGGTCACTCATGAACGGCCTGACACTGAGTGCGACGGACAGCGCCAGCACGGGTGCGGCCGCCAGGAATTGACTGCGCGGGGGCACCGCGAGGGCGGCGAGCACGGCGCCCAGCGCCGCGCCACTCATGCTGCCGACACTCCACAACCCATGCAGCGAGGACATGATGGGCCGCGCTCGCCGTTGTTCGATGGCCGACCCCTGCGCGTTCATCGCCACGTCGAGGGTGCCCAGCGTGGCGCCCCACACGACCAGTGCTCCGAAAAGCGTCCAGCCGCTGTTCGCCAGCGCCAGCAAGACAAACGCCACCGACGCGCCCAGACCAGCGCCCAGCGTCACCCGTCGACTACCGACGTGCGCGATCAGTGCTCCCATCGGCAGCATCGCCACCGACGCGCCCAGCCCACCACCGAGCAGCGCGAGGCCCAGCGCCGCGAGCCCGATTCCGAGACTCTCCTGCACCGCCGGAATCCGCGACACCCACATGCCACTGGCGACGCCATGCAAGACGAACACGATGGAGACCGCGATGCGCGCTGACGACACGGTCAGTTGTGGCGGATCAGCTTCCGATAGACGCCGAAGCGGCCAGCCTCGTCGAAGTGATCGTTCAGGTACGTCTCCAGGACAGGATTGCCGCCGCCTGCCAGCCAGAAGCCGATCCACGCGTCGGAGACGACGACCGTTCGCACCTGCTCCCGCTCGAGAGACGCAATGATTCCCTGCTCATCGCGCGAGGAGAGTCCGGGGTACACGTGGCTGTGGCGCGTGGGGTTCCTTCGATCGGCAAGGACGTACAACAGCGGCTCGCTAGGGTAGACGAAGATTGCTTCACTCGGAGCGGTGTCATCCTCCAGCTCGTCCAGGATGTCGGTGAGCTGCCAGGACATTGCTGTCACGACGCGGATGCCGGCGACCGTCGCCGGACGCTGCAGCGTCAGCATCGGGATGCGCTGTGGCAAGCCGCTGCCGGGACTACTTTCGAAGATCGCACCGGCGCGCAGATACCAGCCGGGCAGGGCGGCGAAGACCGGTATGCCAACCAGCGCGCACGCCAGAACGATCGAGCCTCCGCCGGCGGCCGGCAGTCGAGCGCGCAGCCACTCATACGCCCTGTACAGCGCATACGCGCCAATCAACAGCAGCATTGGCGCCGACCATGCGAGGTGCAGCGTATCCATCCGTGGGTACTGGGTCAGCAACGCGAACACACCAACGAACACGTACAGCCGCAGCCGCCAGTCCACCGACCTGCGATAGGCCATCCAGATTCCTGCCCACGCGGCCAGCGTCGGCAATACCGACACAATGCCGAAACCGATCCGTTCGGGCGCCAGCAGCACACTTGCCAGGGCAGGCTCGTCATTCACCCTCAGCAGCCAGACCGCAGCAGCGAGCCCAGCCGCCGACGCTACCAGTAGCGCACCGCGCGCTCGGCCATCGGCGCGAAGCGCGACCAGCGCAGCTCCTGCCAGACCGACCGCCACCCACGCCCCCACGGTCGGCAGCTGCGGCGGAAAGTACAGATTTGCTTGCTCGACCGCGCCGACGAAGCCGCCCAGGCTTGCGATGCGACCGTCGAGGCTCGCGACCAGCGGCAGCACCCAGCACAGGGTGACAACGACAAACCCGCCAGCGAACGCGACGATCGACCGTGGCGCGAGTGGCAGGCTCACCTCACCGATCACCGAGACGAGTGCGAGTGCGACCAGCGGGCTGAGCAGCAGGAGTGCGATTGCGAGATCCACGTACGGCCGGACGAGCCACACGACAGCGATCAATGTTGCAGCCCACGCCAGGCTTTGCAGCCAGCGAATCCGCGGCAACATCAGCAGGACCACAGCCAGCACGAAGAACGCGCCAGTGTTTTGTTTGAAGAGGAATACCAGCGCGCCCGTTGCGCCGGCTGCGATGAGCCACAGCGACGGTCGTGGCGGTGCACGCACGTACACGCGGGTCAGCAGCCAGGTGGCCAGCAGGGTAAGCGCGGTGCTGTGCCAGCCCGGATGCGGCTCCCAGCCGGCCGGAATGGTGTCCAGGCCAACCAGCACGAAGAGCGCTGGCAGCGCCGCCCAGAGCGGCGGCATGAGTGGCCGACCCAGGACATACAGTCCCGCGGCAAGGGCAGCTCGCGCAGCCAGTGCGATGAGCCGTGGCGCGACCAGGTACGGAGCGCCAAGTGCTTTGAAGACTATGGCGTGGAGATACAGGACGCCCGGCGTATAGAGGGATTCGAAGTCGCGATATGGCAGATCCCCGCGCACAACGCGCATCGCCTGCTCGGCGAAGTAGCCCTCGTCGAGCTCGTCGAGGCCATACGTGAGCAGGATGGCATCGATGACCAGGCACGCACCGATGAGCGCAGCGGCTGTGAGTGCCCCCCTCTCCCTCTGGGAGAGGGGCCGCGGGTGAGGGTGGGCGTGGCTGCTCAAGCTAGCCCTCACCCTTGATTAAGCCTCTCCCAGAGGGAGAGGGTTCTCGCCACCCAGTGAGCACCTGCGGAGTGTATGATGCGTACAAGGATGGTTCGCTCGTCTAGCGGGCGTGAGGCATTCCTCCTGTCGGAACTCGCAGCTGAAAGACCCCGCGGTTTTGTGCATCTTTCATCCTGGTGAGGTGTCAAGCGTGATGTTCACTCGTGTGTGGCGGCGTCAATGGGAGTAAGCGCATTGTCAATCCCAACGTACCTCCGCTTCGCCTGCGGACATGAGGCAATGGTTAGTCTCCCGCGTATCAGTGGTGAAAATGCGCGCGACCGCGAGCGGCGGATTGCGGAAGAGAAAGCCTCCGCCACGTTGCGGCGCTGCGACTTCTGCCCACCGCTCGAGCAGACTGCGATCGAAGCCGAGCCGGACCAGAATGGCCATGTGGCGGTGGACGGTGCCGTGGAGGCCATCGCCGAGCTAGTCGAGCAGCTCGACGAAGCAGTTGCGACCGTATCTGCCGAACAGCTCGACAAGGCAGTTGCGACCGTATCGGCCGAACAGCCAGCACCCGCGCGGGCAGCGGCTCGCATCGTCAGTGGACGTGCACCTGCCAGACCCAGGGGCCGACCGCGGCGCACGGTGGCGGACGCCGTGGTGATTCAGCGTTTCAGCGTGGTATTCAGGGCCGAGACGGTGGTCGAGGCGCGCACACTGAACGAAGCGTTGGACCGCGCGGAAGCACTGGGCGCGAGCGATATCACCGGCATCACGCGAATCGACTGATCGTCAAGAAGTTGGCTATGCAAGGCCCAGGGCCTGCCGCTGCACGTCCGTGTCCTCCTACACGCGCCACTCAGCCACCTTGTCCGTTACGACGCCGCGATGAGCGCCACGCCGGACAGGGCGCACACCACACCGGCTGCTTGCGCGCGCGACAGGCGCTCGTGCAGAACGACGCGCGCGAGAAGCACCGTCACGACCGGAAACAATGACGCGAGCACAGCCGCGACGCTCACCAACCCGCTCGTGCTCGCGAATGCGTAGAGCACGTTGGCGCTCGTGTCGAGGCCGCCCACCACCACCAGACCGGGCATACGCTGCCAGCCAATCGAGACCGAAGTGCGCAGGGCCACCGCCAGAACCGTCATGATGCCCACGCCCGTCAGGCGCTGGATCGCGCCCACCCACAGAACGTCGGCCGTGCTCGCTTCCCGCAGGAAGATGAAAAACACGCCGAATCCCACCGCGGCGAGGATGGCCAGCCCAACTCCTCGCACGACCGTCGGCCCAAGGACCGCGTGCTTGTCATCAGTCGAGCGTGCCGCGAGCACGATCCCGACCAGTGCCAGGCCGATCCCAACGGCTTGCAACGGTGTGGCGCGTTCGCCACGCAGGACGCCATAGAGCACGGGCAGCGCCGCGCCCGTAGCGGAAATAGGCGCAACGATGCTCACCATCCCGACTGCCATGCCTCGGTAGAGCGCCGCGACCCCCACCAGACCAGCGGCACTGGCCGCCATGGCCAGACCAATCGCGAGGCCATCCAGGACTGGCGGCCCGCGCAGACCGGCCAGGAGCAGGAGCATGCCGAACCCGACTGCCTGTGAGATCAACAGGATGGGTACGAGCGCCAGTCGCCGTGTGAAGTAGCCGCCCATGAAGTCGGAGACACCCCACGACACGGCCGCCCCGAGCGCCAGGAGAATCGCCCCCATCTACTGTTGACGTAACTCAGGCGGACGCTTCGACGGCCGCTGGCGATTGCGCTGCCGAGCACAGCTCGAGCGCACAGTCGATCGCCTCGTCCAGCGACATCGCCTGACCGGCCGCCCAGCCAGCATCGGCTGCCACACCAAGTTGTTGCCGCGCCCGCGCCAGCGACTCGTCCAGCCGCGCCTGCTCGGTCTCGGAACTGCTCGCGCCGAGACGCTGCCGAATGGTCTGCGTCGCGCCAGCGAGGAGCACGGCTCCCTCGGATTGCTCGTTGTCCGCCAACGCCTCCGCGAGGCCCTCGATGACAAACGGAGCACGCCCTTTGAGATTGAACGAGCGCACTACCCGCAAGGCTTCCGCGCTCCGCACCTGCGCCTCGGGGTAGTTCCGCTGGGCCGCTGCGAGGCGCCCGAGCAAGCTGGTGACCCACGCTACCGCGACGGGAATGCCTGCCGCGTGTAAATGCGCGATTGCCTGCTCGAGGATTGCGCTCGCCTGGCGGTAGTCCCGCTCGAGATAGCTCAGCGTCCCGAGCACTCCCAGCGACAGACCGATCGCGCGGCCGAACTGTGCATGCGTGGCCAGCATACGGCTTTGCTCAGCCAGTGTCCGAGCCGTGTCGCGGTCGCCCATCTCGACCGCGGCAGCGGCACAGATGAACAGGTGCAGCGCCTCGAAGCCGCGGTGGCCCACGCGCCGGCTCACAAGCAAGCCTTCCTCACCACACAGCTGGGCACCTCGATACTCGCCGCGGGTCCACGCGAGCAGGCCCAACGCGAACAGCCCGTGTGCCAACTCCCTGTCCTCGGCCAGCAGTCGACATATCCCGACACCCTCGAGCAAGCTCTGCGAGGCGAACTCGTAGTCGCCCTGGTATGCAGCGAGCAGGCCTGCCCCGATCAGGACGCGGGCGCGCCCGACCGTCGGCTCATCCGAGATGGTCAGGATTTCAGCCAGCCACGCGCGACCCTCGGCCAGGTGATTGCCGACAGGCTGGACCAACGACTTGTCCGCGAGCCGCCCGAGAGTCTCCAGCAACGCCTGTCCTTCGCGCCCGCACACGGCCTCTGCCGCCTCCAACGTCCAACCACCCGCGAACACGGCCAGTCGTCGGAACAGCACGCGCTCTTGTTCGGACAGCAGCTCATAGCTCCAGTCGAGTGACGCGCAGCGTTTGCTGCCGTTGCTGGGCCGCGCGGCTACAAGCCGTACGCGGACGTCACCGCCATGACCCGCGACGCCGACCTGGTGGTGCTCGGGCGGGTGGTCGGCGAGGGCAAGACCCACCTGGTCTCGCAACCAGTCGAACAGCCGCGCGCCTTCAAGCCGCCGGCGGTGACGCCAGCAGTTGATGGCAAGGCTGCTGCCGAGGTGTCGTCTGAGCCCCAGACAAACGCCGCTGCGTCAGCGCAGTTCGACCTGCCGGTGACCGTCTTCGCGCTGAAGATTGAACGGGTGGTCCACGGCACGGCTCGCAGCAGCGAGCTGACCATCAGCCAGCCGGGCGGCAAGTTGCGCACTCCGACCTTCCCTGGCGGCCCGCAGATTACGCGCACCGTGCAATTCGAGCACGACCCGCAGCTGCAGGCTGGCGAGCGCCATCTCCTCTTCCTGCGTGATGCTGGCGACGGCACCTATTACGTCGTCGGCGGCCCGCAAGGTCGGCTGACCATCGACCGCACCGACAAGGTGCATCCCATCGACCGCGCAACCCCAGCCACACGAGGTCGCGAAGGCGAGCGCGTCGATGCCCTCCTGGATGAGGTCGCCGCCGTCTCCTGACTCTCGCGGTCAACGATCCGTAAGCCGATTGGGTGGGCCATGGTTCCGTCGCGCGTATAGTTGGCGCGGCCGTGGCCAACCCAATCGTCGCGCAGCAGCGCTCCGGAGCGCCCGACTCGGGAGTCCGCCTGGCGGAGCTCATGGCGGCGCTGTCTATCGCCACCGACCTTGGGATGGGGCAACCGCTGGAGTCGGCGCTCTGCACGTGCGTGGTGGCGATGCGGCTGGGCGAGGCCCTGCAGCTCGACGACGACACACTACGCGACGTCTATTATCAAGCGCTGCTGCGCTACATCGGCTGTAACGCCGACACGCAGGGAATGGCCGCGCTGTTCGGCGACGAGCTCGCGCTCCGCCACGACTTTGCCACAGCGGATCCCGGTCGGCCGCCCGAGGTGCTGTCGATCGCGATGCGTTATTTGCGTCAGGCAAGTGCAGGCGAGCCCGCATACCGCATAGCGTCATTGGTCGCGCGCGGGCTTCTCTCGCTGCCACGGCTCATGAGCGAGAGCTTCGCCGGCCACTGCGAGGTGGCGCAGCGGCTGGCCGGTCGGCTCGGCTTTGGCGAGTCGCTGATCGCCTGCCTGGGTCAGATCTACGAGCGCTGGGATGGCAAGGGCTTGCCCCGCAAGCTAAAGGGCGACCAGGTAGCCACGGCTGTCCAGATCGTGACGCTGGCGCAGGACGCCGTCGTCTGGGCTCGCGTCGGCGGTCGCGACGTGGCGGTCGCAACAGTCCGCAAGCGCAGCGGCGGCGCCTACCACTCGCGCCTTGCGGATCGTTTCTGCGCAGCGGCGACGACCATCCTCGCGGGATTGGACGAAGATCCGACGTGGGAGTCGGTTCTGGCACTGGAGCCGGGCGAGCGCAACAGCCTCACGGATGATGAATTCGACCGCGCGTGCGAAGCGCTGGCCGACTTCGCCGACATCAAGTCTCCGTACACGATCGGCCATTCACCGGGCGTGGCGACGCTCGCCGCGGGCGCTGGCCAGCGCAGTGGGCTGGTGGAGGCAGACGTATCTGCGCTGCGCCGTGCAGGCCTGCTCCACGATCTCGGGCGGGTCGGCGTCTCCGCCGGGATCTGGTGCAAGGAGGCGGCGCTGTCGGACCGTGAGTGGGAGCAAGTCCGACTGCACGCCTACTATACAGATCGCGTCCTGGCTCGTCCCGAGCCGCTCCGCCACCTTGGAGCACTCGCCTCGCTGCATCACGAACGGATGGACGGCTCGGGTTACCACCGCGCCATTGCCGGTCAGACGCTGGCGCCCGCGGCTCGCATCCTGGCCGCGGCCGATGCGTATCAGGCGATGACTGAGCCGCGACCGCACCGTCCTGCGCTCTCGCCCGATCGAGCGGCTGAGGAAGTGCGACGAGAAGTTCGCGCTGGCCGCCTGGATGGTGACGCCGCGCACGCAGTCCTGGCCGAGGCAGGGCACCACATCCCGCGTACGCGGCGTGACCGGCCGGCTGGGCTCAGCGAGCGCGAGGTTGAGGTCTTGCGGCTCGTTGCGCAAGGCCTGTCGAACCGAGACATGGCCGCTCAGCTCTACCTTTCGCCGGACACGGTCAAGCACCACATCCAGCACATCTACGACAAAATCGGCGTTGCGACTCGCGCGGGCGCGACCATGTTTGCCATGGAAAACCGCCTCCTCTAGAGAAATGGCCCGAACGGGCGATGGTGCCACGGCCGAACCAGCGCACGCTGTAGCCATGTCACAGGAACGCAACGCGGCGACGTACCGCCGCTGGTTCGACGAGGGCTGTAGCCAGGGAGACGTCGACCTGGCCGACGAGCTCTATTCGCCCGACTACGTCACCCACTCGCTCGGCCCCAACTTCGCGCCGACCCTCACCGGGCTGAAGCTGTTCATCCGCGCGTTGCGCGAAGGAATGCCCGACCTTGACTGCCCTGTGGAGCAAGTCGTGGCCGAGGGCGACCGCGTAGCAGGTCGCTTCACGCTGCGCGGAACACACACAGGCACCTTGCTCGGCATACCGCCGACGGGTCGCCAGGTTGACGTCGGTGTGATGGTCATCGCCCGCTTTGACGATCGCGGGAAATGGGTCGAGGACTGGACCAGCTGGGACCAGCTGGGCATGTTGCAGCAGCTTGGCGTCGTCCCGGCGCCGACCGCGGCGTGAAGGAGCAGCAGATCATGACAATCGAAGCCAACAAGGCGCTGGTGCGCCGCGCCATCGGCTACAACCACGGCGCAGCCGATCGGGGCACAGAGATCTTCGCGTCTGACTTCGTGGCGTACATGCCCGGCCAGCCGCCGATGGACCGCCCAACCTTCGAGCATTTCGTCAGCGGCGTCACCGATGGCCTGCCCGGCTACACCTACGAGATTCACGATCAGATCGCGCAGGGCGACCTCGTGGCCAACCGCGTTACCTGGCGTGGCGTCCACTCCGGCAACCTGGCGGGAGTGCCCGCGACCGGCCGATCCATCGAGCTGCGCGGCATCAACATGTTCCGTGTGAAGGAAGGCCGGGTCGTGGAGCAGTGGGCCCAGCTGGACATGCTTGGCCTGCTGCAGCAGATCGGCGCCATCCCCGCGTAGCGGCTCCAGCATCGCGCCAGGACCTGTAACAATTTTAACAATTCCGCGCCGCGGCGAGACTAGCCCAGTATGGTCAGCGCATTCTGAGACGAACTGTCCGCGCATGATCGCCTTCGGACCTGAGATCGCGGCCGACTTGCCGAATGCGTTGCGCCGCGAATGGCTGGTCACCAACGGCATCGGCGGCTATGCCTCAGGCACAGTCGCCGGTGTCAATACGCGGCGGTATCACGGGCTCCTGGTCGCGGCGCTGGCGCCACCGGTGGAACGGACCGTATTGGTAGGCGGCTCGGTCGATTGGGCAACCTATGCTGGCCACCGCTATCCACTCTCCACGCACGAATACGCCGATGGGACCATCGACCCGCACGGAATTGACAACCAGGTCAGCTTTCGCCTCGACGGCACGCTCCCACTCTGGACGTTCGCACTCGCGGATGCGCTCCTGGAACGTCGTGTGTGGATGGCATATGGCTCGAACGCCACGTTCGTTTGCTACACGCTCCTGCGCGGCTCGACTGACCTGGAGCTAGAGCTCAGGCCGCTGGTAACGTACCGTGACTTTCACACTCTGAGCCGCGGCATCGGCTGGGCTCCTGGCTTCGTGGAAGTCCCCAACGGTATCGAAGTTCGTGCGTTCGAGGGCGCGCGACCCTTCAGCATCATCAGCACCAGCACGACTTTCACTCCGGAACGCACGTGGTACTTCAACTTCCTCCACCGCGAGGAGCGCGCCCGCGGCCTCGACGACACGTCCGACATGTTCGTGCCAGGTGTCATCACAGGTCGCCTCCAGCCAGGGCAATCACTCACCGTCGCGCTCGCCGCTGACCCGCATACCGAACCTGACCTCGACGCTGAGCGCACACGCCAGTACTCGCTCCTCGCACGTGCGAAGGCAGCCGACAGCTCAACGCTCGTGCAGCAGCTTGTCCTTGCGGCAGATCAGTTCCTGGTGCGGCGCGGCAGCGCTGGTCGAAGCGTGATCGCCGGCTACCACTGGTTCAACGACTGGGGCCGCGACACCATGATCTCTTTGCCCGGGCTCACCCTGGCTGCTGGTCGCGCCGACGAGGCGGCCGACATCCTGCGCACCTTCGCGGCATATGTCGATCGTGGCATGCTGCCCAACAATTTTCCGGATCGCGACGGCCAGCTGCCCGGCTACAACACGGTCGACGCGACGCTGTGGTACGTGCTGGCGATCCGCGCCTACGTGGAAGCAACCGCTGACACGACGCTCCTCGAGGAGCTGCTCCCCGTGCTGTGCGACATCGTGGATTGGCATGTGCGTGGAACCCGCTACGGAATCCGGGTCGACCCGCAGGATGGGCTGCTGCGCGCAGGTGAGGCTGGTGTGCAGCTCACATGGATGGATGCCAGAGTTGGCGATTGGGTCGTCACACCCCGCATCGGCAAGCCAGTCGAGATTCAGGCGCTTTGGTACAACGCCGTGCGCACGATAGCTGGCTGGTTAGCCGAGCGCGCTGACGACCGGGCTATGGCGTATGCCGCGCTCGCCGAGCGCGCTCGGGCCAGTTTTCATGACCGCTTCTGGCGGCCCGAGCTCGGCTACCTGGCTGATGTGGTAGATGGTCCCAACGGCGACGAGCTGGGCCTGCGCCCCAACCAGATCTTCGCGCTCTCGCTGCCCTATGCCCTGGTCGAGGGCGACACCGCGGAACGTGTGCTCACCGCTGTCGGCCGCTCGCTGCTCACGCGGTATGGCCTACGGTCGCCTTTCGCCAGGTGACGCGGCGTACCACGGCGACTATGGCGGCGATTCGATGCGGCGCGATGGCGCGTATCACCAGGGCCCGGTGTGGACCTGGCTCATGGGCGCGTATGTCGACGTGCACTTCCGCATCCACCATGACCGTACCGCCGCGCTGGAGTTGTTGACCCCATTTGCGCACCACCTGCGCGATGCGTGCCTCGGCAGCGTGTCCGAGATCCTCGAAGGTGATCCGCCGCACCTGCCTCGCGGCGCCGTCGCCCAGGCCTGGGGCGTGGCCGAAGTGCTGCGTGTATTGCGCATACTGGAGTCCTCCAGCGGGACCGACCAGTCCGAAAGGCCCACATGACTGCTACCCCAGACACTGCCGCCTCGGACTCCCAGACCTTCAACGCGATCTTCGGCACCACGCGCAATCCTTGGAACCTCGACCGGGCTGTCGGTGGGTCATCACGTGGCGCAGCGGCTGCCGTCGCCGCCGGCCTGACCGGTGGCTTCCAGCCGCCGCCAGGCTATTG
>WNFU01006299.1_pt1 | contig 21107 bp, 20 predicted proteins | sample 5400121 | NCBI WGS metagenome assembly WNFU01 (sample SAMN13153360, study PRJNA577476) | soil metagenome | isolation source: 100 cm soil or saprolite under grassland replicate 1 | place: USA:California | collected 2016-06-15 | reverse complement strand
AACCAGCGTCGTGATGTCCCTAAGTCTGCTCTTACTCAAGGGAACAAGCGTTGAGCGGAGAATTGCTCGGGAAATCAAACCACGAACTCCATTCGCGTTCCTTCGGATGTTCGCTATCGGCGAGCCGCGAGAAGTTTACGAAGAATTAGTTAACCGCGCTGCCAGGCACAGAGCATGGAAAACAAAGATGGGAGCCGATTGAATCCGCAATAAATCTATACGAATGCCTGGTACAAAATCGGTCCCCCTTTGTCGTCCGGAGAGTTCGAAAGATCGAAGAAGCTCTGCTCAGAAGCAAAGAGCGGACCTGAGTCCTTTTTCTTTCATTCGATTTCGTTAATTGCCAATGGCGGGAGGCCGCAGGATTTCTCTCCTTGACAGGTCCCTTGCTCTGCCATAAACGACGATTGGAAGGTTACTGTGCCCTCGGAATTGTCGGAATTTGAAAATCACAACCGCGGTGATTCTTGATGAGCGCCACAGGAGGAGCCATGTTTCGTATAGACGTCGATGCCCATATAGACGAATCGGAAGCAACCTGGGAATATCTCGACGATGGGGCACGCCGCTTCAAGCCGGTCACAATCGATCCGGGAGCTGCGACGGCGCCGGGCGATGCCCGGCCGCACCGCCTCTGGCTCATCGACGGCACGATCAGACTCAGGCGCTGGCGCGATGACAAGCGAACGGGAACGGTTCAGGCGACCCGGGAGCTCCTGGACGTGGAAGCCCGGATACGCCACATGGACGAGTTGCGCGTCGACGTGCAGGTCCTCTACCCCACCCTGTTCCTCCACGCTTTCACCGCTCGACCGGAGATCGACGTGGCACTTTGCAAGTCTTACAATCGCTGGATCGCCAAAGCCACAGAGAAGAGTCGCGGACGGCTGCGCTGGGTCGCGGTTTTGCCGTTGCTCAACATCGACAAGGCGGTAGAGGAGGTGCGGTGGGCGAAGGATCACGGCGCCTGCGGCGTGTTCAAGAAGGGTATCGAATGCGGCGACCGCGCGGCCAGCGATCCCTACTTCTTCCCGGTTTACGACCAGGCGAGCCGTCTCGACCTTCCCATCTGCATCCACAATGCGATGGGGAACATCGAGTCCGCCACCGCGGAAGGATCCGGTCTGGGAGGAGGCATGGTTGCCATCGCAGCGTTCAGCGCTCTCGCGGAGCATGGCATCCCGGATATGTTTCCGAATCTCCGAGTGGGATTCATCGAAACCGGCGCTTCCTGGGTGCCTTATCTCTATGCCGACCTGGTGGCAAAGAAACTTCGGCGGACCTTCCTGCCGATCGACTTCAAGGAAGACTTGTTCCGCCGCAACCGCTTCTATGTGGCATGCCAAACCAACGACGATCTTCCTTACATCCTAAAGTACGGGACTGAAGACAGCTTGATGATTGGGACCGACTATAGCCATGCGGACCAGTCCGCGGAGATCCAGGCCCTGGACGTGATCGAGCAGCGCGCCGAAAAAGGAGAAATCCCCGCGTCGGTTGCCCGGAAGATCCTCGACGATAATCCGCGAAGGTTCTACGGGCTATAGGCGATCTTCCAGAACGTTCGTTAGTTCATGAAAAATATTATTCGGCAGCAGCGGGCCAGGCCTTTCTAAACAAAACGAGAAGTGTGCAATGTCTCCAGGCCTGACCTCGCTACTGACGCTCAGATTTGCCGTATCACCAAGAGTCGCGGCCTCACTTGTCGAAGCGGGCGCAATTCTCGGCATCAAGCAGCACCACGTTTCGGCCCTGATGCGTAACCGTTCGGGCAATTTTTCAGTCGAACGACTAATGAACTTTTTTAGTTGCGCTCGGCCAGGACGTTGAAATCACCGTCAGGCTCGCAAAGAACACAGTCAGGTATCGATTGTCCTTGCTTGATCATTACCGCGCAGTTCCCGGCTTGAGGACGTGATTATCTTTGTTGATTGGTCAAAGCCCGAGCTAGGCTATGACTGGTTGTAGCAGTCTGAGTCTCGCGCCTGCCCCAAATATCTATTGGCTTGTTTCACTTTCTCAACGGTTGGCCGGCGGCGTTATCCGCAGGATCTGGCCGCCGCGCGCGTCGGTGAGTAGATAGAGCGAGCCGTCCGGCGCCTGACGTACGTCGCGGATGCGCTCTCGCAGATCGCCCAGGTAACGTTCTTCCTGCGCGACTTTGCCGTCCTTCGTGACGAGACGCACCAATCCGCCCGGCGTGAGCGAGCCGATGAGAAAGTTGTTTTTCCAGCCCGCGAACAGCTCGCCCGTGTAAATGACCATGCCCGACGGCGCGATCACCGGATCCCAGTAGTAAACCGGCTGCTCCATCCCCTGTTTCGCCGTGCCTTCGCCGATCTTCAAATAAGAGTAGTGGGTACCGTAGGAGATGACCGGCCAGCCGTAATTTTTTCCGGCTTCCGGATGGTTCAGCTCGTCGCCGCCGCGCGCGCCGTGCTCCACGGTCCAGAGCTGACCGGTTTCGGGATGGAGCACGGCTGCTTGGACGTTGCGATGGCCGTACGACCAGATCTCCGGCCGCACGCCGTCCCGGTTGACGAACGGGTTATCGCGCGGCGCCGAGCCGTCCGGGTTGATGCGCACGACTTTACCGAGGGTCACCGATAGGTCCTGGGCTTTCTCGGAGTGATTGAAGCGCTCGCCCAAAGTCACGAACAACGTACCGTCGAGGCGAAACACGATTCTCGATCCCCAGTGATTGGAGCCGCTCACTTTGGGTTGTTGACGCCAGATCACCTGCGTGTTTTCGAGACCGCGCTCGCCAAGCCGCCCCCGCGCAACGGCGGTCCCCGCGCCGCCTTCGCCGGATTCGGCAAATGACAGATAGACGAACCGGTCCTTATCGAACGTCGGACTCAGCGCCACATCCAGAAGCCCGCCCTGTCCGCTCGCATAAACCTTGGGGACTCCAGAGAGTGGTTCGGAGAGCCGGCCATCCGCTCTCACGATGCGCAAGCGCCCCGGGCGTTCGGTGACAAGCATCCGCTTGTCTGGCAGGAAAGCGAGGCTCCAGGGATGTTCGAGCCCTTTGGCGATGGTCTGGACGTCAACGACTCCCTTTACTGAGGCCGGTGTCGGCGAGCGCGGCGCCTGGCCTTGTACCGGCGCCTGGGCGCACGCTGACACGAAGGCGACGAGCAGGAGACAGGTTTTCAGGCGATAGGCTTTCTTATTCAACCGGTTTGGACGGCCTACGATGAACGAAACATAAATTTTATTCAGTAACATGTCCCTTTTTCCTTGATGGAAAACTAGAAACCCGCACCGTTGTAATACGCGCATAACACAGCCTACGCCATTTTTCTGAAAGCATAAAATTTGAAGTGGGGCGGATCAACCGCGATTCGAATGAATCCGTTCACAGTCCCTCATGCGTTTTTTATCGAAGCACGTATTTCGATATATGATGAGTTTTTAGCGCGAATCCGCTGGTAAAACAGGGAATCAAAATTTGTAATGCGAGTATGCAGATCGCTTAATTGGCTTAGACACCGTCGGACGATTACTGAACGAAGAAATTGTATATCTAGGATTGACCCCAAATATTCCCATGCGACTAGGTGAATGAGGATGCCTCTATTCGACTGCTATGTAATGGTGGACTGGTCTGGAGGCGATCGGCGTCGCGCGGGAAAACAGGACTGCATCTGGATTGCACATTGGCCCGCTACAACCGCCGCGCCAATAACGTTGAGCCCACCCTCGAGGACCGAAGCTGAGCACATCATCCGTTCGCAGCTCCAGCCGGTTGTCGCGGCGAAAAATGGCCGCGTGCTGCTCTGCGCCGACTTCGGGTACGGTTACCCCGCGGGGTTCGCGTCGTTGCTTCCGAAGTCAGTCTCCGACAAGTTACCGCCTTGGCGAATCGTCTGGCAGTATCTGAGGGAGTACGTGCAGGATGACCTCGGGACGAAGCCGTGCCGACAACCAACGAACCGCAGCAATCGCTTCGAGGTCGCGAACGCTATCAACGCCGCAGTATCGAGTCCGGCTTGCCCCGGTCCATTCTGGTGTCTTTTCAAGTCCGGTGGTTACGCTTGTATTCCACAGAAAAAGCCACCGCAGCCGTTCGTCTGCGCTAGCGGAACTATCGCTTCGCTGCGTATAACGGACAGGAGAGCGAAGAGTGACACCCTGTTCCGTCTCTTCGGCACGGGCAGCGTCGGCAGCCAGGTGCTCACCGGCATTCCGCGCCTCGAGAGCATTCGATTCGATCCCCAGTTCGGGCACTGCTCCGTCGCGTGGCCTTTTGAGACCGGGTGGGCGCCCGCGACGGGGTCATGGCTCGATCCGGACCTGCGAGTTTTGCACGCCGAGATCTATCCCAGCGTCCGAGCACCGCTGACCGACACCATCAAGGACCGCGGTCAGGTGCGCGCGATGTGGCATTGGGCGCGTGACCTCGACGCAACGAACTTACTCATCAGAGAATTCGTGATCCCGCCAGGGATCACGAGCGGATCACTGGACGATACCGTGATCCGTAGCGAGGAAGGCTGGATCCTGGGTTGTCCGCCGTAGATTCACGGTTCTAAAATTTCACGTCAAACCACACCATGTCTTTACCAGTGCGGCGCTGATGGCAATCCCCGCGTCTGTTGCCCGCAAGATCCTGGACGATAATCCGCGAAGGTTCTACGGGCTATAGGCGATCTTCCGGAAGATTTATCGCATCATCGAGAGTCGCGGCCTCCCACAGGTTGAAACGGGCGCAATTCTCGGCGTTGAGCGGCACCCACCTTGGCCCTGATGCGTTACCGTTCGGGAAATTTTCAGTCGAACGACTCATGGAGTTTTTAACTGCGCTCTGCCAGGACGTTGAGATTGCCGTTACGGGATCATCCCTGAATGTACCAACTCTAATGTGGCACACAGGCTTGGTAGTATTTCGTGCGTACGTGTCCAAAGAGCATGGTTCCTTGGTTGATCTTCTTGGGATCTGCAAACCCGGCCTTACTCATGCGCGCGAGAATTCGATCCTCAGAGTTGTCCTTGAGATGATGACTGGAGTGAATCAGGCGCGCCAAGAAGCCATTCTCGCCTGATTCCGGTCCGCCGAAATCCAGCAAAGTAAAAACGCCACCGGGCCGTAGCACGCGCCGCACCTCGCGCAGCGCGCTATCCTTTTCGTCGGGCTGGAGATGATGGAGCATGAAGGATGAAAACACTCGATCGACCGATGCGTCCGCATACGGGAGTCTATCCGCAAACCCTTGATCAAACCGGACGGACACTGATGCTCGCTCCGCTTTTCGTTTTCCTCGGGCGAGGGCATTTTGATCGGGGTCGAGTCCAACCACCTCGGCGTCTTGGTGAAGCTGTTTAATCAGCACAACCAGAGTGCCCGTACCACAGCCGATGTCGAGAACGCGCTCACCCGGCTTAATTGGCACTTGCTCGATAAGCGCTCTCCTGGCGACATCACCGCCGAACAACTTCACGAGTGGGTCGTAGAGAGGCAGCATCCAATCATGGCCGGCTGCCGGGAGATAGGTTTTCTGAGTTTGTTCCATTGTTTCAACTCCTTCTCGCTCCAGCAAAACGACGCGCCTGAGACAACGCGACAACGTGCAAAATGATAAATATCGGCACAAAGAAAGCCGGGACCAGCACGAGCGGTAGACGCGACATTGCCGCTGTCGCATCGGGTCCGACAATATTGCTGCCGAGGAATAGCGGGCCCAATGCCCCCATGCCTACCGCGATCACAAGGTCCAGGATACCAAACACATTCCATGCGACGAAAGTGTTGCTTGCGGCGAAGCTCGGCCGGCGCATGAGAGCGGCGATGATCCATGGAGCGGTAATGCCAATCATCATATCGCCAAGACCTGCGGGCCAGGCGAAGTAGCCAGGCAATATCCCGTAGAGGTACAAAGCCAGAAAACTGAAGCCGCCGATCCGCCACGCCTGGATCGCCGTCATGAAACGAAGGTCAGTGGCAAAAACGAATTTCCGGAATGGCTGAGAGACCCAAGACGCAGCGAGGAACACGAGGATTGGAGCTGTGACCGCAATCAGTAGCGCGAGGGGCGGAGCCTCGCTCGGGGTGACGAACACCTCGCCCGCGCCCAAGGAAACGACCAGCACGAACCAGACAGCAAGCCCGAGCGCAACGGAAAACCCCGGGCCCGAAAGCGCCGGAGATTTGACATGATGAGACTCTGACGAGAGGGCGTTTAACATCAGAACTCCTTTCATTCTTCTAGTCACTTGTGTTTTGCAAGTTACTAACCAGCGTGCCATAATGACTTGTAAATTGCAAGTGACCTGTGGTCAAAAACACAATTTGGGGCGTTGAAGATGAAGAAGCCAAAGAGTTTTCCGCGATCCGTTTGTCCCATTGCCAACACTCTCGACCTGGTAGGAGATAAATGGTCGTTGCTGGTCGTCCGTGACCTGCTCCACGGCAAGAGGACTTATGGGGACCTGGTCGATTCTCCGGAGGAAATCCCGACTAACATTTTGGCTGACCGACTGAGACGGTTAGAGAACGCGGGGCTTATCGCCAGTTCGCCTTACCAGGAGCGACCGGTACGTTACGCCTATACGCTCACTGAAAAGGGAACGGAACTGGGAGATATTCTCCTCGCGCTAGTCCAATGGGGCAAAAGACACATACCAGGAACCCGGACATATAAAGAATCTGCGTCGACTACCAGGGACCGTAAGCCCAGACGTCGCGCAACTCGGATGCACTCGAGGCGCGGACGTACGAGTTAGGGCGCCGCAGACTCGCGGAAGCTCAGCGGCTTAACCGGCAAAGGAGCAATTAACGATGGCGACTAAAATACCTGAGAAGCATGACCTTCGAAAAAAGCCGAGGGGCAACGTATTTTCCGATATTGGTTTCGCCAATCCCGAACGCGAGCAGCTCAAGGCCCATCTCACTCTGCAGATCTACCGCATCATCAAGAGTCGCGGCCTCATACAGGTTGAAGCCGGCGCAATTCTCGGCATTAAGCAGCCCCCACGTTTCGGCCCTGATGCGTTACCGTTCAAGCAATTTTTCGATCGAACGGCTGCAGAGCTTGTTGCGCTCGACGTCGCGCCGTCGACCCGCGAAGATGAATGTTGTCCCGGAACCCGGCGCTAGGTATTGCGGCAGGTGCCGGAATCGAAGCGCTTTTGAACTTGAATCAAGCCGCGTCCGACAGTTTATAGAACCGCGCCACGTTGTCGTGCAGCATCTTTCGTTTGGTGTCGGCCGACAGATCTTTGCGCTCGCGCACGACTTTGATCGTGTGCGGCCAATCGCCGTCCCAGTGCGGGTAGTCGGAAGAATAAAGCACCGTGTGGTCGAGGCCCCAACGAACGGCGTCGGGAATCGTCTTTTCGCCGCACTCGATGCCGAAATAGATCCGCCCGCTCTTGACGTATTCGCTCGGCAGCATCGTTAAATAGGGTGCTTCATCGGCGCCGCGCTTTTCCACTTCCTCATCGAGCCGGTCCATCATATAGGGTACCCAACCGATGCCGGATTCGAGATAGGCGATGTTCAATTTGGGAAAACGCTCGAAAACGCCGCCGATGATCGTGGCGATCATCGCCATCATCTGCTCCGCCGGATGGTCGATGGTGTGCGCCGAAAGAAACTTGCGAAAGCGTTGGCCGCCGAGCGAGTCAGCGGAAGTGCCGGTGTGAAAACCGAGCCCCACGCCTAGGCGTTCGGCGGCGGCGTAGATCGGATCGTAAAGAGTATCGCCGAAGTCGGGCATCTGCGGGACATAGGTCGGCAGCACGCCCGCCACTGCGCCTCGCTCGCTGACCGCGCGCGCGAGCTCCTCGGCCGCCGCCTGGGGCTCTTGCGGCGCCAACAAGGCGACGAATTTCAGGCGCGCCGGGTTGGTTTTGCAGAAATGATACAGCCAGTCGTTGTAGGCTCTCGTCACGGCAGTGGCGAAGTCGCGCTCGTGCAAGCTGCTGACATGCAGGCCGGCGGTCGGATAGAGCACCATGACGTCGATACCGTCCTGGTCCATCGCCGCGATTTGATCCTCGGGTCCTTCCGGTTTGGCGCCGAGCTTCCCGCGCAGATCGCGGTCCCAGGCGTCGTTGGGGAATAAATTTCTCCGTTGCCAGCGCGGCTCGATGAATTCGCGAAGCCCAGCAATTGACTCGCGCACATGCCCGTCGGCGTCGATGATTTTGTAGTTTGTCATGACTTGCTCCTATCCTGTGGCCGGTTTTATCTCGCCACGTGCCATCGCCGGTTGGCGGCGCTCAGGCTTCGGCAAAAGTCGCGTAACTTTTTTCTCTGCCCAGTGCTCGAACATATTGCCGAGACTCGGCCTTCGTCAAGCGAATTTATCGCCGGAAATAGAAACGCGCCGATGTGAATCCGTTATCGCGATCGCTACCCGTGGCATCGTTACCGCTGGAAACTTTATTCCATGATAAATGTAGCGTCTCGACTACTTTACGCGTGATCGCAAAGTCGAGTACCCGCTCGGGCGCCACCTGCGGCGGTGGCTTGATGCGCTGCGCGGCGATCGAGCGCGAGATGAGGGTCGGGACTTTTGATTCTTACGCGCGCCTCTCACCAACACGATCAAAGACTGCGGTCAGGTCCGCGCCATGTGGCATTGGGCGCGCGACCTGAACGCAAAAAATTTACTCATCAAGGAATTCGCGATCCCGCCCGGAATCATGAGTGGATCACAGGTCGATAACCAGATCCGCAGCGAGGAAGGCTGGATCCTCGGTTGCCCGCGCTCATAACTGGAACGATTCTTACATCGGCAATCGCCACCGGCTAAATCGGCGGGAACAATCTGATAAGATTTGCATAGAGAGTTTATACCGCCGCAATACCACAAATGTCCCGAGACGACTTTCTCGTTCGTCGTATTAATGAAGCGAGTCAACACGCGAGAGGAAGAGTACTATGGAATCTACCCGTCGAATCGTGATGTTTAACTGGATGACGGCAAACGGGTATTTTGCCGGAGCTGACGGCAATTTGGACTGGGTCGTGCCCGACGCGGAGCAGGCCAAAGCGGCCGTGGACAGCATCCCGCTTTTCGACACGGTCCTGTTCGGCCGTCGGACGTATGAGCTCTTCAAGAAATTCTGGAGCCACGCCGATGACGACTCCTCCACGGCACCGGATCCCCATCATCCCGGACAACGAACTCCGGAACACCGCGCCATAGCGAAGTGGCTAAACGAAATGACCAAATTGGTTTTCTCCAGGAGCTTGAAGGACGCGACGTGGAAAAATTCCCGCATCCTTCACGAATTCGATCCGCGCGACATCGAGACGATGAAGCGCCAGCCCAGCAAAGGCATGATCGTCTTCGGTAGCGGCTCCATCGTATCGCAACTCACGCAGCACGGATTGATCGACGAGTATCAGTTCGTCCTCTGCCCGATCCTCCTCTCAAGCGGTCGGCCGCTATTCAGCGGCGTTTCGAAAAACACGAGACTGGAGCTCGTCGAAGCCAAGCCGTACCCCTCGGGCGACGTCATGCTTCGCTACACGCGGGCAAAATGATTTGCTTCGTCAGCACTCACTATTGCGGCTCGGGTTTTGGCGAATCAGCAAAGATAGCCACGGTGTAGGTCTCATTAGAAATTGAGTTACTATCCGTTCGCCCTGAGCGCCGTCGAAGGGTTCCGACAGAGTTTTCACACAGTCTGGTGGAAGCGAGGAAATCCTCTCTTCGCTTAACTTCTTTCCCTTTCAGCGATCCAGTTTCAAATCAATAAATCTCCCCCGCCCGCGAAAAAACATGATAAAGAAACACCATCGACGTTGTCGGAGGCAGATATGGTAAGATACGCAATTCTAGTCGCCCGATTCCTATCGCTCGGTTTGGCGCTATGGCTCGGGGCGCACGCTCTGTTTAGCTTTGCCCCACCATCGGCCTACGCGCAAAGCGCCAAGCCGGCGTCGGCCGGCAAAGCATCTGCGCCATGGAAATTTCGCCTCGAAGAAGCGCGCATCGAAGATATCTACCGGGCGATCAAGTCGCGGCAGATTACCTGCGAGCAGTTGGTGCAGGCTTACATCAACCGCATCCGCGCTTACGATGGCATGTGCGTGGCACCGGTCAACCCCAACGACGCCAGCGATGCGAAAAACTTTTTCCCCGATATCGCCAAATACACCGGCACGCCGCTTCAGCCCGGCGTTATGCAAGCGACGGTTTCCGATCCGGCAAAACAGCAGACCTACGGCTACATTCGCGGCGTGAAAAACGCCGGACAGCTCCGCTCGCTGAGCACCGTCAACATCCGCGGCGAGCGCTCGGCGACTTGCAAAGCGACTTGCGACCTTCATCCGTCGAAGGGGCCGCTGCCGGGCGGCTGCAGCCCGGCCTGCGAAGCGTTTCGCGCCCAGCCCGACGGATTGGAAAGGGCGCGGGAGCTCGACCGCCAGTTCGGCGCCAATCCGAATCTGTCCGCCATGCCGCTTTACTGCACGCCGTTTTCGATCAAAGACATCTTCGATACCAAAGATATGCGCTCCACGGGCGGCGCGGACGTGGCGTATGCGTTGGACGCTGCGCCGGCGGATTCCACCATCGTGGCGCAGCTGCGCGCCAAGGGCGCGATCATTCTCGGCAAGGCGAACTTGAGCGAATACAACGGCGCCAGCGGCGATCCCGGCGGCAGCGCCAAGGCTGAAGCCGTCGTCATCGGCGCCGGCAACTCGCGCAGCACCTGGGCCGGCAATCCGTGCAACCCCTACGACACCGAGCGCGCGCCAGCGCAAGCGGCATCGAGCTCCGGTTCGGGCGTGTCGGTCTCGGCCAATCTGGTTGTCTGTTCAATTTGCGAAGAGACGGGCGGATCATGCCGCGTTCCGGCGGCCTACAACGGCATCGCCAATCTGAATGCCGGCAAGGCGATCATGTCCTTCGGCGGCGGCATCGGCGCCGATCCGTTTATCGATCGCGCCGGCATTCACTGCCGCACGGTCAAAGACACCGCCATCGTGCTCGATGCCTTGAAGGATCCCAAGCGCGGCTACTACGACCCGCGCGATATCTATACCGCGCTGCCCAAGGCGTTGATCCCGCAAAAGCCCTACGCCAGTTTTGCTGGACAGAAGAGCCTCGCCGGCATGCGCATCGGTATCGTGCGCGAGTTCATGGTCAAGCACACGCCCAACGACGCGGCGATCAGCGATCAGATCGACAAGGAGATCAAGACCATCCTGCGCGACAAGCTGGGCGCGCAATTGTTCGAATCGGTCGATCCCCTCTACCCCGACGATCCGACGATCCCCAATCTGAAACCGAGCTTTCAGGAAGCGCTCGCGGAAATCTTGCCGTTCCACATGCCCGAATATCTCTTCAAGACCAACAGCGCCGGCGAAGCCGAGTTTCCCGTGTTCGCGAGCAGGATCAATGTGAGCGTCGGCAAAACGCCGGGCGGCGGCACGCTTTCTCCGGCCGAGTACATGGCGCGCGCCGCCGAAGGGTTGGAGCCTTTCCCGCCCAATCTGAATCTCCGCCGTATCACGCTTTTCCCGCGCACTTCGAGCTTTCGCTTTCACTTGAGCCAATACTTGCTGCGCCGTAACGACGCCAAGGTCAAAGACTGGCCTTCGCTCAACGCCAACGCGAGCTACTATTCCGGCGACAAGCTGACAGCCTTTATCAATTGGCAGAATCTCAACGACATTCGCTCCAACGGACTCACCGAGCGCATCAAGATGCGCGAAGTCATGCAGCGGGTCATTCTCAAAGTGATGCGGGAAAATAATCTCGATGTCCTGATTAACCCGCTGACCACGGTCCCCATCCCCAAGATCGGCGGTCCGGTGGAGCCCGAAATCAACAGCCGCCCGAGCAATCGTTTTGCGTTCACCGCCGACGCGGGGATTCCCGAGGTCGTCGTGCCCGCCGGTTTCAATCAAGTGGTTTACGAGCCCAAGTTCGCGCTCAGCGCCGACACCAAAAACTACCGAAGTGTTTCCGGCAGCGAAAAGACTTTGCTCGATGTGCCGGGATTGCCGATCAGTCTGTCGTTCTGGGCCGGGCCTGGCGAAGAAGGGACGATCTTGAAAGCCGCTTCCGCCTACGAAGCCGCGACCAAACACCGCCGCCCGCCGCCGGCCTTCGGCCCGCTACGCGGCGAACCCTAGCGCCGCGAGATCCATTGTCGAGATGGTCGAGCATAGAAGTTTGATCCCATGGCTATGACCGATGTGTCCTCTGCCGTAATCGAGCGACGGTTTGAAGGGATAAAACGATAACCCCGTCAAGGAGACGTTCATGATCATGGGTCGAGTCGTTCACATAACCAAAAAGTGGCTTGGCGGCGCGCTTTTGCTGCTCGGAGCGGTCGACTGTCTTGCCGCCGCTGCGCCCGCGTCGATTTCACAATTGGCCCTCTATCAAGGCGCCGACCGGGAAAAGATCCTGGTCGAGGGCGCCAAGAAAGAAGCCGCGTTCACCCTCTACGGCTCCCACACCTGGTATCGCACCATGGCCAAGGAGTTCGAGAAAAAGTATCCGTTCATCAAGGTCACGGAGTATCGCACCGATGGCCGGACCTTGATCAAGCGGGCGTTGGAAGAAATTCGCGCCGGCCAATACATCGCCGACGTGATCGCGACGACCGGCGAACAGATGGATCTGATGAAACGCGAGGGCGTCTTTCTAGAACACCATGTTCCGGAAGCGCGCAGTTATCCCGAAGATGTCAAGCACAAAGGCCAGAACGGTTTCTATTACGTCGGCCACTACGAGACCTACGCCAGCCTGGGCTTCAATACCTCAGTGATCCCTCCGGCCGATGCGCCGAAAACCATGCTCGATCTACTGAATCCTAAATGGAAGGGCAAAATGTCCATCGTCAACACCACGACGGGAACGCGCTGGATCGGCAGCACACTAGAATCCTTCGGCCGGGAATATCTCGATAAGATCGCCGAGCAAGACGTGAAAGTGCAAAACATGTCCGGGGCGGGCCTGGCCGGCCTAGTAATTTCGGGTGAAGTCCCGCTGTCGCCGACGATCTTCGACGCCAATATCACCCAAGCCAAACAAAAAGGCGCGCCGGTGGAATGGCGCCCGCTCGAACCGGTCGTGACCACCGTTGCGTATGCCGGCTTGACGCTCAAGGCGCCCCATCCCCATGCCGCCTTGCTCTTCCTCGACTGGCTCCATTCCAAGGAAGGTCAACAGATGATCCAGAAGGGCGGCCTCTGGTCGCCCCGCGAAGACATCGGATCATTGGCGCAAAAATTCAAAAAATCCTACATCGACGAGAAATACGGCGTCGAGGAAGCGGAAAAAAATACGCCGAGTGGGACAAGTTGATGCAGCAACTGTTTATCAGACGAAAATAAGTCAATGCTGAATCTAGCGCTCGTGAACGGCATTGCGGATGCGCGGATTCCCGGGAAGATTGTAAAGATTCTTATGCCGACCCAATACCACCCGGCAAGCACAGACCTATTCCCATCAGTAAGGCCATTTGCCAATTGGCTCCTGAGTGGAAAAGCCGGGCCTACTTGAGTATGCTGGAAGAACTTTGGAGAACCATCATGCGTAAGCACGCTTTTTCAACAGCGGAAAATTTAGTGTCGATCCGTGTCCCGAAGAAACTCGCCGGGAAAAAAGTGGTACTTGTGGATGCTGCCGAATATGCCGCCTTGAAGCGCCGTCTCGCCGAGGTCAGTGACGCGCTGGAGAAAATATCCCGCGGCGACGCCGCCTATCGGCAAGGCCGAACGAAGACCGTCTCCTCTCTCGCTGAGCTGCGTCGGTAGCCGGATGCCCCGGCCGATTTCGACTGTTCACGCCACGCCCGATTTTGAGAAGGCGTATCTCCGACTACCCGATCACATTCAAAATCTTGCGACCCGCAAAGATCAATGGTTTCGAAAAGACGCCTTCGATCCTCGCCTACACATACGTGGCCCGACCCGTGCGGATCCGAAGTTCAAGGCGGCGACCCACTAATACTCATATACCTTTTTCAACTCGGGCACGAACATCAGCTCGCCGATGCCCAGGCGGTCCAACTCTTTCTTCCCTTCGGCCAGGATCGGCGCGCCGGGACGCAGATGGCTCGGGATAACGGTGCGCAGCTTCGGATTGTTCGTGGTCATCAGGCGCGCGACCTGGGCGAACTCGGGCGGGTCGCCGGCGAGTCCCAGGATCGCCAGGTTGGGCTGGTAGACCGAGGCGTAGAGCGGCAGGTCGCCGATCAGGGTGGAATGGCCGTTGTAGAAGACGGTGAAACCATTCTCGAAAGTGATGAAGAACGACGTGGCCGGACCGCCATTGGCACCCGTCCGATTTTAAACGTAATGCCTTTCAAGACGAATCGATCGCCGACTCCAGCCCGCCGGAACTGCTCCTTCTTGAGTCCTTTTTCGATGAGCCAGTTTCCCAGCGGACCTGGAGTAATGACCGTGGCGCCAGACAACGCGGCGATTTCGATCGGATTTCCCATATCGTCGTTGTGCGCGTTCGGCACGAGGATGAAATCAGTGCGAGCCAGGCTGTCCAGCGGCACGGGCCCATCCGGGTTGCCGAGCCAAGGGCTGGTGATCACGACCACGCCCTTGGGCGAGGTCAGACGGTAGAATTCGTGGCCCAGCCACTCAATCTTGACTTTCCCTAGCCCGTCCGCTGGCGTCTGGGCAAAGCCGACTGTCGACACGACAAGACCGCCGACAACGAGGCCAAGCGTAAGAAGAGCCCGAGTAATGAGGCGGATGGATTGAGCGCTAAACATATGTGTTCTCCTGCGGCGAAATATTTCCGTGACGATGTCTAGGAAATTTACACAGCTTTTTTTCTGCCGGGAGCTATAGCGCCGAAGTGGGGAGCCGTCAAGCGCGGGTGTGTTTAGTGAAAATCGCGATTTTGCTTTGGGTGGTTCGGGCAATGCAGCGGTCGTCTTTGAACCGTAATGAACCGGGTCGGACCCACGCAATGTATTGATTAGACGGATCAAGTGAACGGAAGGGGTGGCTGCGGGAGATTAGCGGCGCCTTTTTATGGGTGAAACATACGCACTAAAAGAGGACCTCACGTCGCGTAGTCGGCGGAACGTACACGCCGCCGGAACACAGAAAAGCTTACGCTGACGATTTTGGTAGCAAAAAAGAGGCGCTAAGGCGGTAAAACGCTAGTTCTTGGGCGAAAAATTCAAAAAGTACTCACACATAGCGTGGTCCGACCCGTGCAGCACGATGTGCAACACGATCCATAGAGTCCAGACCTAGGCCAGATTGCTCCGACGGACCCCATTGCTCGATAAGCTGTCTCAGATTATCACCACTCCCCCGAGCCGCATAGCCGATCGCCTTTCATTTCCACGTTTTCGGAATTCCGAAAACGTGATAGAGAAGCCGCGTGGAAGAGGAGAGCTACAGGCAGTCGCGTCTGTGCCGACTGCTCGGCAATCCGGTCGCGTTCGCAGTCGTCGAACTCCTCGCAGAGAACAAGGAGCTAAACCCCAGCGAGATCGCCCGCGTGGTCGGCAGAAGCGTGCAGCGCGTGAGCAATGTGCTCGGCGCGCTCCGCCTGGCGGATGTGGTGCGCTACGACAGCGACGGAAAACACAATCATTACCGGCTCAAACATCCCAGTGAAATCCCTCAAGTTCTCGCCGCGCTCTCGCGCTTTGTGGAGGCAGCTTCCACGGTAGCCGCCCGCGACCGCTAGCCGCTCTTTCATTTCCACGTTTTCGGAATTCCGAAAACGTGAAAATTGGTCCGAATAGGAACCTTTTGTCGCCAGGCCAAAACCGTACCGTTAGCCAAGCTGGTGGGGGATTTTGGTGTTGGGACCGCGTGGTTGCGCCCAGTGGAAAATATCGAGATCAGAGGTTCGAAAGCGCTTGTCCAGTTAGTCAACAACGTCCCCTAACCCATGGGTTTGTTTCCACGAATGCGCTTCGCTGCCGCTCTTGGATGGATTGCACTTGCCACACGCTGGTACTAGATTCGCAATGGGTCAATCAAACTAATGCGGAGACGTGAATGGAAATCGCTCTTTACTACGCCCCCAACACCTGCGCACTCGCTCCCTATGTAACGCTGACCGAGGCGGGCGCCGATTTCGAGGTCCGGCCGCTCAATTTCCGCAAGCGGCAGAATTTCTCGCCCGAGTACCTGAAGATCAACCCGAAGCACAAGGTGCCAGCGTTAGCAGTCGACGGCAAGATACTGACCGAGAACGTCGCTATCCATCAATGGGTCCATCGGACTTTCCCCGGCGCGAAGATCCTGCCTACCGATCCGTGGGACCAGTTGCAGGCGATATCGCTACATGCCTGGTGTGCCAGCGGCATCCACCCCTATCTGAGCCGGATCAACAACCCGCCCAAAGTCTGCGACGCAACGGGCGCGTCCGACAGCGTGATCAAGTTCGCCACGGAAGCTCTGTTCGAGAACTTCCGGATCGGCGACGATAGGCTGGCCGGGCGCGAGTACTTCTTCGACCACTTCACTGCCCCGGACGCGCATTTCTTTTGGTGCTGCCGCCGCGCCACCCAGCTGGAGGTGGACATCTCAGGCTTCCCCAACGTCACGGCGCATTTCAAGCGCATGCAGGAGCGCTCGAGCGTTAAGAAACTGCTTGCCTACGAGAAAGAAGTGAATGAAGGGTTTGCCAAGACGGCCTAGACCAGTTGCACAAACACACGGAGTTGCGGAGAAGCAGAAGTATCTCGCTGTGCCTTACGAGGACGAGAGGTGTCATCACGGAGAGGGTCAAATTGAGCTGCCCCATTTCCATTCCAAGACTGACACCGAATCTTTTCGAACTGTTATAAAAAGCAAAACCGAAAGTAGAAAACGCCAAGTTCAAGACTTGACTTCGAATCCGTGTGCTAAAACTTGACTCCCCAGTTCAATTCCTGTTGAAAACAAATCCCTCTCTGTGCAAAACATGGTGGCCCGATACACACGATTAGCGGTTCGGCGCGATCGCGATATGGCCTCCTCCAGAAAAAAGAATGTTTAACTTTGCGATCCATATGAGCAGGAGCATCGAGATGTCCATCTCAATTGTCGTGAGACTCGCGTGCGCGGTCGCAATCGTCGTTTTCATCAGCGCCCAACGCACCACCGTTCTGGCTCAACAGCGGGGCGGGACTGCCGAGACCGACAAAGTTCAGCCCGTCAACAGCGGAGCCAACCCCTATCGCGTCATCCGCGATTGGGCACAGCTCACGTTGGAGAAAAGGCCGTGGGGCGGGTCCAACGGTGTAGCCATCGACCGGGACGGCAAGTCCGTTTGGGCGACGGACCGTTGCTCGCCAGGAATTGCCCCGGGCTGCCTCGGCACCAAGGCAAACCCGGTCCATCTCTTCGACGAGACAGGGAAGGAGATCAGGAGCTTTGGCGGCGGCATGTTCGTGTGGCCACACGGCATCCACGTCGATCGAGATGGAAACGTGTGGGTGACCGACGCTCGCGTTGCGACAGCCGAAGAACGCATCAAGTTTCCGGGTGAAGACAACAAGGGCAGCGTTGTCATCAAGTTTAGTCCCGATGGCAAGGTACTAATGACGTTGGGCAGACCTGGCGTGAAGGGAGATCCGCCGGACGCGCTGACCGAGCCGAACGACGTCATCACGGACCCGAGTAACGGCGATGTTTACGTGGCGGAGAGCCATACGAACGTCGAGGACCCGAATATTGTCGGTCGTATCTCGGTCTTCGACCGGAACGGCAAGTTCCTGCGGGTCATCGGTAAGACCGGAACCGGGCCAGGAGAGTTCCGAACACCGCACGCGATCGAGTTCGACTCCCAGGGACGGCTGATCGTCGCCGATCGCCACAATCACCGAATTCAGATCCTGACAAAGGAAGGGAAGTATCTCGCTGAATGGCGGGAGTTCAGCCGCGTGAGCGGACTGGCGATAGACGGGAACGACACAATTTATGCGGCGGACTCTGAATCGGAGCCAAAGAGACATCCAGGCTGGCTCAAGGGCATTCGCATTGGGAGCTTGAAGGACGGGAAGGTGACAATCTTCGTGCCGCCGCACAAAACTGATGCGCCCGATGGAGCCATGGGAGAGGGGATTGCCATCGATAGTGCGGGCAATCTCTTCACGGCAGAAGCCACAGCGAGGGGGGTAACAAAGTACGTTAAGGATTAGAGGACATGAGCAGATCGCTGCCGCTTCCGCTCTAAAGCAGAAACGCTCTCGAGAGCGTTACCGACGAATGGAGAGCTCCATGCGTTTCCCGCCTTTCACCACGACAGCAGTCTGCAGTTTGCTAATCGCGCTCGGCATCGGTTTGGCGAGACCAGCATGGGCTGCCGAGATTCGCGTGCTCAATGCCAACGCGTTGACAATAGCGCTGCGGGCACTAGCGGCCGAGCACACCAAGCAGACCGGGACTCAGGTCACCTTCATCTCCGGCTCACCCGGACAGATCCAGCAGAAGGTGGACGCGGGCGAGAAATTCGATCTTCTGATTATGCCGACGCCAGCTCTCGCCGCGCTCGACACAGCCGGGACGCTAGCGGCTGGTACCAGGAGAGCCCTCGTCCGCGTGGGCATTGGGATTGCCATCCGTGAGGGCGCACCCAGACCGGATATCACTACACCTGATGCGCTGCGCAAGACGCTTCTCGCCCAGCAAAAAGTAACCTACTCCGACTCCAGCACGGGAGGTCTCAGCGGCATCAATGCGCAAAAAGTACTGCAGAATATTGGAATTGCTGACGAGATGAAAAGCAAGCTGTTGCCACAGGTGGATGGCCAAGGGTTGATTGCCAAAGGGGAGGCAGACCTCGGCCTTTATAATGTCAGTGAAATTCCGAGGGCCAAAGGCGTTGTGCTACTGGGACCGGTTCCGGCGGCAGCGCAAGCGTACATCACGTACGATGCGGGCGTGCCCGCAAGCAACGTATCTCCTTCTGCGGCGATCGAGTTTCTCAAATTTATTGGATCGCCTGCAGCAGCACCCTCATGGCTTGCGGCCGGTTTGGAGCTGGCAGGACCTTGATAAGGCACGCGGTCATTGTGTAGTACCGCCGTACAATAGCTGCTCCAACGCCTCAATTGGTCTTTCGTAGCGGAACACTGGATAAATGCCGAATCGCTCCCGCCAACGTGCCATCACGTCGCGTGTCATTAGACGGCCTCCTGCGGAAGATCGCGAGCAAGGCGAGACTTGATCCGAGAAGTCTCACACGCACGAATGGCGAACCTGCTTGCGGCAAGGGACCGATTCATTTGCGAAGCGGTGTTGGAGGAGCGGTTATCTCTCTTCGAGGTAGCGGAGTTTCTCGCTTGCCATCCCTCCAATGTGAGCCGAGCGGTGCAGAAGCCACTCTCAACTTAGTAGAGTTAGGCAAGTCTGACACCATCAGATATTCCCACCATCATATCCCCACGCGCTAAAAGAGTGACCTCAGATCGCGTAGTCGGCGGAAGGTACACAGTGTCGGAACACAGAAAAGCTTACGCTGATGATTTTGGTAGCAAAACGAAAAATTCAAAAAGTACTCACATATAGCGTGGTCCGACCCGTGCAGCGTGTTCAGACACTCTCAAACGGGAGCTATTGAACGTGAAATGATTTATGCGGATACTGTTTTGCCGCATGTTCGGCAAGTCTTTCTTTGAAGAACTACAGCGCAGGATGCGCGACGAAATCAATTAGCCGAGGAGCAATTCGATTCGGAGGTTTATATGTATCTGCGCACGATATTGATTGTGCTCACGCTTGGCGCGTTAACGCTCTTCACCGCGGCGAATTGGCAAGCGTTTATCACCCCCACAACTCTTTCCGTAATCTTTGCCACTGTCGAAGCGCCGCTGGGGCTCGTTCTGCTTGGTGGGGTCGTGCTGCTCGCTGCTTTGTTTCTCATCTACGTGGTCTATTTGCAATCATCGGTTCTCTTTGAAGCTCGTCGTCACACCCGCGAACTCAACGCGCAGCGCGAGCTTGCCGAACATGCCGAAATCTCACGCATCCATGACCTGCAAGAATTTCTCGAAACCCAGCTACAAACGCTGGCACGCCAAACCGAGCAATCCAAGTTGCAATTGGCGGCACAGATCGACCAGCTTGAGCCCAATCTGCGCCAGTCGATAGAGCAATGTCAAAACGCGTTAGCGGCGCAGATAGCCGAGATCGATGACCGCCTTGATCGTGGGGCGAACGAACTGCCGCCGCGCAAGCTCGCGTAGCGAATGGAATCACGAGACCAGTTACGAAGCATCGGGTCGGACCTGCGCAATGAATTGATTCAGCGAGGTAAGATCGCAGAATCGGAGTGCCCAAGACGCTTAGCAACGCCTTTCGGAGGGCAAAAAGTACGCGCTAACAGATCGACAATCGCGGCGTTGGCGAAACAAAGGAAAGCTTCCGACTGGAACTGAAATGGGGTCAGAACTGAAATGGATGAAATGAAATGGATGAAATGGGGTCATGGATGAAATGGGGTCAATGGATGAAATGGTGGATGAAATGGGGTCAAGTCCGCTTTTTGCTTCTGTCGTTGCGTTTTTAGCTAACAGCGGACTTGATCCGTTTTGACGTGTTTCGGAGTGTTCCTTAAAAAGTCTTAGTCAGAAGCAAAACTGAAGTTTGTCCTGCTTGTTTTCGCCCCCACCCAATTCAAGGCCGCGCACCGGATACAGCAATCTTTGGGCGGAACGGATGAAAGGTAAATTCGATTTCGCCCGCGCTCTGGTTCTCGTTGCGTTTCTGCCTGGTGATCTGGACCGTGACAAACCTGGGCTGAGCAGCGTTGATGAGATACACACTCATCGTGGTTAAATGCCGGTTTTCGAGCGTGAGCCTGTGGGGACCGGCCGCGAGCGGGCCGGAGATTGCGGAGAATTCCATCTGAATTGTTCCCGAACCCGTGCGGAGTTCTGCAGGCGGGACGAATTCAGATGCGGTGAGTTTCAATTCTAACTTTCGCCCGTCTACGCGGAGCGTGAGATCGCGCTTCAGCAACTGGGCATAGGCTGCCGCTTCGTTCTTGGAAATCGCCCCATCGCGGTCGCGGTCGATCTCGGCGAGCACCTGTTCGGCGACAGCCACGCCCGGCGTAAGGTTGATTTGCAGCCGGACGCCACTCGGTTCGATGGCCACAAGCGTCGCTTGTAGATACTGGTCATCCCGATGCGCGAAAACGGCGGACGGAAACGCAAGT
>WNFU01005051.1_pt1 | contig 21116 bp, 17 predicted proteins | sample 5400121 | NCBI WGS metagenome assembly WNFU01 (sample SAMN13153360, study PRJNA577476) | soil metagenome | isolation source: 100 cm soil or saprolite under grassland replicate 1 | place: USA:California | collected 2016-06-15 | reverse complement strand
CAGGTGCTCGCGGGGGCCGAGACGACGCTCTCGGCGACGCTCGAGCAGATGATCTACCACACGAAGATCGTGCGGCGCGGCGCCGAGCGGGCGATGGTGGTGTGCGACCTGCCGTTCCTGACGTATCAGGTCTCGCCCGGGGAGGCGATCCGCAACGCCGGCCGCGTGATGCAGGAGACCGGGTGCCACGCGGTGAAGCTCGAGGGCGGCCGGCCGATGGCCGCCACGGTGCGCGCCCTGGTGGACGTCGGGATCCCCGTGATGGGCCACCTGGGGCTCACGCCGCAATCGGTGCACGCCCTCGGCGGCTACCGGGTGCAGGGGCGGGACGAACAGACCGCAGAGCGGCTGAAGGCGGACGCCAAGGCGCTCGAGGACGCAGGGGCATTCTCGGTGGTGCTCGAGCTCGTCCCTGCGCCGCTCGCGTCACAGATCACCAAGTCGCTCGCCATCCCCACGATCGGAATCGGGGCGGGTCCGGCGTGCGACGGCCAGGTGCTCGTGCTGCCCGACATGCTGGGTCTGAACGACCGCTTCGCCGCCAAGTTCGTGAAGCGCTACGCGGCGCTCGCGGAGGACGTGCGCGAGGCCGTGAAGCTCTACGCGGCCGAGGTACGCGAGGGGCGGTATCCGGGGCCGGAGCATTCGTTCCCGAAATAGCATGCGGGAGCTCACCGAGCCGCAGCAGCTGCGCGCCTGGTCGCGCGCCGAGCGGGCGCGCGGCCGGCGCATCGGGTTCGTCCCCACGATGGGCTTCCTGCACGAAGGCCATCTGCGGCTCGTCGATCGCGCGAAGGAGCGGGCCGACCGGGTGGTGCTGAGCATCTTCGTGAACCCGCTGCAGTTCGGACCGCAGGAGGATTTCCAGAACTATCCGCGCGACCTGGCCCGAGACCGGGAGCTCGCCGCCGCGCGCGGCGTCGATTGCCTGTTCGTGCCGGATACGCCCGCGATGTACCCGGGGGAGCCCGTCGTGCGTGTCGCCCCGGGCCCAATGGGCGACACGCTGGAGGGAGCCGTGCGCCCCGGGCACTTCGCGGGCGTGCTGACGGTCGTGGCGAAGCTCTTCCACATGGTGGAGCCGGACATCGCGGTGTTCGGCCGGAAGGATTTCCAGCAGGCGATGCTGGTGCGCCGGCTGGCGCTGGACCTCGACTTCGGTCTCGAGATCGACGTCGCGCCCACGGTGCGCGAGCTCGACGGGCTCGCCCTCTCCTCGCGCAACACCTACCTGAGCGCCGACGAGCGCCGCTCCGCCCTGGCGCTGTCGCGCGCGCTCCGCGCGGTGGAGCAGGCCTGGCGCTCCGGCGAGGCGGACCCGAACGCGCTCCAACGGCGCGGGCTCGACGTGCTGAAAGCCCCGGGCGTTAGCCCGGGGTATCTCGAACTGGTGGACGAGCAGCTGCGCCCGGTGGCGCGCGCCGACGCGCGCACGGTCGTCGTTGTCGCGGCGAAGGTGGGCGCCACACGCCTGATCGACAACGTGGTGCTGGGCGAGGGAGTGGCGAGTGACATCTCGGTGCGAGCGTCGTGAGACCCGTGCGCTGAAGCGCCGGCTCGGCGTGGAGCGCGTCCTTAAGGACGCACCATGGGCCGAGCCCGCTCTTCAGAGCAGGGAACACCGGACGGGTGGTGCCCCACTGTGAGCCTGCCGTCCTGGGCCGTCGTGACCCCGGAGCGCCGCGCGCACATCGAGCGCGTCGCGGCGCTGCTCTCCGCCTGGGCGGCGGCGCTGCGCGTCCCGGACGCCGAGCGGGCCCGCTGGCTCCGGGCGGCGTGGCTGCACGACGCGCTGCGCGACGCGCCCGCGGCGAACGAGCTCGCGCACGGGCCGATGGCCGCTGAGCGCGCGGCGCTCGAGGGGGAGGACGACCGGGGCGTGCTCGACGCGATACGGTATCACTCGATCGGCTTCGCCCACTGGGACGACGTCGGGAAGATGCTCTACCTCGCCGACTACCTCGAGCCGGGGCGGCAGTTCGACCGGGAGCTGCGCGCAGCACTGGCCGCTCGTGTTCCCGCGGAGCGTGACATGGTGCTGCGAGACGTGGCCGCGCGGCGCATCGCGCGCACCCTCGAAGGGCGCTGGCCGCTCCCCCGGGAAACGGTGGACTTCTGGAACGCGCTCGTCGGGCGCTGATCGCGGGGCTGCTGGCGCTCGCCGCCTGCCGCGGAGACCGCCGCGCGGCGGACATCGGCATCCCGGGCGCGCGGGGCGAGCGGCTCACCGTCGAAGTGCTGAACGCGAGCGGCAAGCCCGGGCTCGCCAGAGCGGGCACGCGAGTGCTCCGCCGGGCGGGGATCGACGTGCTCACCTTCGGCAACGCACCCGAGTCGCTGGGGAGCGGCGCGCTCGATTCGACGCGGATCGTGGTCCGGCGCGGCCCCGCGGCGGTCGGCGAGCGCGTGCGGCGGGCGCTGGGCGTGGGGCGAGTCGTGGTGGAGCCCGACAGCGGTCGGCTACTCGACGCGAGCGTGTTCCTCGGGGGGGACTTTGCGCCGCGCCTCGACTTCCACCCGTAGCTGCCCGCACGCGGCGCTGATGTCGAGCCCGCGGCTCCGCCGCAGTACCGCCTCCACGCCGTGCCCCTTCAGGCGCCGCTCGAACGCGAGCATCTGCGCCCGCGGACTGGGTGTGAGATCAGGTGCGCCGCCGGGGTGGAGCGGAAGCAGGTTCACCAGCGCGCCGAGCGGGCGTGCCAGCCGGGCGAGCCGATCGGCGTCCTCGGGCGAGTCGTTCTTCCCGCCGATCAGCACGTACTCGAGCGTCACCCGCCGCCGGAATTGCCGCAGCGCCGCGAGCACCTCCGGCAGCGTGTACTTCTTCTCGATCGGCATGAGCTCGCGCCGCAGCTCCGGGCTGGGCGCGTGCAGGGACAGCGCCAGCCGAAACTGCTCCGGCCGCCGGGCGAGCCGCGCGAGGTTGGGCAGGATGCCCACCGTGGACACCGTGATGTGCCGCGCTCCGATCCCGAAGCCGTCCGCGTGGTTCAGGATGGTCAAGGCGGTGTCCACCGCCTCCCAGTTGAGGAGCGGCTCGCCCATCCCCATGAAGACGACGTTCGTCGGCTTCAGGACCGGGTCGCGCAGCACCAGCTCCCGCACCTGACCGGCGATCTCCCCGGCGGTGAGGTTCTTCCGGAACCCCATGCGCCCGGTGGCGCAGAACACGCAGCCGAGCGCGCAGCCTTCCTGTGACGAGATGCAGAGCGTGCGGCGCTTCCCCTCGGGGATCAGCACCGACTCGATCGCTTCCCCCGCGCCCAGGTCCCAGAGGTACTTCTCGGTCCCGTCCCGCGACACCTGGCGCGTGTCGAGCGCGAGGCGGAACAGCGGAAACTCAACCGCGAGCGCTCGGCGCAGCTCGTCGGGAAGCTCGGTCGCCTCGTCCCACGAGCCCACCGGGCGCCGCCACAGGCGCGGCAGGATCTGCTTCACGCGATACGCCGGCTCGCCCCGCGCCGCGAGCCACGCGGCGAGCCGGACACGTGCCGCGTCGGGCGTGCCGGACAGCAGATCGCTCACGGTACCCGCCCTTCGAACCCCACGCGGTACGCCGCCCCGACATCGTTGAAGGCGGCGTCGCGCGCGAAGCTCAGGTGGTATCGCCCGATCGCCACCCGTATCCCCGCCACGGGGCGCCAACCCCCGCCGCCGTAGCTCCCTTCGCGCGCCACGAGCACGTCCGCTCCGAACGACTGGTCGAGCTCGAGCCCCAGCCCGAATTGGTGGTCCGCGGTGAACCCGTGCCCGAACGCGATGCCGTACCGCGCCCGGATCACGCCGGTGCTCCCGCCTTCCCAGACCGGGCCGCGCCACAAGCGCGCGTCGGCGCCGGCGTACACCTCCTGCGCCGGGTCGTCCAGCGAGAGGCGAGAGAAGAAGTGGGTGGCCGCCGCGACGTGCACTGCGTCGCTCCCGCCGAAGCTGCGGCGCGCACCGGCGTCGAGCGTCCAGCGGCCGGTTTGCGCGGCGTCGAGGCGCGTGTTCCGGCGCGCCAGCGTCACCCCGACGGTCGTCGCGTGCACGGCGGTCCCCCAGTTCGCGCCGATCGTCTCCGTGTAGTAGGGGATCACCCCCGCGTCCGGGTCGGGGCTGAGCGACGTCGGGACGAGATCGGCGATGCTCATCCGTCCGTACACGAGTCCCACTTGCCCGACCCGCTTCACCCGGGCGCGAGCGGCGAGGAGCACACCCGACGCGCCGACCGCCGGCGCCGTCTCGATCGCTTCGAGGGCGAAGCTCGCGCGTTCCGAGCCCCCTCCCAGGAGCTGCGCCGGGTTCCAGAACGCCGCCGCGCCGCCCGTCATGAGGGCGGGAGGGATCGCCAAGGTGGTGCCCGCGAGCCGCCACAGCTCGGCCCCCGCAGACTGCTGGGCGGCGACGAGGCCAGGGACGAGTGTAAGTAGCGCTCCGCAAATACGTTGCATGTCGCCCATAACCTAACTATCTTCAAGCGTTTAGGACACTTGGGCCAGCGTGCGCCTGTCAGAGCTTCTCACTCCTGCCCGTATCCCGTATCCGGGTCCCCTTGCATGCGACGGACAAGGAGGGGGTGCTCCGGGAATTGGTCGACGCCATGGCGGTTGGCAACGGCAGCCAATCGGACGAGGTGCTGGGCGCGATTCTCGAGCGGGAGCGCCAGTTTCCGACGGGCATCGGCTACGGCGTAGCGGTGCCGCACGGCAAGACGCCGGCCCTGTCCGGGCTCGTCATCGTGGCGGGGACGACGCCTGCCCCGGTAGTCTATGAAACGATCGATGGGCAGCCGGTCCGCCTGTTCTTTCTGCTCGCCGGCCCCGAATCGGCGGCGGGGGCGCACGTGAAGGCGCTGAGCCGCATCTCGCGGCTGGTCCGCCGCGAGCACGTACGGGGGCGGCTGTTGAGCGCCCGCAGTCCCGACGAGTTCTACCGCGCGTTGTGCGAGGCGGAGGTACCATAGACAAGGTGAGCGGCACGTCCAGGCGCACGCATCGCTGCGGCGAGCTGCGCCTGCAACATGTGGGGCAGCGGGTACGGCTGGGCGGGTGGGTGCACCGGCGGCGCGACCTCGGGGGCATCGTCTTCATCGACCTGCGCGACCGGGCGGGCATCGTCCAGGTCGCCGTCGGTCCCGGCGCGCCGGAGGCGGCGCGGCGCGTGGCGGGCGGGCTGTCGAGCGAGACCGTGGTCGAGGTCGAGGGAGAGGTCGCGGCGCGCCCCGCGAACATGAAGAACCCGGAGCTCGCGACCGGCGACGTCGAGGTGCAGGCGACGCTGCTCACCGTCGTGGGCCCGGCCATCACGCCGCCGATCCCCGTGGCGCGGGCGAAGGGCGAGGAGCTGGCGGCGGAGGAGCTGCGGCTCAAGTACCGCCACCTCGATCTCCGGCGTCCGGAGCTGCAGGGCAACCTGCTGCTGCGGCACCGCCTGCTGCAGCGGGCCCGGCAGACGCTCTCCGGCCTCGAGTTCCTCGAGATCGAGACGCCGATCCTCACCAAGCCCACCCCCGAGGGGGCGCGCGATTACCTCGTGCCGTCGCGGGTCCACGCCGGCGAGTTCTACGCGCTGCCGCAGTCGCCCCAGCTCTACAAGCAGCTGCTGATGGTCGCGGGGCTCGACCGGTACTTCCAGATCGCGCGCTGCTTCCGCGACGAAGACCTGCGCAACGACCGCCAGCCCGAGTTCACCCAGATCGATCTCGAGGCCTCGTTCGTGGGCCTGGAGGACGTGCTCGGGTACGTCGAGGCGGTGCTCGTCGCCCTGTGGGACGAGGCGGGCCAGCGCGTCGCCCGGCCGTTCCCGCGGGTGACGTGGCGCGAGGCGATGGAGCGCTACGGCACCGACAAGCCCGACCTGCGTTACGACTTCCCGATCGCCGACTGGACGGCGCAGGTGAAGCCGCTGGGTGTTCCGTTCTTCGAGGGCGCGCTCAGGGACGGCGCGCGCGTGCGCGGGCTCGCCGTCAAGGGCGGCGGCGCGCTGTCCCGCAAGGACGTGGACCAGCTCGCCGCGGCCGCGAAACAGCTCGGCGGTGCGGGGCTCGCGTGGGTGAAGCGGCAGGGCGAGCAGATCTCCGGTTCGGTCGGGAAGCATTTCACGGCGGAGGCGCTGGGGCAGCTGGGCGTCGGGGACGGAGACGCGGCGTTGATGACCGTCGGGCCCGACCGGGTGACGTCGCCGGTGCTCGACCGCGTACGCCAGGAAGTGATCCGCCGGCTCGCTCCCGCCCCCAAGGCGGCGCACGCGTTCTGCTGGGTGGTGGACTTCCCGCTGTTCGAGCCCGACCCCGAGACGGGCGAACCCGTGTTCGCCCACCATCCGTTCACGGCGCCGCGTCCCGAGGACCTGGACCGGCTCGACGCGGAGCCGTTCGCCTGTCGCGCGCTGCACTACGACGCCGTCTACAACGGCAACGAGCTCGGCTCGGGGTCGATCCGGATCACCGATCCGGCGGTGCAGCGCAAGGTGTTCGCACTGTTGGGCCTGTCGCCGGAGGAGGCGGAGGCGCGCTTCGGGTTCCTGCTGAACGGCCTCCAGGCCGGCGCGCCGCCCCACGGCGGGTTCGCCATCGGGTTCGACCGCGTCGTGATGCTCGTCGCGGGCGCCGGCAGCCTGCGTGACGTGATCGCGTTCCCGAAGACCACGGCGGCGCGCGCCCTGTTCGAAGGCGCCCCCGCCCCCGCCCACCCGGCGGACCTGGCCGCCCTGCACATCGAGGTGAAGCCATGAGCGACGAGATCACGCACCGCCTCTCGACCGAAGGCGTCGATCCCCTGGTGCTCGCCGGGGTGAACGACGGCAATCTGATCGAGCTGGCGAAGCGGCTCGGGGTGCGGGTCTCGCTGCGGGGCGACACGCTGACGCTGCAGGGCCCGCTCCCCGCGGTCGAGCGCGCGGCGCCGGTGGCGCAGGCGCTCGTGGACCTGGCGCGCGCAGGGGGGAGCGAGCCGCTCGACGTGGCGGACGTGGAGCGCCTCGTGGGTGAGGAGGCGGAGGGGACGCTCGGCAAACCGGCGGAGGGCGGGGGCGAGTACAAGATCATCCTGCCGGGGTTGCGCCGCGTCATCCAGGCGAAGACGCCGGGGCAGCGGGCGTACCTGCAGGCGATCGCGCAGCACGACATCGTGATCGGCATCGGTCCCGCGGGGACGGGCAAGACCTACCTCGCGGTGGCCGCCGCCGTGGACGCGCTGTCGCGCAAGCGGGTGCGGCGCATCGTGCTGGCGCGGCCGGCGGTGGAGGCGGGGGAGAGCCTCGGATTTCTCCCGGGGGACCTGCACGAGAAGGTGGATCCGTACCTCCGACCGTTGTACGACGCGCTCGATGACATGATGCCGCGCGACCGCGTGCAGAAGGCGATCGAGACGCGGGTGATCGAGATCGCGCCGCTCGCCTACATGCGCGGCCGCACGCTCGGCGATGCCTTCGTGATTCTCGACGAGGCCCAGAACGCGACGGGGATGCAGATGAAGATGTTCCTCACGCGGCTGGGCGTGAACTCCCGGGCCGTGATCACAGGCGACAAGACGCAGATCGACCTCACGAACCGCGAGGATTCGGGACTGCTCCAGGTGGAGCGCATCCTGCCCGGGATCGAGGGGATCGGCTTCTGCTACCTCACGGACGCGGACGTCGTGCGCCACCGGCTGGTGCGCGACATCATCCGGGCCTACGCCGAGGACTCCCAGGGCTGACATGCGACTTCCCACCAAGGAGCAGGTGCGGTATCACGGCACCCGCTGGGTCTGGGTGGTCGGCCTGGCGGTGCTCGCGAACGTCGCCTTCCCGTCGAGCGCGACGAACGTGGCGCCGCTGCTCGCGCCCGGCGCGGTGGCCGAGCGCGACGTGATCGCCCCGCTCACGTTCCCGGTGAACAAGTCGGACGAGGAGCTCGCGCGCGAGGCCGAGGAGCTCGCGAGCACCGTGAAGCCGATCTACCAGTTCCAGGAGCGCACGCTCGACAGCGTGGTGGCGGCGATGCACGCCTTCTTCACGGCACTCGAGACGGCGGCGGACCAGGGCGGGACGGCCGCCCTCCTCAAGGCGGCCCAGGCGCAGGGGTTCACGCTCACCGGCGCGGAGGCGGCCTACCTGGCGAAGGGCGGCAAGCGGCACAACCTCGAGAAGGCGCTGGCGGAGCTGTTCGACCGGACGCTCGCCCTCGGCGTCACGGCCCCCGGCGTGCTCCAGGTCGAGCAGGCGCCGGAGCTCATCATCCGCCGCCGCGCGTCCGAGCAGTCGGTGGCGCGCGATCAGGTGCTGTCGTACGCGCAGTTCCTCGCGCGCGCGCGGGCGGTGCACCCCGACAAGAGCGCGAGCGTGGCCGACCCGTTGTTCCTGCGCCTCGTGATCCGGTTCTTCCGTCCCACGCTGGTGCCGAACACGCTCCAAACGGAGCGACGCCGGGACGAGCTGCGCCGCAGCGTGGATCCCAGCAAGTACATCGTGCGCGCCGGCGACCGGATCGTGGCGGCGCACGAGGTGGTGACCAACGAGGCGCACGAGAAGCTCGTGGCGCTGCACAGCGACTTGGTGCGCCGCGGCGCGGCGACCAGCCGATCGGCGGGCGGCGTGTTCGGCCCGGTGCTCCGCGACTCGCTCATCCTCGCCATCTTCTGGGTGCTCATGGTGTTCTACCGGCGGGAGACGTACCGCGAGCGGCGCCAGGTGGCGTTGGTCGGCGGGCTGTTCGCGCTGGTCCTGCTCCAGGCGGCCGCGGTCGCCCGCTTCGCGCCGCAACACCCCGAGATCATCATTCTGCCCTTCCTGGGGATGCTGCTGACCGTGCTGTTCAACGGCCGCGTGTCGATGATCGCCGCCATGATTCTCGCGACGATGATCGGGCTGCAGCCGGTGTTCCACGACATTCCGGCGCTGTTCCTGTGCATCGTGGGCGGCGTGACCGCCGCCCTTTCGGTCCGGATACTACGGCGGCGGAGCAACTTCTACGTCCCGGTGCTGATCATCGCCCTCGGGTATCTCACCGGCGCGCTCGCGCTGGGCCTCGCGGGCGGTTGGAGCGTGGGGGCGATCGCGCTGCGCGGCGCGTGGGGCGCGGCCAACGGGCTCGTCTGCGCGGGCCTCACGTTCTTCCTCCTGCCCGTCGCGGAGTCCGTCACGGGGATCACCACCGACCTCACGCTGCTCGAGCTCTCCGACCCGAGCCGGGCGCTGTTGCGACGGCTGTCACTCGAGGCGCCCGGGACGTACGCGCACTCCGTGGCGATGGCGAACCTCGTCGAGGCGGCGTGCAACCGCATCGGCGCGAACGGCCTGCTCGGTCGCGTGGGCTGCTATTACCACGACATCGGCAAGATCAAGAACCCGCTGTACTTCGTCGAAAACCAGACGCGGGGCAACAACCCGCACGACCGGCTCAAGCCGTACCAGTCGGCGCAGATCATCAAGGCCCACGTGCCGGACGGGCTGGCGCTCGCGCAGGAGGCCAGGCTCCCGGAGGCCGTGGCCGCGTTCATCCCGGAGCACCACGGCACGACCGAAATCACGTACTTCCTCGACCGCGCGAAGAAGAGCGGCGACGGCGGCCCTCCGCGGCCCGAAGACTACCAGTATCCCGGGCCGAAGCCGCGCTCCGCCGAGACGGCGGTCACCATGCTCGCGGACTCCGTGGAGGCGGCGCTCCGCGTGCTCGAGGAGCTGACGCCCCACAAGATCGAGGAAGTGATCGACCACATCGTCCGCAACAAGCTGAACGCGGGCCAGCTGGACGACGCCCCCATGACGCTGCGGCAGGTGGAGCAGGCGAAGCAGGAGTTCGTCCGCATCATCAGCGGGATGTACCACAACCGCATCGACTATCCGGAATCCAGTGGCGGCATCACGGCGACGTGGCAACCGGCCGCCAAGGCTTGAGCGCGTGGTGCGACGTGTGCTGGCCTGGGAAGGCGTCCGGGGGGGGGACGCGCGCGTGGAGCTCACGCTCCTCGATCCGGCCGCCATGCGACGGCTCAACCGCCGCGCCTTCGGGCGCCGCGCGCTGACCGACGTCATAGCGTTCGCGCTGCCTCAACCCGACGGCACGCTCCTCGGGGACGTGTACATCTGCCCCGCAGCCGCCGCACGCTGGGCGGGCACCACGGAAAACGGACGACGGACGACGGATGACGTGGACGAGGAGCTGATCCGGCTGGCGGTGCATGGTACGCTGCACGTGCTCGGATACGATCATCCGGTGGGGGCCGGCCGGACGCGCTCCGCGATGTGGCGCCGGCAGGAGCGCTACGTGCGGCGGCTGCGCGGCGAGGTGACATGACGCTGCCCGGCGCCCTGCTGGCCTTCGCGGGGGTGCTCGCCGCCGTGGCCGCCCTGCTGTGGGCGGGGTTGCTGGCGCTCGCCGAAGAGGCCGCCGTAGGCGAGGCGCTGCACACCCTGGGGGACGCCCCGCCCGCGACCGTGCGGGGACGGGTGCCGCTGCACCGCGCGCTGCACGTGGCGCGGCTCGCGGTACTGGTGCTCGGCACCGTCGCGGCGGCGCACGCGCTCCGCTGGTGGGAGCGCCCCTGGCTCGAGGCGCTGGGCCGCTGGGCGGTCGCCGTCGGGTTCCTGTTCGTCGTCGGCGACGCGCTGCCGCGCAGCCTCGCTCGCATCGCGCCGGAGCTGACCGCCGCGGCGCTGCCCCTCGCGCGCCGCACCCTGGCGCCGTTCGGCCCGCTGCTCTGGCTGCTCGGCTGGGTGGACCGCGGCCTGCACGCGCTGATCTCCACCCCGCGCCCCCTCGCACCCGACCTGGGCGTGGCGCAGCGCGACATGCTGCTCGGCGTGTTCACGCTCGCCGATACCAGCGTGGACGAGGTCATGACGCCGCGGCTCGACATGGCCGCCGTGGACCTCGCCGCGTCCGCCGACGACGTGCTCGAGACGCTGCGCCGGACCGAGCACTCGCGCCTCCCTGTGTACGACGGCACGCCCGACAACATCGTGGGGGTCGTGTTCGCCAAGGATCTGCTGCCCCTGGCGATGGGCGTGCCCGACGCCGGTGCGACCGCCCGTTGGCAGGACGTGGTGCGCCCGGCCTCCTACGTCCCCGAGACGAAGACGCTCGACAGCCAGCTGCGCGACTTCCAGCGCGGGCCCGCCCACCTCGCGATCGTGGTGGACGAGTTCGGCGGGACGTCCGGGCTCATCACCCTCGAGGACATCCTCGAAGAGATCGTCGGCGAGATCCGCGACGAGCACGACGCCGGCGCGCCGCCCGCGATCCGCCAGGAAGGGGACCGCTACTGGGTGGACGGCCGGGTCACCCTCGACGATCTCTCGCACGCGCTGGGGCGCAGCTTCGAGCACCCGGAGGTCTCGACGGTGGGCGGGCTGATCTACTCCGTGCTCGGTCGCGTGCCGCGCGCGGGGGACGAGCTGACCCTCGACGGCTACCGCATCGTGGTCGAGCGCGTCGATCAGCGGCGCGTGACCCGCGTGCTGTTTCAGAGACAGCGATGACGCTGCCGATCCTGCTCCTCGTCCTGGGACTGCTGCTCGCGGGCACGTCGGCGGCGGTCGGCGTCGCCGCGGCCGCCGTGAGCCAGCTCGAGCTGACGCGCTGGGTGGCCTACAAGCTCCGCGGGGCGGGCGGGGCCGCAGGGGTGCTCGAGAACCCGGGCCGGGTGCTGGCCACGGCGAACGCCCTCACCACGCTCGGCACAGTGTGCGCGGCGGCCGCCGTCCCCGCGCTGCTCGCTCGGACGACGCCGACGGTGCTCGGGGTGCTCACGGTGGCGCTGGGGGTGCCGGTGCTCGTGACCGTGGCGTTCCTCGTGCCCCGCGTGGTCGGGCGCCGCTGGGCCGAGCCGCTGGTGGCTCGGGCCCTGCCGCGGCTCGAGCGGCTCGGCAAGGTGCTCGCGCCGTTCGTGCCGGCGCGGGATCCCTCGCGGCGCACCACGCTCGCCGCCGTGCTCACGACCCCGGACACGCAGGCGCTCGCGTCGGCCGACGAGATGGCGGTCGTGTCGGGCGTGCTCGCCTTCGCCGACCGGCCGGTGAAAGAGCTGATGACGCCCCGGACTTCGATCGTCGCGATCCCGGAGGACCAGCTGGCCGCCGAGGCGGCCCACATCTGCATGCAGGCGCGCTACAGCCGCTACCCGGTGTACCGCGGCTCGCTCGACGAAGTGGTGGGCGTGGCGCACGCCTTCGACCTGCTCAAGCTCGCGCCGGACGCGCCGGTGCCGGTGCGCCCCGCCCTCATCGTCCCTGGCACGACGCGAGCCGCGGACCTGATGCTGGAGATGCAGCGCGGCCGCAGCCACCTCGCCGTCGTGCTGGACGAGTTCGGCGGCACGGCGGGCCTGGTGACGTTCGAGGACCTGCTGCGCGATCTGGTGTCGGAGATTTTCGAGCCGGAGGGCCCGCCGCCGAGCGATGAGACGCCGGCGCGCATCGTGGAGCTCGAGGGCAGCGCCCCCGCGAGCCGCCTGGAAGAAGCGCTCGGCGTCGCCCTCGACGCCCGCGCGCAAACGGTCGGCGGCCTGCTGGTGCAGACGCTGGGGCGGATCCCCCGCCCGGGCGAGCGGCTGGCGCTGAAAGGGCTCGAGTTCGACGTGCTGGCGGCGACCGCGACGCGGGTGGAGCGGGTGGCGGTGCGGCCCGGGCCCGTGCGCACGATGACGTTGGACCGCGCGGAGGAGTAGTTACTTTGTCATGATGGTAGACCGGATCCTGGAGGGACTCGACCAGCGCGAGCCGGCGGCGCTGGCGCGGGCGATCAGCCTCGTCGAGAATCAGCGCGACGGCTTCGAGCGGGTGCTGTCGCACGCCCATGCGCGCCTCGGCCGCGGCGGAACCCGCCGGATCGGCATCACGGGCCCGCCCGGCGCGGGGAAGAGCACCCTCACCGAGGGGCTCATCCGGCGGTTCCGCGAGCACGCGTTGTCGGTCGGCGTGGTGGCGGTGGACCCGACCAGTCCGTTCACCGGCGGCGCCCTGCTCGGAGACCGGATCCGGATGGAGTCGGTGAGCCTCGACCCGCAGGTGTTCATCCGCTCGATGGCGACCCGCGGCGCGCACGGCGGCCTCGCGACCACGACCGAGGAAGTCGCGGACCTGCTCGAGGCCTTCGGATTCCAGCGCATTCTGCTCGAGACCGTGGGCGTGGGCCAGACGGAGCTCGACATCGCGCGCAGCGCGGAGACGACCGTCCTCGTGCTCGTCCCCGAGTCGGGCGACGGCATCCAGGCCCTCAAGGCCGGCGTGATGGAGATCGCCGACATCTACCTGATCAACAAGAGCGATCGGCCCGGGGCGGACAAGCTGCGCCAGGAAGTGGAGGTGATGCTCGGCATCCGGCGGGGGAACGCGTTTGCCCACATCACCCCGCATCACCGGGCGGTCAAGGGCGGTCAAGGGCGGTCGAGGGCGGTCGAGGACAGCGAGTGGGAACCTCCGGTACTCGGCACGGTGGCCTCGAAGGGTGAAGGGATCGCCGAGCTCGAGGCGGCGCTCGAGCGGCACTACCAGTACCTGCAGACGAGCGGGAAACTGACCGGGCGGCGCCGCGAGCGGCTGGCGGCGCGAACCCGGGCGGTGCTGGAGCGGGGCGTGCGGCGCTGGCTCGCGGAAGCGACCAACGCGGAGGAGCTCCTCGCCAGCCGGCTGGACGACGTGGCGGACGGCCGCCGGAGCCCGTACGACGTGGCGGCGGAGATCCTGGACCAGGTGAAGAGCGGAGCGGGAGAGGGGGGGAGGACCCGATGAGCACCGGCGAGCGGAAGCCCGTCTACACGGCGGCGGACCTGGCGGGTGGGGACCCGGCGGCCGGGCTCGGTCGGCCCGGGGAGTACCCGTTCACCCGCGGCATCCACCCGACGATGTACCGGGGGAGGCCATGGACGATGCGGCAGTTCGCCGGGTTCGGGACCGCCGAGGACACGAACCAGCGTTACAAGTTCCTGCTCGAGCACGGCCAGACCGGCCTCTCGGTCGCGTTCGACTTCCCCACGCTCATGGGCTACGACTCGGATCACCCGCGCGCGGAGGGGGAGGTGGGGAAGTGCGGGGTCGCGATCTCGTCGCTCGCGGACATGGAGGATCTGTTCCGGGGGATCCCGCTCGACCAGGTCTCGACGTCGATGACGATCAACGGGCCGGCGGCGATGCTCTTCTGCTTCTACGTCGCGGCCGCCGAAAAGCAAGGGGTGCCGAGCCACAAGCTGCGCGGCACCGTGCAGAACGACATCCTCAAGGAGTACATGGCGCAGCACGCCTGGGTGTACCCCGTGGAGCCGGCGCTCAAGATCACCGTGGACATGTTCGCGTGGTGCGCCGAGCACGCGCCGCTCTGGAACACGATCTCGATTTCGGGCTACCACATCCGCGAGGCGGGGGCGACGGCGGCCCAGGAGCTCGCTTTCACGCTCGCGAACGGCTTCACCTACGTGGAGCGGGGGATGGCGCGGGGGCTGGACGTGGACGCGTTCGCGCCCCGGCTGTCGTTCTTCTGGGACATCCACAACGACTTTTTCGAGGAGATCGCGAAGTTGCGGGCGGCCCGCCGCATCTGGGCCCGGCACCTGCGGGAGCGCTACCGGGCCAAGAGCCCCCGCTCCTGGATGATGCGTTTCCACTCGCAGACGGCGGGGGTGACGCTCACGGCACAGCAGCCGATGAACAACGTCGTCCGGGTGGCGTACCAGGCGCTCGCCGCGGTGCTCGGCGGGACGCAGTCGCTCCACACCAACTCGCTCGACGAGACGCTCGCGCTGCCCACCGAGGAGGCCGTGCGGCTCTCCTTGCGCACGCAACAGATCATCGCGCATGAGACCGGGGTGGCGGAGGTGATCGATCCGCTGGGCGGATCGTATTACGTCGAATCGCTGACCGACCAGCTCGAGCGCGAGGCCGAAGCGCTGTTCGCGGAGATCCACTCCATCGGCGGGGTGGTGAAGGGCATCGACAGCGGATGGTTCCAGCGGCAGATCGCGCGATCCGCGGAGGCGTTCCAGCGGGACATCGAGGCGGGGCGGCGCGTCATCGTCGGTGTGAACGATTTTCTGAGCGAGGACGACCACCCTGTCGAGGTCCTCAAGGTCTCGAACGACGCCGAGGACGGTCAGCGGCGGCGGCTCGCGCGCCTCCGCGCCGAGCGCGACGGTGCGCTCGTGACCGAGCGGCTCGAGGCGCTGCGCCGCGCGGCGGCGCACGACCACAACGTCCTCGGGCCGATGCTGGACTGCGCCCGCGCCTACTGCACCCTCTACGAGATCCGGCACACGCTGGAGAGCGTTTACGGCGCTTACCGCGAGCCGGTGTTCTTCTGATCCCATGACCGCACTCCCGACCGCAGCCAACGAGAACGCGGTGCGCGCGGCCGCCGAGCGGCTGGCGCGCATCCAGCCCGGCGACTATCAGGTCGTCTCGTGCTACCTGAAGCTCGAGCCGCGGGACAAGACCCGCGGCAAGTACCTGATCAAGATGAAGAACCGGGTGAAGCAGGTCGCCGCCCAGCTCGAGCGCCGCCCGCTCGATCGCCGGCAGCGCGAGGCCGTCGCGGCGGACCTGGATCGGGTGCTCCGTTACTTCGACGAGCCGACTCGGCTGCCCGCGGCCCGGGGGATCGCGCTGTTCGCCTGCGGCCCGCTCGACCTGTTCGAAGTGCTCCCGCTTCCCCACGTGCACCGCTCGCGGCTGGCGGTCGGACCGGTGCCCCTGGTGCGCGAGCTCGTGGCGCTCGAGGAGGAGTTCGGGACCATCCTGGTGGCCGCCTGCGACCGCACGGGCGCGCGGTTCTTCGAGGTGACCGCCTACGACGTCGTCGAGCTACCCAGCCTGACGGCGGGGGCCACGCGGCCCGGCAAGTTCCACGGGGGGCGCCAGGCGATGCGAGGCAACATGCTCGCGGGCGGGTTCGGTGAGCACAACTATCACATGCGCATCCGGCAGGAGAAGCATCGGCACTACGCGCAGGTGGCCGAACAGATCTTCCAGATCCACGCGCAGCGTCCCCTCGCGGGACTCGTCGTGGCAGGCATCGGCGTGGACGCGGCGGCCCTGCTGCCTCACCTCCATACCTACCTGCACGATCTGGTGCTCGGGGTCGTGCGCCTGAACCCCAAGCACGTGAGCCCGGCTGAAGTGCGGGAGGCGGCTCTGGCGTTGCGCGAGGAGCGCGAGCGCGCCTGGGAGCGCGCCCACGCCGAGGCGGTGCGGGAAGGCATCGGCACCGGCTGGGCCGTGAACGGCGTGGAGGTGACGCTCAAGGCGCTCCAGCGGGGCCAAGTCCGCACGCTGCTCGCGGACGGGCAGGACGACGACCCCCGCATCGACGACGCCGTGGAAGAAGCCCTCGCCCAACGCGTCCAGCTGGACGTCGTGTACGACGAGCGGGCGCGCCGCGTCGTGGACGGGCTGGCCGGCCTGCTGCGGTTCCGCCGCTGATGCCGGGCGCCAAACGGCCGATCCGTGTCCTGGTCGCGAAGCCCGGCCTCGACGGGCACGACCGCGGCGCCAAGGTGGTCGCGGCCGCGTTGCGGGACGCCGGCATGGAGGTGATCTACACCGGGCTCCACCAGACGCCGGAAATGATCGCTCAGGCGGCGATCCAGGAGGACGTGGACGTCGTCGGCCTCTCGATCCTCTCGGGGGCCCACCTCACGCTGTTCCCACGCGTCAGGAAGCTGCTGCTCGACGCCGGACGCGACGACATCCTCGTCACCGGCGGCGGCATCATCCCCCCGGATGACATGGAGGCGCTGCAGCAGCAGGGGATCGGGAAGCTGTTCGGCCCCGGGACCCCGACGGCGGAGCTGATCAAGTACATCGAAGAATGGGCGGCCGAACATGTGTCGGCGTAGTCCATTCCGCATTCCGCACTCCGCATTCCGCATTCGTCCGTGAGTCGTCTCAAGACCCTCACTGCGGAATACCGGGAGCTCAAGACGCGCCTCGAGCAGGGCGGCGGGCCGGAGAAGGTGCGCCGCCAGCACGAGCAGGGAAAGCTGACGGCGCGCGAGCGCGTGGCCGCCTTGCTCGATCAGGGAGCGGAGTGGCTCGAGGTGGGGTTGCTCGTGGCCTCCGACCAGTACGACGGCCAGGCGCCGGCCGCGGGCGTGGTGACGGGGCTCGGCCGCATCGCCGGTCGGCCGGTGGTGGTCGTCGCCAACGACGCGACCGTGAAGGCCGGCTCCTGGTGGCCGGAGACGATCAAGAAGATCCTCCGGGCGCAGGAGATCGCGATGCGCCAGCGGGTGCCGATCGTCTACCTGGTGGATTCGGCGGGCGTCAACCTGCCGTATCAGAGCGGCGTGTTCCCCGGCCAGTATGGGGCCGCGCGCATCTTCTATTACAACTCGATCATGCGGCACTATCTCCGCGTCCCGCAGATCGCCGCGGTCATGGGGCCGTGCATCGCCGGCGGGGCGTACCTGCCCGCCCTGTCGGACGTGATCTTCATGGTGGAAGGCACCTCGTTCATGGGGCTCGGGGGCCCCAACCTGGTGAAGGGGGCCACCGGGCAGATCGTGGACGCGGAAGCGCTCGGCGGAGCGGCCACCCACACGGCGGTGAGCGCGGTGGCGCACTACCGCGCGAAGGACGACCGCGAATGCCTCGAGCGCGTCCGCGACTACGTGACCCGCCTGCCGCGCGCCCTGCGGCCGCCCGCGCCGGGCGGGAAGCCGAAGCGCGCCCCGAAGGACTTGTACGACCTCCTGCCGGCCGATCACCGCATGAGCTACGATGTCCGGGCGGTGCTGGAATGTCTCCTCGACGCGGGGCGGCTCGACGAGTTCCAGCCCGACGTGGCGCCCGAGATGATATGCGGGCACGGGGCCGTGGCGGGTCGCCCGGTGGCGCTGATCGCCAACTCGCGCGGCGTGATCAAGGGGAAGCGGGGCGGGGGGGGGGCGCCGAAGATCGGCGGGATCATCTACACGGAGAGCGCCGAGAAGGTCGCCTATTTCATCGAGAACGCCGATCGCGAGCGCCTGCCGTTGCTGTTCGTCCAGGACGTGTCCGGGTTCATGGTCGGCACCGAGGCGGAGCATTCGGGGATCATCCGCGCCGGAGCGCGCTTCGTCGAGGCGATGGCGACCGCCACGGTGCCCAAGCTCGTCCTCACCGTGAACCACGCGTCGGGCGCCGGCTATTACGCGATGGCCGGGCAGGGATTCGATCCCGATTTCATCCTCTCCTGGCCCACGGGGCGGATGGGGGTGATGGAAGGCGAGTCGGCGATCCAGGCGGTGTTCGGCAACGACGCCGCCAAGCCGGAGAACACGGCCGCCGTCGAGGCGATGCGCGGCGACTACGAGCATCAGCTCGATGCCCGGTTCGCCGGCGCCCGCGGCTACGTGGACGCGCTCGTCCTCCCCGAAGAGACCCGTGACGTCCTCGCGTTCCTGCTGGAAGTGACCACCGAGTTCACCGGCCCCCACCTCGGGGCGTTCGTGCTGCCGAGGCATCCATGACGCTACGCTCGTTCACTGCCGTTCTCGCCGTGCTCGGGGCCGCCTGCGGCGGCGCCGCGCGGCCCGCACCGGTCACGGCGCCCGCGCCTGCCGTCGCTGCGGCGCCCGCGCCGTCCGATGCCGTCGCCGCGCCGGCGCCCCCCCCGCCCCCCCCGCCCCCCCCGGCCCCCCCTGAGCCCGCGCTGCCCCCGCCGGTGGCGCTCATGTCGGGCCTGATGCCGCTCAAGAGCACGGGCGTGGAGCAGTTCCGCGCCGCCCATCCGACATACGACGGGCGGGGGGTGCTGATCGGGATCCTCGACACCGGGATCGATCCCGGCGTGGAGGGGCTGATCATCACGAGCACCGGTGCGCCGAAGATCGTCGAGCTGCGGGATTTCTCGCGCGAAGGACGCATCGCGCTCGCGCCCGTCACACCGTCCGGCGACGGCACGGTCTCGGTGGGCGGGCGCAAGCTCTCCGGGGCGGGCCGGATCGGCAGGCTCACGAGCGCGACCACGTGGTACGCGGGGATCCTGCGCGAGCTGCCGCTCGGCAAGGCACCCGCCGCCGACCTGAACGGCGACGGCAACAACACCGACATCTTCCCCGTGATCGTGGTGCGGGCGACCGACGGCTGGGTGGCGTTCCTCGACACGAACCTGAACGGCTCGTTCGAGGACGAGATGCCGCTACACGACTACCGGGAGGGTCGCGAGACCATCGCGCTCGGGGCGAAGACGATCACGCTCGCGGCGAATTTCGACGAGGCAAACGGCGCGCCCGTGCTGGACTTCTTCTTCGACACCGGCGCACACGGCACGCACGTCGCCGGGATCGCCGCGGGACACGACCTGTTCAACGTCGCGGGCTTCGACGGCGTCGCGCCGGGGGCCCAGCTCCTCGGCCTCAAGATCGCCAACGCCGCGCGCGGCGGGATCTCGGTGAACGGCAGCATGCAGCGCGCCATGGACTACGCCGCGCGCTACGCCGCACAGCGGAACCTGCCCCTGGTGCTGAATCTGAGCTTCGGCGTCGGCAACGAGGTCGAAGGACGCGCGGTGATCGACTCGATCGTGAATGCGTTCGTCCTGGCGCACCCGAACGTCGTGTTCACGATCAGCGCCGGCAACGACGGCCCGGGGCTCTCCACGATGGGGTTCCCCGCGTCGGCCGCCCTCGCGCTGTCGGTGGGGGCGGCGTTCCCGGGCGTGTTCGCCCGGCCGGCGCAGCCGGGGACTCCAGCGGCGCCGGACGTCATGGGCTGGTGGAGCTCGCGCGGCGGCGAGCTGGCCAAGCCGGATGTGGTGGCGCCGGGCGTGGCGTTCTCCTCCGTGCCTCACTGGGACACGGGGAACGAGATCAAGGGCGGCACCAGCATGGCGTCGCCGCACCTGGCCGGTCTCGTGGCGTGCCTGCTCTCCGCCATGGCGCAGGAAGGGCGCAAGGTGAGTGCCGCCGACGTGGCGCAGGCGCTGCGCGCCTCCGCGACGCCGCTGCGCGGCGAGACGGCGCTAGACGAGGGTGCAGGGCTGCCTCAGCTCGAGGCGGCGTACCGCTGGCTGCTGGGTGGGCACCAGGGCTCGGAGTACGTCGTGCGCACAACTGGCGGAGGGTCGGCCGCGTTCCGCCGCGACGGCCCGGGGGGCCCGGGCGACACGCTGCAGGTGTTCCGCGTGCGCCACGTCGCCGGCCTGCGCGCCGCACAGTTCCTGCTGCACGCCGGCGCGCCCTGGCTCTCGGTCCCGGCGACGCTACAGGCCGGCGCGCGGGAGAGCGAGATCCCGGTCGCGTATCGCGGAACGGCGTTCGCCGCCCCGGGCGTCTATACCGGCACGGTGACCGCCTGGAACGCGAGTGATTCCCTGGCGGGCCCGCTCTTCACGCTCCCGAACACGGTCGTCGTACCCTACGATCTTGGCGCGAAGCCGCTGTACGACGAGCGCCGCGCCGTCGGGCCCGCGCGCGTGCAGCGCTATTTCCTGCGCGCGGCGCAACCGGGGGCCACTCTGCTCGCCGTCGTGACGCTCCCCGACTCGGCGGAGCAGCGGGCCACCGCGCGGCTCTACGAGCCGACCGGACAGCCGTTCCGCGACGGCGAGGAGGTGGCGCTCGGCCGCTCCGACCCGGGCACGGCGCGGTTCACCGTGCGCGCGGAGGACCTGGTGCCGGGGGTCTACGAGCTGGACGTGTTCGCACCGCCGCTCTCGGGCGTGACGGTGACGGCGCGCGCGGCGCTGGCGCCCGTGAACCTCACCGCCACCGCGAGCGGCGTCGAAGCGTCGAACCCCGGCGGCGGGACCGCCGCGGGGCGCATCGTTGCCACGCTGGTCGGGGCCGAGCGGTCGTTCGACGTGGCCGGCCGGGGGGCGCCCGCGGAGAGCGTCACGGTGCGGGTGCCCGACTGGGCGGCCCGCGCGGTGGTCGACGTGCAGCTGCCGCGGGAGCGGTGGAACGACTTCACCGATTTCGGCGTGACCGAGTTCGACTCCGCCGGACAGCAGGTCGGCCAGGGCGCCCTGAATTACGCGTTCGGTCGGCACGGCTTCGACGTCCCGGCGGTCCTCAGGAGCCGCCCGCTGACGGTCGAGCTGTTCCCGGCGTTCGCGCGCGACAACGGAGCGCGGCCGTGGCGCGCCACCGTATGGGTGCGCTTCCTGCTCCGGGAGCCGCGGCCGACGGCGGACGGCACGGACGTGACCGTGGTCTCGGGTGGCCGGGCGAGCGTGCCGCTCGGCA